>JAABUW010002874.1_pt1 | contig 25469 bp, 45 predicted proteins | sample 5560081 | NCBI WGS metagenome assembly JAABUW01 (sample SAMN10711882, study PRJNA513363) | rock metagenome | isolation source: Antarctica rocks | place: Antarctica: Victoria Land, Knobhead sud | reverse complement strand
AAATGCATTAATCACATGCGGGTGTTAATAACAACGAATTCCAAACATGGCCTGTGTTTGGAATCTGTTAATAACATGTTAATAACAACCTTTGTTAATAACGAATTAATTACACTGCCCACACTGGCGAGAGCTCATACGAAGCTGTTAACGAGGGAAGCTCGGAATATGCTCCCCTGGAAGTTCGCGCGCGCCACACTACCGCTAGGCCTGGCTGCCTTTGCTGCCGTCGCCTCTTCATACAACTCTCAAGATCGAGCAAATGAAGGCAAAGTAACGTTTGCACAATTCTTGCAATGTCATCGTCCGAGCCACCTTCCAGCTGTGCATCGCCAAGCAGCGGCAGCCGCTTGAGCGCGCAGCCAGGCTGGAGGGAGCTGCTGCAGAGCTTGTCGCCGCCTTCACAAGATCCAATCGGCGCTACCCACCAGCATGGATCCAGTCCTGCACGCAGCCGTCCGGCTGCAGCGGCTGACGCCAAGGGGCGGAGTGAGGCGCTGCCGACAGCCAAGCCAGTGCTGGCGGTTCTGCTGCCTCACGGCTCGGAGATCTTTGCAGGTGAAACACGCATCATGCACCCCTTCTGCTAAGCGCTTCAAGCTCAAATCGCATCTGATTGCATCTCCTGCTGTCTGCCGCTCGAGCGCCTCGGCCTTGTTCAATATTGATCAAGGCCGAGGTGCTTCACATTTCATGAACAGCTGGCGCGCCGCTCACGCACCGTTCTGCTTCCGGGACGCTGTGGCTGGGCGCTATACCGCTGGAGCAGCCATCTGACCGTCAGCACGCCGCGAAAACGGACCGCGCTGTGCAGAACGCCCTCGCCAGCGGCGCCGATGCGGCGGCCAGGCAAGCAGCACCGCCTGTCATTTTCCACGAAGTGCAATTTGAACCTGTCGCGTCACTGTATCTGATGAGCGGCCAAAATTCTCGTGTGGCGACAGCGGATGCTGCAAGCTTACATCGCACTCACCGCACCTCACAAGCGCATCCTTCTGCGGCAGGGCGCTGGAGTGGCGGGCAGCGAGCGCCCAGCGCTGCCACCCTGTAGCGCGACAGGGCGTTGTTGACGCTCTGGCGCGTCTGTCTAAGGAGCACCTGTGCTTTGCGCTGGCGGCGGGTGAAACTGGGCTACGGCAGCAGTCCCATGGAGCGAGTGCTGAGGCGAGCAGCGACCTTCTAGCGGCGTCGGCATGCGGCATAAGAGGCGATGCCGCATTCTGTCGGTCGAGCGCCTCCTGTGCCCTAGCGGTCTTCATGGCAGAGCTAGTCTCCCAGGTGCCAGAATTTCTGTACAGATGTGGTTGTCGACCATACACTGCGTTTTCCCCACCCTGCGCCACTGCACTAACCACGCAAGCGATTCACGGTTTGAGATTGCATATGCCAGGTGGAGGTGCAGTGCGCAGAGCGTGGCCTGGCGCTGGCGCGGCTGTGGAACGTGCATGCCAGCATGGCTGCAGAAACAGCAGGTGCGCTTGGGCACATCTGCGTAACACAGATCAGGGTACTGGGCCACTGTGTGTCCGACTGTTGGACTCCTTCTGCCTGTACCTTGACTGATATGTCGACCTGGCTATTTTCCCTTCAGAGGCGCAGCAGGCGGAACTGCAGCGGCTGCAGGCGGCAAATGCTGCACAGGAGGCTCAGCTGATGCATCTGCGTTCCAACCAGGAGACCTGCCAGCGCTTGCGCAAGCAGCTGGCAAGCCAGTCTCAGGTGGGTGCAGCAACTTTCAGCTCGCTACTGCAGACGGTGCAGACCTCACACGAGAAGGTTGCAGCATGCTGCTGGGTGCTTTGCCATGCGTTGCGGCAGGCCATGAAAGCGGCGACACGATGGACGAAAGTATACATGACACACTGTTTGCACAGGTGACCGACGGTCTGAGGGCCGAGCTACGGCATGTGACGGAGGAACGCGACGAGCTGTTGCCGCTGCAAAATGCCCAGACAGATGCCCTCGTAGCAGAAGCACTGGCGGCAGCAGAATCGCCAGTCTGACACGCATGTACCACTGCACAGTTGCATTCACCAAAACAGGCTATAAGATAGCATGAAATTGGAGGGAAGGCGAAAAAGCGACTGGCTTGGGAATTCATGCCAAAGGCGGCAGATACGGCAATATCGCGTGGAGAACTGCCATCTGTGGAGCAGAGCTTGCATGGCCCTCTCGTAACACGCTCGTTTGCCTCTGATGTTCGACTCTTGAAACAGCAGCTCACGCCACAAACCGGACGCTGCTCCCGTATGCGGACCGCTGCACGCCACAACGCAAAAGCATGCTGGCCAGCCCGCTGGAAATCGCCGGCCCGGCGCCATACCAGATGTTCACGCCCCGATGTCTATGCGCCATCACTTGTTCCGCGAGGCCTCGCGCCGCGCCTTGCCCGGCCGGTTGGGTGTGGAGCTGCTCTTTTTGACGCGGCCGCTGTGCACGCCGCCGGGCGAGGGTGCGCCGCCGCCGCCGCCGCCGCGCCCCCGGCCGCCGCTGCCCCTGCCGCCGCCGCCACCCCTGCCGCCGCCGCCCCTGCCGCCGCCTGCAGCACAGAAACAAGGAGTATTTGACGATGGTCGCCTATTATGCCAACCAGCCAGTATTCACAGAGGCCAAGTCAGGATGATATTTAGTTATGGAAGCCTGTGGCACCGCAGCAGCAGCCACCAGTCTTGTGCCTCCATATGAAATACCCATTCTGGCAAAGGAGTTAGGCTGCGAAGCATCATCTTGTGATGCCGGCTAGCGCTACTTGATGCTTGCCGAGGTCTGTTCGCCATCCGAGTACGCCAACCAGGAAACAGCAAGCAATTAGGGTTAGCAAGTGAGATTTAGACACAGTGTGAAGCGCACCCCGGCCACGGCCCTGAGGGCGGCTCTGCATGAAGTCGTCCATGCTAGTACTTCGGTTTTTGTATCAGACCAAAAGTCATGTTCATTTCTAATAGATATAGAGTTGTTGAGGGCTTGATGTGCAGCGCACCCCGGCCGCGGCCCTGCGGGCGGCTCTGCTTGAAGTCGTCCATGTTGGCGGCGGATGCGGAGTCGTTGCGCTTGCCCGCGCGCTTGGGGCCGCCGAAACCGTACTTGGAGTCCTTCGACAGCCGCTTCGGATTGGGACCCCGCCCGCCTGCGCACAACGATGCATGGCGAGAGTGAACAACAAGAGAGGCAGCATTTGCAGCTCTTGAGACAGCAGGAATTTGTCAGCCAGGAAGCTGTGCTTGAGGGACGTGTCGCCAGCAGCAACAGGGCGACGTGGCCACCGAACAGCTGGCGTGCAGTCGCAGCTGCCATGCCTCCTGTCCATTATCATCCCGCCTTGCTCGTACTGGGGCTGCTGGGGGACTGCAGGGCCGCACCTCGGCCGGCACCGCGCCCCCCGTCCCGGCCGCCGCGGCCGCCGTCGCGGCCGCGACCCCTGCCGCCGTCTCGGCCGCCAGCGCCCCGGCCGCCGGCGCCGCCTTGCCGGCCCTCCAGCACAGCATCGACGTCCAGCTCCCCCTCGTAGCCGCTGCAGGCGCCAGGCACGGTGGCTCAGGGACGCGCCGCCAGGATGCTCATACCATCAAGACGCTGTCTTGACGGAGTCATGCAAGCTCTCGCGGTGTAAAGTGCAGACAGTCCTTGGGTCGAGGCATTCCTGGCGGTCCAAGGACAGACATGCATTGCTCCAGGCCAGCAGGCCGGCTGTGAAATTGACAATCGCCGGATCCACTCCCCGTGGCGGTGACAGCGGCGCTGACGTGCAGGGCTCACGGAAGGCAGCGCACCTCTTCTCGCGCTGCTTGCGCAGCTTGGTCATGGAGTCCACGTTGGCGCGCTTGCTGGCGGCGCGCTCCTTCCGCACCTCTGCCATGACCTGCTTCCCATACTTCTTCGCCTCCCGCTGCTTCCGCCTGCACAACGGCGGACGGTCTCGCGGCGTGCATACCAAGTTGTCATGCAGTTGCTTGTCTCGCCAGCCTGTGCCAAAGCAGGTCACATCAGTGCCACAGTCTGCCTTGCTGTGGCGCCTCTGCAGCAGTCTCTGTCACGTCATGACAGCGTTTGAAAAGCCAACGCAGGGCTGAACCTGCCTCCCAACATCTGCAGCATCCTGCGTCTGCAACCCAAGCGGCATTGCTGCGTTGTTTTGGTAGCCACAAGGGCACGCCGCCCACCTCTGCCCAGCCTCCTCGATGGTCTTCTGTTCGAAGGCCAGCTGCTCCCGCACTTTCAGCATGTGGTCGTCGCTCTTCACCATCTCCGCATAGTAGTCGGGCGGCCGCTGCCACGCGACGCCGCCCGCCTCCATCTTAGCGATCGCGACCCGCGCCACCCCGAGCGCCTGCGCCAAAAGTGATAAGGATTGGCTTGATTTGCAGCGTTGGCGAATGTTGGTCGTGAGGCTGCTGCCATGCGACGCCAGCCGTTTCTATCTAGGCGGTCTCGACACTCGGCGCCCCGAGTGCCTGGGCCGATGCACACGGACACTCTATAAGAAGCATTTCGATTTCGGCGTGCAGCGGGAGTCTGCACCTTCAGCGAACCGAGCCTTCAATGGATCGGCTCTTGGGTCTCTCCTCCACAGCAGCCAGGCTGCCGTCCGCAGCCGTCACGCAGGACGTGTCGAGAAATGGCAGTGAATGTGCGTTCTCAAGGCCCATTCCATCTTAGGTGCATTCAAGATGAACCCTGACCCTGCTCGAGTCACATTCCCACGAGACCGAGCATGTTTGAGACGTCGACACCACAGCAGCCTGCCGCCAAGTCCGCAAGTACACTGGCGCATGGCGCACAACTGACTCGCCCAGCTGCCCTCCTGCTGCACACCTGGTTGTAGAACGCCAGCTCCCGCTCCAGGTCGTCGTCCACGTCCGCCACCGTCGTGGGCTCATCGGCCGTCACGGCCTGCGCCTCGTCCCATGACGCCTCCGTCGGCCACGCGATTTCCTCGAGCGCCTCCTGCAGCGCGTCCGTGTCGTTTATGCGAGGCCGCTGCGCCTTCCTAGCGTCCATCCCTGCCACCGCAGCTTCCTGCGCAGGCGACGCACATGAGCCGTGAGCAAGCTGAGAGAACTGGGCATCCGGCTGCTGCGATTTGAGTGCATGTAGCACTGTCCGCACCTCATCTTCTAGCGAGCTGTTCTCTGAGTCACTGTCCGAGGGTATGCCTGCGATTTTCCTCATGCCTGCGTCTGGCTGGTTGTTCCGGTATTCCGGAACGCAAAGCTGGGTGGCAACTGGGATGGTCGAGACAAGCAAAGCGACTTTGTTGGTCTGACAGCAACGGAAACTGCAGATGCACCCAAAGGAGGATCTTTTGATCGGTTTTGGCGCAACTATCGATCGTGAGCTCGCCTGCACAGCATGACTTGTGCCGTCTGTTATTCTTCACCAGTGTTTCTGTTCCCAGCACAGAGTCCCAGCAACGAATTGTTTTGCCAGGGTACACCGACGAACGCTCCTCAGTGTACGCAATGCGGCAACGCCCTCACTGCCCCACTTCCCGGTTGCAATCGCCATCCCCCCATCAGGCGGGTCATGCGCCCGCCATGCTCGGAGCGCCAGTTTGCCAGTCAGCACTGGACAGCTGCGCCGGCCGCATGACGGCGCCCCCCTGGCTGTGCTGTCTCGACCATCGACCGTCGTCACATGGATTGACGTCTCAGCTGTCGGCCGGCGACACGTGGATGACGTCCGCGGCCAGGCCGCCGTCGAACACCTCCTGCTGTGCGACGTCGAGCAGCTGCAGCCGCGGCACCGGCATTGCGCCTGCAGCAGGCATGACATACGATATATGATTGACTTGCAATGTGCAGTTTTTAATTTGCTTGCCTCGCAGCAGTGGAAGCCAGCACGTTTGAATGGCAGATGCCCTCCAATATTTGCCAGATGTTCACGGCAAGCGTGATGATCGTCGAGAGGTGCAGTATGGATGAACAAGGCGCCCGGCTATGAAATTACCGGCCCTGCGCTCAGCAGCGACAGGGTCAGCAACAGCAGCCTTATGTCCGCAGGAGGCATTTGCATCTGCAGCAGAGGCACCTGCGGCGGTGGGCAGCCAGGTAGCCTCCACAGTGGCGGTGGCGCCCGCCGCGGCCGGCAGCAGCACCGCGCCCGGCCGCCAGGTGCGTGGCTGCCACGCCTCCCCCTCCGCCGCCACCTGCACACAAGCAATGTGGTTATGGTTTTTGAAGGGTGCTCTATTGAAAGAGCGGCGATTCGCCACCGGTCGAAACCCGGGGATTGCGCACCTCCACACCCATGTCCCTGGCACCTGGCCTTACGACGTCGCTCGAAACAAGCTGGTGCCGATTCAAACCCCTTCGGCGGGGGCCCAACAGGAACACACCGTCAAGCTTCGCAGGGACTGCAGCAATCTAGCAAGGCCAGCACTGTCAGGACGCCGAACTTTGCAAGTTCCCTGTGGCCAGTGCTATTGCAGATGGGAAACCGCTTTAGGGCTTTTGAAGCTTGAGAGGCACGCACCTCATACTGCAGCGCGTCGGGGGCGCCGGCGCCGCCGGACCCCCGCTCCAGCCGCCAGCACAGCGTCAACAGCTGCCCCACCCTGCAGTGCCCCAGGCGAATCTGTCAGCTGCCTGAAGCCTCTACGAAGAAGAAACCTGCAGATTAGTGCGATGTTTTCGTCCGCTTACAAGCTGGCTTGTGCCTGCGATGATTCTGCGACTCCAACCCCGTCGCTCATTACTGGACCTGCACCACTGCCAGGACAAGCGCACCTGGCGGTGAAGGGGCCCAGCAGGCGCACGACTACGGTGCCGCGCGGCGTGCCCTCCTCGCGGCCCACCTGGAACAATCACACGAGCGGTCAACTGCTTGAACGTTAACTGCAGAGCTGATGTCGTGTTCAAAGCAGCTAGCAAACATGCTGCAGGGCGATGAGCATAACAGAACGGCAAGAAGCATAACAGAACGGCAAGAGCATCACAAAATGGCAGAACACAAAGGGTTGGTCAAGGAGTTTTGGGCTATTTCGGCACACCTCCAGCGTGAAGGCATGCCGGAAGACGCAGTCCTCTGCATAAGAGTCGCCGTGCAGCGGCGGCGCCGGCGGCAGCGGCGCCGACACGCCAGGCGCCAGCAGCGGCGGCCCCCACGACGGCGCCACCTGTTGGCATCCAAAGGAAGACGCAAGGTTGGTGGCCATGGCACGACATAATATTGAACGCGCTGCTGGCGTGCGCTTGCAGAATGCTGTGCTGTGGGGGCATCAAGGAAGCATGTGCATTCCAGCTGATCGACGAGCTAGAGCATCTCATCATGCTGACAAGACCTGCCAGACATGACGAGTGCGGGCTGCAGTCGATCAACTGGGGACGTGTGACCTGGCAGCCACCCACAGTCGCTCAAACATGCGATCCGGCATATTTGCCCAGCACACAGGGAGCGTCGAGGTTCGAGAAGCTGCAGACTTTTTCATTGCAATCCCCGGAAGGCGCGAATGTGACCGCGCAGTGGCTGTAGGTTTCAAACAGCAGCACACCTCAGTGGCGACGCCGGCGGAGGCGGGGCTGTGGTCCACCCTGTAGCGCACCTCCAGCACGCTGTGCGCGTCGCCGTGCAGCCCCCGCAGCTGCTTGCCTGCAAGGACAGACAGGCAGGGTGTGAGACCTGGGTCGCATCAGAAGAGAAGATCGCATGCACGCCCGATGGAGTATCATGCTAGCCTGCCGATAGTGAAGTGGCGCACGGCTGCACATTTTGCCAGGGATGTTTAGGTTCTCATCTGCGGGTTTCCTGAGTGCAAACAAGACGGCGCACCTGGGGAGTTGATGGCACGCGACTGGACGGTCAGCACGCCGGCGATGGTGAGGCTGCCCCGCGGCTCCAGTCGTGCCGGCAGCAGCCCTGCTGCCGCCAGCAGGTTAATGTGCGCCGCAAAGCCCGTCTGCATGAGATGTAACGTAATTCACAAAATTTCATGCACTCGGAGTACATCCCGCTGCCGCCAGCAAGTCAATGTGCGCCGCAAATGATAGCAGGTCACCTGTTGAACGAGCCTGGATTCAAGAAGTCTGGGCACCCTGTTGCAACGGTGATTCCATGTGGTGGCGGGTCAGCCATCTCGCACCCATGATGCAGGTCATCACTTGAAGAGCAGCCTGCGCTCCGGTCGAGCAGCAGCACCAAAATGGGATGGTTACGGCAGCCAGAAATGCACAGGACATGAGTGTGCTACTAACCTGGGGCAGGGTGCTGGCCGCGGTGATGGTCACAGGCTGCGAGCAGCGCGAGGTGAGCGTCGCCTGCACCGCCAGCCGGCGGTTGCCCACCTCCCACGCCCGCGTGTGCACCCTGCGACACGCAGACACGTCTGATTCTCCATTTCGGCGAGTACGCGTGGCCACGGAACCCGCACGCGGCGTAGTTGACGGCGATCAGCACAATGCAATGTGCACCATTCTGATGCAGCCAGGCTGCAGGGTCACGGATCGTTCTGTCAACAGCCGCAGCCCACCACAGCATCGAAACCCACCTGAAGGGCTGCACGATAGGGACGCTGAGGTGGCTGGCGTGCGCGCGGCGGCAGCCCCGGTCGTACTGCAGCGCCACGTCAAGCTGCAGCCCCCCTGTAGCGCCGCCGCCGCCGCCTGCCTCCGGCGACAGCAGCGACCCCGCGTCCGACAGCACCCGGTTGGCCGCCGCGGCGCTGCGCGCACCGGGGGCAGCAACGCGCACAAGCTCTGGCGCCTCAACCCGCGGACCTGCGGCAACAGGACGGCATCGGTAGATGGAAATTGGTCTGAAAGTTGATTGCAAGCCATAGCTGTGAGGATTCTCATGAGATCTGGCTGCTCGACTGTTCAAGTGGCAGCCCATTCTTCACAGATGCCCGTGTAGAATCGAGTGCGCCAGCAGATATCTGCACAGTGTCAAACCAAGAGTTTCACGCACCCGCTTGCACGCGCAGCCACAGCACTGATGGCGTTTGCGCCGTCCAGGCGGGCAGCTGCGCGCTGCCATGCCGCAGCTCGAGCTGCTGCGCCATTGCGCCTGCGCCGCTGCCGCCAGAAGCCTCTGCTTCCACCAACGCCGGGGAGCTGCCCCCAGCGCCGTCTGTTGCGCTGCTGCCGCCGCCGTCGCCACTGCCACCGCCGCTGCTGTCGCTGCTGCCGGGCACGCTGTGCGGCAGCAGCGGCGCGAGGAACGCCGTCTGGCTGAGCGCCAGCTGCGCTGCTGGCGAGGCGGCGCCTGCGATAGCACACGCAGCGTTGACAGGCGGCATGTCCATGTGCTTGGGAAAGAAAGGTGACGAATGCCGATCCTCACAGTGCATGTGCAGTGCAGCCTTCAGCAGGTCACAAATCAGCACGACCTTTCAATTTTAAAGGTTACAACCTGTAGCTTTTGCGTGACAGTCCAATTTTCAATACGCTGTGCTCCCACGGACCACAAACACCACCTGGCGACTGCAGGCTGAGCTGCAGGTGCGCGCCCGGCAGCAACGAAACGGCATGGACCCTAAAGTGCACGGGCGTTGGACTCGTGAGGGACCTTTGAAGGGCCCTGTAGACCCACCTGGCGACTGCAGGGGGCTGAGCTGCAGGTGCGCGCCCAGCAGCGGGTCCGCCAGCGGTGCGATCGCGACGCCCAGCCAGCCCGAGGCGCCCGCCGCGAGCGACCCCTGCGTCGCCAGCCCGGCCAGCGCCACCCGCCGCCGAACCGCGCCCACCGACAGCAGCACCACCTCCTCCGGCGCGCCCGCATCTGGCATGACACAAAAGCAAAGAGTCTTCATCGTTCTGGATTTCGATTTGTTGATATCGGGCCAGACCCGCCCGCCGCCGCACGGCGCCCACCGACAGCAGCACCACCTCCATCCGACCGCCGGCATCTGTCAAGATACGAAAAAGATCCTCATTCTGCTGAACTTTGAAGCATTAGCATGGATTTCGAAGCACTGGATTGAAAAGCATCTAACATCCCGGCCAGCCTTGCACGTCGCCGCACCGCGCCCACCAACAGCAGCACCACCTCCTCCCGAGCGCCCGCGTCTGTGAAAAATATGCAATGAGGGCTAGATGATGCCATGAGGGTTGGCATCGCTGGAGGACATCCTGACTCGTGCGCGCCGGAGTCTGTGGTCTCACGCACGCGACGTGCCCATATGGAAAGAAGCAGAATTCCAGTTCGCAGCTCATTTGAACGTGCAGCCTCACAAGCCGAGTGCTGAATGCACCGGCTCTGGCGTGTGAGATTGGGAGACATGTCCTGCAGACTTCATGGTGCAGACTTTCCGGCGGTCACAGCCCAGCACTTCCAATCAAGCTGCATCGCCCCGCAAGTGTTTACCAAAGTGACTACTTGCACTCCGTGCCGGACGTCTGCAGGCAGCCATGCGCTAGGTGGCCGAACAAATGCGAACAAGAAACCAGCACAAAACCACCTGAGCCGGAGAAGGAGGTCGCGCCGGCGCGCCGCTCCGGTGGCAGCAGTGGCAGCGCCAGCCGCAGCGAGCCCAGCCGCGCCGCCACGCCGCGCACGACGTACAGGCCCGCCTTGACGGGCGCCGCGCAGAAGCGCAGCACGTTGGGCCCCGGCTGCAGGCTCACAGCCTCCTCGCCGCCTGTGGTGAACTGACTTTGTTACAGTTGGCATGGGTGAAGTACTGAGTAGAGCCCAGAAGCGGGCCCCGGCTGCATGCTCACTGCTGCCTCGCCGCCTGCAACAGGTATGGCAGATGGATCTTGAAACCTCACAGAACCTGCTGGTAACCAAGGGTCTGCAGCACAGTGCCTGGCAGCAGACTCATGGCTGCCTTGCCACCTGCGGCTGGACGCATACGGGTGTTTGATGCATCGTCAGCAGTCCCACGCCTCTCTGAAACAGCATTCATGGTTGTTGGCAGAGCACATTGAGAACATGGCAGAGCAGCTCATGCGCAGGCTGAAGTGGCCGCACCCGCGGGCTGGCAGAGCAGCTCCTCGGTCGGCAGCCACTGCACGCTGATGCGCTCGTTGAAAGACGGCGCCCGATCAGCTGCCGCCGCCGCCGCCGCTGCTGCCCCGGGCGCCGCGGCAAGCGTGTCCGGCAGCGTGTCTGGCGCCGCCTGTGGGTGCGCCACGACACGATAAGCATCATTCATGGCTGTCATGAACGATGCGGCGGAAGGACGGCAAGATGACATAGAGTCTGGCTCAACCACAGTCCAGGATTTGCAAGCGCTGCAGTGACCATGCAGACTGTGGCCTTTGCCAGTAGGCCTCACCTGCGCGGGTACGCTGGCCGCTGTGCCCAGGGACTCGCCCACGACGCTGCCCGTCCTGCTGTGCGTGCCGCTCGCCAGCGCCCTCGGCGATTCGAAGGTCGTGACTGCGGCGAGGAAAAGCCAAATGGCTGAGATCCTGGCCACGTACAGCGACTTGAGAAGTGCAGAGGTCTTCCAAACAGCTTCTGGCATGCACGGATGCTGCAATGTAGATTGACGGAGAAAGCAAGGTCGCACCTGACGTCTCCTGCAGCAGCGTCAGCCGTAGCGCCAAGCTGTGCAGCGACACAGGCTGTGGCAGCATGCTGTGCACCTGCGAGCGGAGGAATGAAAGTGTCTCGTGTGGCGGACGCACATAACGTCTTGACGAAACAAATTGGTGGATAATTGATTGGACACCACCAATTCTTGGTTGTGAAGGTCGGCCATTGTATGGCAGTGTTCCCAGCCCTTCCAGCAGCTGCGCTGATCTGTGTGAATCAACCTCCAGGCTGCAACAAAACACGGCACCAAGACTACAACGGCACGCAACGGCCCACCTGCAGCGCCACCGTTGCCATGTCGCCCACGCACAGCTGCAGTGCCCCAGTGCCTCTGTTGCCGCCCTCGGCATCTTCATCGACGCCCATCGGTGGCGGCCGCCCGCGCGGCAGCGTAATGGGCATGCCGCCGGACGCCGAGTCGCCGTAGAAGCGGCTAAAGCTGCCGGGCAGCGGTGCCGCGTGCAGCATGGCCGATGTGTCCAGCCCCCTCGCCGGGTCCGCCGCCGCGTCTGCCAGAGCAAGATTGTGGCTCATAATTAATGGATGACAATGGCAAACGGCATGCTGCATGGCGGTAGTGTCCATCACTCTCGCCGAGTCCGCCGCCCCGACTGGAAGAGCACAAGCGTGGCTATTATGAGACCTTGTCTGGCTCTATGGCAAGAGTTCAAATGGCGGCGGTGTCCAGCCCCTCGCCGGGTCCGCCGCCGCGCCTGCAAGAGCAACATGCCGAGATTATATCTGTCTAGTACGTCATGGCATGCCCGGCATCGGTGCTGCAGGTGACAGAGTGCAACTGAACAGCCAAGCCCTGGCAAGTCGCATTGACGGACGACTGGCTGGCAAGCTTGCCAAGGGCTGTGCTTCCAACATGGAGCAGTGAAGCGGGGGTCAAGAGAGGGTCTGTATGAGGGCTGCTGTGGTGAGCGAGCACAGGCGCATTGCTGTGACAAGCACAGGCCCACCCTGCAGCATGCTGGGCACGGGGGCGCCGGCGTCGCGCTGCGACGCGCGCTCCAGTGCCGCCTGCGTCGCGGCGCGGTCGAAGTCGGCGCCGCCCGCGCCCGGCGGCAGCGACAGCAGCGCCACGTACGTCGCCGGCAGCGCCAGCGAGCTCAGCTCCTGCGAGAAGCGTGGGCCGCTACCTTAAGGAGTTGCAAAGCAAGGTGATGTAATATCTCGACAACAGCGGCACGTACGTCGCCGGCGCCAGCGAGCCCAGCTCCTGAGCACAGGGGTGCACAGGACACACAACTCAGGGTTTGCAAAGCTGCAGGAACTTTGTTTGGTCAGCGCCATGTACGTCACCAGAGGCGCCAGCGAGCTCAGTTCCTATAAGGAGGGGGGTAAAGGGCCCCGAAGTCAAGGAGTTGCAAAGCTGCAGGGAAAGATCCATGATCTCGAGGTCAGTGCTGCGTTGCCGGCAGGCCGGCGAGCTCCTGTCGGGTTTGCTGGCCTCCACTTAGGCAGTTTGAGCGCTGCCCCTGGACAGGCTAGAGGGTTTGGAGGGCGCCATGTGGGCGGAGCAACAACTTGTGCGGCTGTGCCCAGAAAGTCAAACGTGTGGGAACAGCTGTGGCGCAGCTGCATGAGGGACGAAGCGAGAGAAGGATGTTCAGGATTGGGCACCTGCTGGCATGCGGCCAGCTTGAGCAGGACGACGGCTGCGAGCGGCGCCCAACCCTCCTTCAGCAGCAAGCTGGCCTGCGGGGCGCACAATGCACGTGCTCTGTGTATGGAATGGACTGCAACGGGGCCGGTTTCCCACAATGCGGCCATGCACATCAGCAATGCACGTTGAGCGGGCGATGTAGCACCGGACAGCAGCAAGCAAGCAGTCGCAGGTAGTAGGAAGGACGGCTCCACATTACCTCCAACGAACGACAGGTCCACACTTGACAATCGGCAACTTATGAAACGGCGCACCTGGCGCTCGTACAGGGCCGCCGCTGCGGCCAGCTGCCCGCGCGCCGCGAGCGCGTCTGCCACATCGGCGCGCATGGCGGCGGCGCTGCGGTGGCGCCCGCAGCGGCTGTAGCACCGTGCCGCGGCGGCGCTCAGCTCAATGTACAGCTCCTCGTACAGCTCCTGCAGTATAAAAGTCGCAAAATGCTTTTTGCATCAGAACGCCAAAAGTTGTGTCAAGGCAGTTGCAGTTCGTATCAGGACCGCTGTGCTTGGCTGCTGCGCTGGGCTGCATCATTTCAGAGAACTGGTGCAGCAGTTGGTGCAACGCTCGTGGAAGGCGGGTTTCGGCTGCTGTGTGCATTGCAGGGGCTGCGCTGATGCCAGGGATAAATCGTACAGGATCAACAACAGGACAGCTGCCTTCTAGCAAGGAGACCAAAGACCTATGTCAAGGAGCTACGACTCCCTGCCATGGGTTGATGCCCTTAAGTCGGCAGTCGGCAGTTGGGCAAAGATTTCAACACATGCTGAGCCTGGGATTCAGTCAGCTCATTCTGACCCAGCAAGCTGAGATGGGCCATGCTTGATCCAGGCAAGCTACTACAGGTCTTCGCGAAGCCCACAGCCTGTTTGAGGACGCACACGTCAGTTGCAGTCAATGCACGGCCTTGAGTCTGCGTCAGGGTGCTGCCCACTTGTGCTCTCCTGCCAATATGCCCGTGATGGAAGCACCTTGGGGCTAAGTGCAAGCTTGGGGCGCCACTCGGACAGCCACGCCGGCACCGCCTTTGCACCCGGCGGTGGCGCTTCTGCCGCCGCCAGAAGTGCATGGCCTGCCTTGGGCATGGCGTGACGTGCTTCTGACGATACTCTGGGCATCAAGAGGCTACGATCAGGGGGCCTAGGATTAACGGGGCACCTTGGAGCTGAGCGCGAGCTTGAGGCGCCATTCGGACAGCCACGCCGGCACCGCCTTTGCGCCCGGCGGCGCCGCCTCTGGCACGCCGGCGGCAACGCCAGAAGTGCGCCGGTCAAGGCTCGGCCCAAACCCTGGGTCTGAGCCCTGATCCGAGTCCACGCTGCGCGGCGAATCCGATTCCGACGCCGTCTCTACCTGTGTCATTGGGCGCACATTCAGGTCAGCGTGCTGCAAATCAGAGGGGAATTTGCCCGGAAAAAAGCCCTAAATACCGCATATTTTGACTCTTCAGACTCACACAATTGCACCAAATGAACAACTAGAGGCATGTCAAAGGGCTGCTGGCAAATGCCCTATATGTCCATGCGCCAGAGAAAAGACGGCGCACCTCCTGCTCGATGAAGCGGGGGTCGGTGTGCAGCGCCTTTTTGGGCGAGGGCGGCGGCGCTGCCGCCGCTGCAGCCTCCAGCTGCCGGTCGAACGCCGCCTGCATGACAATATCTCAAGGTTGATACTAGGAAACGGACATGTACACCCAGCTGGGTCTGGCCATATACACATACCTCAGAAGCATAGAGCGGTGTCCCAGGGCTGGCAGGCGGCACATGACCGCTATATCAGCGGTGCAGGCTGCCTCAGATACGGACGGCAGTACGGCAGCGGCGCACCTGCGAGGCTTCGGAGCCGCTGACGCTGGTGGAATCGTCGCGTGCGGCGCCGGAATCCTGCGGCGCCACGTCCATGACCACCGGCTGCGGCGCGTCTGCGTCCTCACCCGGGGTGGGGCCTGTGTGCACAGTGCGGATTCCGAGGGCTTGAGAGTCAGGTGCACACGATATGTATGCTGTACTGCAACAGTCTGTGGTAATGTGACTAGCAAATACCAGCAGCAGCGTAAGGGACCAGGATACGCTCGTCAATGGTTCTGCACTGCCCTTGGTGCCATTACCGGAAGGAAGCATGACTTGCAGGAACAGCAGGATGGCAAGTCGAAAACTTTTTTGGATTTCGGCAGTGTCTCTCACCCTCTGCCTGCTCGGCCTCCTCGATCTCGGAGGTGGACCGCAGGTCCACGTTTGACGCTGAGTCCTGCGCCGCGTGGTGCGCCTCCGCGCTGTTTGACGTGCCGCGGCTCAGCCTGCTGAGCAGCCGCTGCCCCAGCGGCTGCGTTGGCTGCGCGTCGGCGGCGGCGCCGCTGCCGGTGCCGCCCCGGGCAGCGCCGGCCGCTGCGGCTGCCGAGGCAGCTGCGTCCGCTCCGCCCGGCGCCGCGGCTGTGTCAGCAGGACCGTTCGCTGCAGGAACGGCGGAGGGAAGCAGCACCTCCGGTGGCGGCAGCTGCGCGGTGGGCGGGCTGTGCGGGCTGCCGCCGCCGCCGCCCGCCGGCAGCCGTATCGGCGACAGCCAGCTGAGCGCGGGCTCGTCCTCGCCGAAACGCGACGGGAGCCGCGCCCCGCGGCCCAGCCTGCAAACATCTGGCAGAACGTGACTGCAAGTTGCAGCCGAAGCTGGCAGATGTTGTTCAGATGCCCTTGCCAAAGCGCGACGTCAGCCGCGCCCTTCGGCCCAGCCTGCGGACATGGAACGGGACATAAGGCACGAGGAACAAACAACCCGAGTGAATGTGGCGCCCAAGCACCTGTGCTCACACCTCCTAAGGCATGTCTGACGCAGCATCAGCCCTGCTCATTTCCTGAGGACGCTGCCGAAACGGCGTGAGCAACTCCAATCAAGAATGGCTCGCACCGCATGAGCTCCGCGCGCGCTGCGGCATACAGGTGACCGATGGTGCCCCAGAAGGCGGCGTCGGCGGCGGGCAGGGCATCGCCTGCCTCGCCCGCGCAAGTCGGCGACGGCAGAAGCGCGGCCGCGCCCACGCCTGCCGCCTCGCCCGCGACCTGCACACCCCATACAGAAGATAAAGTGCGTGAGCACAGACTCGTGTTCATGGCGGTTTCAATAAACTTCAGACGTCACAGCAAGGTACGCTCTTCCAAGGACCCTAGTACCCAAGTGTGAGAGCCGTGCCGGCCCCACGCCCTGAACTGTGAACCACAGCAGCACCCACCTCTTCGGCGAACACGCCGAGCTTCCAGTCGACGCTTGGCGGCGCGAGGCCGTCCCGCTCGGCCGCCGGCATGACGCCACTGCCGGCGCTGCCCGCCGGGCTGCCGGCGGCGGCTCCCGCGAGCGACGCATGGCGGCTGTGCCGCGCGTGCGGCGTGGATGGCGAACCCCCGTCAAAGGTGTCCAGGTTGCTGCTGGCCAGCGCCAGCGGCTGCAGTCGCTGCTGCGGGACATAGATGGAACATCGAACAATGGTGACATGCTCGTATTCGCAGAGAGCCAATCAGCGTGTCTAGAAGCCAGCTGCTGGAAGGGTGCTCTGGCTAAAAAATCGTTACCTGCCATTCTGGCAACTGCCATACTAGTCCTGCACAGCCCACTTCCTGCGAAACTCTACCTGAGTCCCAAGACCCCCGTCAATTAAGCAACTGATGTAATATTCCTACACAACCATGTCTATCACTGGAATTCCAGCAACACCATGGAAATCGCAAACTCGCCACGGCGAGGCAAGCATGATGTCACAAGCAGATGATGTAGTCCTCACCCGAGTCTGCAGGTCTGGCTGGTCCTGCGTCGGGCTTAGCATCGCAGCGTCGTCGCGGCTGCCATATGACTCCATCTGGATGTGCATGACCCGCGGCTGATCGCCGTTCTCCTGTGCACATGCCAGGTGTTTGGTGGCTAAGTCAGAGTCTATGCTGTTTCTTCAGCAAGCCCTGGATGGCAATGACACACCGCCAGATGCCCAATGCCTCCTGCACTGCTGCCCTGCAAAGGGACGGCAGGGCAGCAAAGCATAAGGCCAAAATACGCACCCCCGCTTCACTTATCTGGACGGCGCTGCTCTCGTGGTGCAGGCCGTTCGACTGCGTCGAACCCGCCGTCCCAGCCGTGGCTTTGGCTGATGCCTCGGCGTTACCGGCCCGTGCTCGCCTGCACGGCGGCACTGTAATCGGTCTGTTCACATGTGTAATCCATGAGCTCAGTCAACGCTTTTGGCGTGTGACGCTGCGCACTGCTGTGACATGGCTATTGTACATGTCGTACAGCAGCAATCAAAAGTAAGGACCTGGCCTGCATTGAGCACAGGCCAGGCAGGTGGCGGCTGATATCTTCACTTCTTGTGCCTCGTGGACCCTCATGCACTCATTCGTCAATCGGGATGAGAACAGCGACCGAAGAGGTGTTACTCCAGGCAACTGGCGACCCAACTTTGTCATCCCCCTCAAAATACAATGCGACTCACAGGTGGTGGTGGGGGCGCGAGGCTCTCGGGCCGGGCCAGGCGCCCGCGCGGCCCAAACCCCAAGTACTTCAATCAGCCTTATTCAAATACGATGACATGCGACGATGCTCACTGCTGGTGGTGGTGGGGGCGGGCGGCGCCGGGGCCCGGCCAAGCGCCCGCGCGGCCGGCGACCATGGCGGACGTCGCGTTGGCGAGCGCTGCGCACGCGGAGAAGGCCCAGGCCTCTCGGAACAGCGGCGGCGTGGCGCCCTCCGCCGCCTGTGCCGCCAGGATGTCGGAGAAGGCCTTCACGAAAGCCAGGCCCCGCTCCGCCACCTGTGATGCGAAAGGTGTTTCTGGCACAACGCGTCTGCTCTGTCGCTCATGCTGACAACGTCTGAGGCTGTGTCCAGGCGATGAAATAATAGCGGTCCAGGGCTCCCACTTGCGCCTGCTGACTGACTGTACAGGCTGTTTTGGCAGCAGCGCAGTCAACAGCCAAGTCTGTCAAATTGTCTAAGGCTTCCCACTATGCTTGCAACGTGTGACAGGCACGTTGCCGTCTGACGTGCTGTGGAGAAAGGAATGGGTGGAGTCCGAGCACACCTCCTGCGGGCGGCGCATGCGCAGCAGCACGCGCCCCTGGCAGGCGAACAGGTACTGGCGGAAGGCGAATTCTGTGACGCCGCCGGCCTTGAGCACCGCACGCCGCGTGTCGCGCCACGTCGCCCGCAGCAGCACCGCCGAATCCGCGCCCTCGTGCTGCGCGCCTGCATGAGATAATGTCAATGTGATGAGGAACATGGGGGCTTCCGAAGCGTGGTATGACTCTGCAAGGCGATTATGGATGATGACGCGGCCAATCACACGACAAGCCAAAAACCGTTTGCCTAGGTGTCCGCTGCGACGCATCCAGGAAACCTGTGTACGTCCGCCCTGCCTCGTGCCTGGGAGTTTCCCCGGAGATCACAACCGCCAGCCAAGGGCCCAAGCTGATCAATGACGCCTACTAAGCGCGACCTGCGAGCGCGCCGGTGGCCTCCAGCGCCTCCAGATGCGCCGCCTCCAGCCCAACGAGATCGTGGCGCGATAGCATGGTGCATAATTTTACAGAGCAGCCGTGGCCTGGCCGGCGGACTCACCGAAGTCGTGGCCCGCGAGCGCACCGCCGGCAGCGAGCGCCTCCAAGTATGTGGCCTCCAGCTCGAAGAACTCCCGGAGGGCGTCCTCCGCCAGCCCCGCCGCCTCCAGCATCACGCCCAGGCTGTCCTTCACCAGATACAGCGTGCTGAAGCGCCAGCCCGGCTCCAGCCGGCTCGCCATCAGCCGCCGCACCTGCGGCCAGGGTGCTCAGCTCTCACAACCTGAACATAGCTGTCCTTTATGAGGTACAGCGTTGCTGAAGTGCCAGCCCGGCTCCAGCTGACTCGCCATCAGCCGCCACACCTACGGAAACAGATGTGTCAATACTGACAACCTGCTGCTGAGAGGCCAGCATCACCCGCAGGCTGTCTGGAGCGAGGTACAGCGTGCTGAAGCGCCAGCCCACACCATCGGCTTACCACCCCTCATCAATGTGGCGCAGCGCATTGATCAGGCTGCCAACTACTTTATAGCTGTTCTGTCTACTCCCAGCTTAGAAGCCACGTTCTGCAGCATTGCTGTGACGCCTTGATGTGGCCCAATGGTGGACCACCTAGCGGCCGCTGCAAGGTGACGTACTCAGGAGATGGACGCATGCCGCATCAGCCATGCAGAGACTCTCGTGCTGGGCCGGCCTTCAGGTACAACAACACGCCGCGAGGCACATGGCCCCGTGCTGTGTTGGCGCCATCGAGCCCGGTGCAGCACTGTCAGCAGCATTGCAGCAAAAAGAGTGCACGCCATGCATGGACCAGGATGCAGCACCCTGCTTCCACATTGATCTCTGTCGGGAAAGCGGCCATGCACTGCAGCACAGTGGCCGAAAGTGTGCAAGAATGATGTGTCCGCTGGGCAGTCTACCTCTTGTGCAGGCTCCCATCCGCTATTGCTGTGTCAACGCGCCAAGACTTCCGGTGAGCAGCATACCTCCTCCTCGCCGGCGGCCGTTGCATCTTGAAGCTCGCAAGCTGGTTCTGCTGTTGGTTTTTCGAAGCTGCCTGAAAATTGTGAGCCAAGTGGCCTTTCCGTCTGAACTTCTCACCTCCTCCTCGTAGGCGGCCGCGCGCGTCTCGAAGCTGGCCATGATGCACGCCTTGAGCTGCGCCTCCAGGCCCTCCACCTCCGCGTCAAGCACGGGCGAGCCGGCGGCGCCCGCCGGCAGGTGGATGCGCGAGGTGCGCTCCCGGCCGCCGCCCCGCAGGCTAGCGCCGTACGCCTTGAAGTCGTACCGCAGCGCCTCGATGATCTGCAGGTGAGTGGTGCATTCCTATTGCGACACGTGGAGCACTTCGTGACGGACGGAGGTTGTCGCAATGTACTGTTAAAATCTCGCATCTGGAGTTGAGTGTCGCCGTCCGCCGGCCCCCAGCGTCACGTCGTATGCCTAGTGGTACTGCAGCGCCTCGAAAAGCCAGAAGAGAGATGATTGTTGATGACCTGAGTGCTCTGCCTTTCAGGACATGTGCGCCAGCGGGCTGCTGTTGGCCGGCTGCACCAGAAGCACCCCCCATGTCTCAGCACTAGACAATTATTGAATGGCCCCACTTCTACATTTCAGCTGTTCACCTTGCGGGGCGCGCGCGCCAGCGGATCGCTGTTGGCGGGCCGCACGAGCAGCATGACCCACTCTGCGGCGCCCGACAGCGGGTCTTTTGCGGCGGCGCCCTCCGTGAACGCCCGCAGCTGCCCCTTGAGCACCCGCTTGTACTCCTCGCCATCCTCGCACGCCACCTGAACAGCGAAAGGCTGCGCTGTGAATTCCCTCGACAGCTGGTGAGATTGAAAGCGCTCATCATTAGGGTTGGCAGTAACCGGAAGTGAGGTGAGGTTACGGTTACGGGTTTCCGGTTACTACGGTTACTCACCAAATCCCGCCGGTTACCTCCGCCTTTCGTCCAAAACTCTTCGGAAATGAGCTTCTCTCAGCTTGCTGATCACTTCGTATGGGACAGTTTTTCCATGCGAGGTCATTTGCTAGTTGCAAGTTTTTAGTTGGTCTTCGCCATCGGATCGCACCCAACACCATGTATTGCCTCCTAGAAGCGTGCATGGCACGGCAGAGGGAACAGACCCAGCTAGGATAAGCTCCTATGTCATTCTGGAGCTTTGTGGCGCCTCAGAGCGGCGTGTAAGGCTCCATTCGGCGTGCCGCTCAGGGCGCCCGCCGCTGTTGCCCCTGGCGGGCATCGTCTGACATGAGATTCCACAGGGGTAGAATGGGGAACGACCATGGTAACCGGAAGCAACCGGAAATCCTGGCCCGGTTACGGTTGGTAACCGCGGTTACTTCGGTTGGCGTAACCGAAGTTTCCGGTTACCTGCCAACCCTACTCATCATAATGGTGTGAGTTGGGATGGGTGCAATCTTGGACAGGGCATCGGCGTGGACTTGCGCGTCAGCGGCGGCGGACAGTGGCGCACCACCAGCAGTGTCGCATAGGGGTTGCGGAACCAGGTGACCGGGCTCTGCGAGTATGGCTTGAGCCGCTGCAGCTTCGCGTCGCTCGACAGCAGGTACCTGTGACATTCAAACGATCATGAATGCGGTGCTGTGGATGGCGCACCGGAGCTCGGAATTGCCTGAGCAGGCTTGAAAGAGTATAAGAATGAAACTTGCGGCCAGTGTGCCAGCTGTGCTTTGCAGGGTACGGTGAGCAGCAGCGGTCAGCTAGCAGCGTGGGTGAAGAGGCGACGCACTGCACTGGGAGCTCGTCCACAGCAATCTTCCTGCCGGACTTGTTGGGAAAGGCCAGCTGCTTCAAAGGAAGCCTTGACTTGAGCAGCTGCGCAGCGAGACAAGCACGTGAGCATATGAACCAACACGAAATTGCATCTGCGCACTGCCGCAAGCGCGGTGGATAATGAATTCACGGCAAGCTTGTGCATGTGTATTGCGACCTGCGATCCTGTGATCCAGGATGCAGATGATGAAAGACAGGAACTGAAAGGCTTGCCTCCTGCACAGAGGCCCAAGCTCCGTTGACGTCCTCGACTGATACGACAAATCGGGCTCCCGAGTCTTCTGAGCCGTCTGCCATGGCCATGACTGAACACCCCTACACAGTGACTGCCATTGTCGATGCAAATGCCAAACAAAGCCAGCAAGCAGCAGCAATTGAGTGCATTGTCTCACTGAGTGTCTCCATCATGCTGGAGACAGGTCGCCACCGCTGTACATTGGTTGTCAATATTGGCGATGTTCGAATGAGGCCTCGGCGCGCCACCAGCTCAACAATATATCCACTGGTCTGACTGCAGCAAAGATGTGTGCATGCACTTCAGATGTGTAGATGGCGTGCACACCTGATCGCAGTGCCATGAAAACGCGTTTTCACTGCGTTCGCAAATCAATTATGCTTCTCTATTCTTTGGCAGTCGTCTGTATGTCTGCAAATATGCATATTGCCGTCCGAAGAATGGAAAAGAAAGAAATGTTTCAGTGCCTCGTCTACAAAGCTGTTCGATATTCCTGTGGCAACACAACAAACCATGACCTACAATCCAATCTAGGCAAGACAGCAGACTGTGAATATCCCGTTGCAGCAGCAACGAACACCAGTCGCAAGGTCTCTTGCAGCCACCCATGCAGCCGTGCGCTGCTCCCAGAAGACCAGATCTTCAGCCGTAGCAACGAATGCGGTCACTCGCTCCCTTGCTGGCGTCCTGGCCGCCTTTCTGGAGGTATTGCTGCAAGCAAGACAACAGGAGAGTCAGCATCGACGTCGCATAGCCGTTGGACTGAGTATAGGCACCGTGTTATACTTTGATGCAGAACTGCGGCATGCTGAGGAGGCACGCCTGCAAAGCAAAGGCAAACACGCCATAATGTGCACATCCAGCCGGGGACAAGCAGAGCAACACACCTGGTGATAGGATTCACCCATCCAATAGTCCCCGGCCTCCTTCACCTCTGTCACCACCTTGCTGCCAAACACCCGCTTCCAGGTGTTTTGCTGCAGCTTGTCGTTGACCGCCGCGATGGCCTGCGGAATGGTAAATATGACACTTCCCTCTGGTGACACTTCCCTCGAGTTTCAACACCAACATCAGGCATGCAAGGCAAGCCGGCAGATGTGGCATGAATTATTTAGTCGTAGAAGTGCTTGAATCCTCAAAGAATTACCTTCTCGATGGCTGCCTTCTGCTCCTCATTGTGATAGTAGATGCCACTGCGGTATTGTGACCCGCTGTCGTTGCCCTGCCGGTCCTTCGTGGTGGGGTCCACCCGGTCGAAGAACACCTCCAGCAGCTTGTCGTAGCTCACCTCCTTCGGGTCGTAGTATACCTGAGGTATTGATGCAACTATCTTGCCGTTCCTGTTGGCCATCAACAGCTTCTACTTCTGCCACTCACGAGAGTGGCCTCTGGCTTTCATGTGCTTTGATGTAATGCACGGTAACGGTGCAGCACCACCGTTCGAAAGCGATGTTGCAAGGCACAATGTCTGTCAGGAAGAACCCCACCTGCACGGCCTCGGCGTGGCCAGTCCTCCCGGAGCACACAGCGTTGTAGCTGGGCGACTCGACCTGCCCCTGCGTGTAGCCCACCGACGTCTTCACGACGCCTGGCAGGCGTTGGTACGCCAGCTCCAGGCCCCAGAAGCAGCCGCCGGCAAAGGTGGCAATCTCCAGCCCAGCGGGTGCAAACTTTGGCGCCATCTGCGTCTCCATTTGCGCGCCGAATGCGCACACGATGGACGAATAGCCGAAGGCCTGCAATATTGTGCAGATGAAGTACTTGAGGGGCTGGTCTTGAGATGCAGTGAGCGGTGGCATGATGACACCATGCGGCAAGCGGCTTTCGGGCAAGGTGATGAGCCCAAGTCATATACGCAGGAGAACGTGCACAACTGGTGAGCATGCATAGAAGTCTTAGAGCATTCTGTGTGCGAAAAGCATCACAACGCAAGGACACGTAGCAAGGGCCTGCTGCATCCTTGAGAAGGTGCATACCCGAGTCGCAGGCGTGCTGCGGGCAGAAAGCGGCGCTGCAGTCTTTCGCAAGAAGGTTGACGAAGCGCTGCCGAACGTTCTCAGAGCAGTGCTCACGCGCAGGTTTTGGGAAGGCTGTGCAGCACGGGCAGTGGAGGCCACGCGAACGACTCGGGCACTCGTCGCAAATGCAATTCTGGATGCCATTTGCAAGCAGCAAAGGATACAGACGAATGGAGTGGTGTGTGGTAATGCAAACGTAAATGATGCGAGAACGAGCAGCTGCACATGCACTTTGGCATGTGCAGCTCGATCTTGAAACACACGCCACGTCACGAGCTCCTAGTAACGTTAGCAGCGCTGTTCTAGAAACTTGGCTTCAGACCGACAGAAAGCTTGCCACGGAGACACTGCCGCCTCCGCCCGGCTCCAGCAGCCGCCCGGAGGGCCTGTGGCAACAAATATACAGCGGGTCCAGCTGCCTGGCGTGGGCGGCGCCACACGGGCGCCAGCAGCCGCCACCAGTGCACCCAATCACCAACCAGTCTGTGCGCCCGACTCAGCAGGCGGCAGCGGCAGCGCCTGGCGGCTGGGGATCGTCATCAGCTGCAGCAGCCGGCTGCGATCGTGCCCGTGACGGCCGGAGCCGCCGGAGTTGACTCCCGCCGGGGAGCCGCCGGAGTTGACTCCCGCCGGGTCCTTCGACGGGTGGCTGTGATCTGGCTGGTCACAGCCACCCGCCTGGGAGAGGCGAAGCCGAGACTGCTAGCGTAGCATTCGACCTCTAGAGACACCACGGTGCACCAGCGGCTCAGCACGACGGCGGCAGCAGCTTCGATCGGCAGGGCTGCAGCCCATGAATAGTTCGTTTCCGACAGTAGACGCGGCTGTGGCAGGGCATCGCGCGTGCAATTGCGCTCTCTATGAGCACCTAGATGATTCTCTATGTGCTTTGCCTGGCCTTGACGCCATTGGCCATCGCTGATAGCCAGAACACAGCACATCGCCAGACAGCCAAACGCTCCGGACCGCTCTGGCCCTGGGCTATGTTCGGGGACGGCCAGTCCATGCGCGAGCTCGTTCACCAGACAGATCAGGCTGCTGTGATGGACTTCATCGTTGCCTGTTTCGACAGTTTCATTCAGACTGATTAGCTTAGCAGTGAGGGGTTCCAACCCCGTTGCTGGCACCCTTTTAGCCCTTCAGGGCTTGCGACATGGTGTAACATCTATCTCTCTCTTGCAATGGCCCCGACGCACCCAAAAATTCCCCTATCCCCGCGTGTACACTGCTGAGAGTCCAGCTCCCCCGCCCGCCACAACTGCGCGTGACTTGCCGCTCTGGGTGCCGCACCAGCGCGGCTGCGGAAGCTCGGCGCGGCAGCTGACGGTGTGCAGCACGTGGACGTTCAAACGAGTTTCCCCTCTGTCCATGCATTCCAGAGTAGGACCGTCCCCACCAGCAGCGCAACCTCCACGCCGACGCGCCGTGCTATCCGCAGCCGGACGTCATCCGAGCGGCAAGCACCGGCAGGTGGCGCCACCGTTGTGGCAGCGTCGCGGCGACACGTTTCCACGCCCTGGAGTGAATGGACCTCCGCGGGATTCCATTCTGATATTCTCATGAGGGCTTCGAATCCCAGCTACCAGCTGTTGGCGCCCGGCAGCATTTGTGTCTTTGTCTGGCGGTCCCAATGTCGCGCCAGCCCACTCGTGATGCACACAAGCTGCTTTTACGCCCGCACAGCAGCTTGCTGACGCTACGCTCTGCGTGTGCGGCTTAGGATCTGCCCGTT
>JAABUW010002873.1_pt1 | contig 25473 bp, 4 predicted proteins | sample 5560081 | NCBI WGS metagenome assembly JAABUW01 (sample SAMN10711882, study PRJNA513363) | rock metagenome | isolation source: Antarctica rocks | place: Antarctica: Victoria Land, Knobhead sud | reverse complement strand
TATTTGTATATAGAAAATAATATCTTTGTCGCATTTTTTATAATACTTTGTTAGATTTTTTTATTTTTTTTAAGTTTTAAAAGTAGTAGCAAAGCTTTGCAAGACAAAGAGACTAGTACTAAAGATAAAAAAAATTAAAAAATTAGTATTTAATTGTTTTTTATACTATTTAATATAACAATTGTCTATTGCACTTTTCTCTTTTTTTTCCTCTTATTGTATTTGACTTTTTTAACTTATTTTTTTACTTCTTTTGCTTCTATTGTTTAGATAGAAGAGAGTTAGTTAGTTTCGAAACAATTCTAGTAACTCTATCGATAGCTTTGTTTTATCGACAATCTTTTTCGCACGCATTTAGATAACAATAAGATACTTTTCGAGATAATCGATGTCTAAATATCTATATATAGAAAATAACATCTTTGTCGCATCTTTTCTAATACTTTGCTAGATCTTTTCTATCTCTTTCGAGTCTCAAAAGTAGTAGTCTAACGTCTTGGGAAGTTATTGCTTCAAGTTCTATCTAACACTTGTCAACCATTGTTAACTTGTTATTATAAGTGTTATGTTCGACAAACGTTAGTCTTCTACTAGAAGTTAGAGACCAATAGTCGCTCGATAATACGTTAGACCCTGGTTGAAGAAACTCTTACCAAGGACACGAAATTACAAGTGATGTACATTTATCTAGGGAGTCGCGTGTAGTTTTTGGTCTATCTATCTAGTTATCTTGATATCTATATAATGCATAGCTCTCGATGCGATTATACTTAAGTAGACATTGAATTTTAAGGATAGAAGGCTTTAGAATACAGCACGCAAATTCTAACAATACTACTATCTAGTAATTGTTGCTTTTGAATCGAATAGTACGAGAGAATTCTATGTGTAATTTATCAATTAGAACTAGAACGTAGAACGAGATTCGCTTGTCTTTTATCTTAAGATCTAGATATTAAGCAACAATGTTTTTCAAAATCATAATATACTTCGAATTATCTTCTACTAACTTCTCGTCTATTATCAACTCTCTATTTAATCTCTAGATTTCTATTTTTTTGTCTTTTGATAAGACTTGTAATAGACTTGTATACTATATAACAATGTTATCTCTTGTTCGTTTTATCTAGTTGCTTCTTTATCTTCTTCGTTATCGCTCTTATTATTATTATTACAAAGTCTCTTATTATACGAACGCGCAACGTCTGTTGATAAGCTCTCTTAGCATCAAAACTTTATAGCTACTACTTTAGAAACTTAGAACAGGCAAACACATTAGCAATTCGAGAATCTCTGCTTAGAAAGTATCTATTGCGAATACTATAACTAGAAGATTTAGAACTAGGTAGTTTTAGGACTAGTTTCCTTAGACATTGAGAGAACTATTTAGATTCTCCTGCAACTTCTAGAATTAATTATTCTTTCTATTTACTAGAATTGCATCTAGTAGTTGTTTGTTTTCTAGCAAACAAATACGAGATTTCTTTGTAATTCTAGAAGAGATTATATTAAAGTATCTTGTTAGTTGTTTATTTGTTATTCTAGTTTCTATTATCTAGTTGTTTTTGTAGCTCTTATATCTTTGTCTTTGCAATCTATTGTTTATCTAATTTTGCAAATATTATATTAGTCGATCTAGCACTTAATATATACAAAAAGAGTTATTTAAAAAGTATCTATCTAGAAGATTACAATAATAAAAGAGTATATAAACTAATAGAAATAAATTGTTGTTAAATAGATTAAGATTGTCTCTAAAACAATTTTATACAAAGTCTCTTAAATTGTTCTTTTTATTAAAATCGATATTTACATTTATGTTTATACATTTATTTGAACACTTCTTGAAAACAACAAAACTTAATAATTTGCTTTATTAAGTATTGTTATTTTTGTTAACTAAATAACTAAAGTTCTTATTAAGTTAAAAGATAATTTATTTTTATTTTATCTTTAGACAATTCTAAATAGAACAAAAGTTATTTAAGTAATAAAATTATTACAATTATTAAAAAGAGTACTTATTAAAGCTTCTCAATTTTATTTACTATTTTAAATATCTTTATATTTTCTTTGCATTTATAGTCTTCTATTATATCTTTTATCTATAAACAATAAAATTCGAACTTTAAATTCTATAATTAATTTATAAAAAAAAAAAATCTATATATAGATAATTAAAACGTCTAAACTTCGAACTAAAGAATTGAAAAAAATTAGATAATTTTATTTTATTAAAGAAATATATTTAAGCGTTTAATCTTTTAATTTTTAAAAATACTTTTGTTTACGTTAAAGTCTATTTAATAATTTTGTTTATTATAAATAAAAAATTTATTTCAAAGAGAGTAATTATGTTTTGTAACATTTTTAAGAAAAGTTTTTCTAAAAAAATTACAAAAGTAAGTATAATAAGCTTCAATAACAAAAAAATAAAATGTTAGTATTTTATTATTAAAAAGTAGCATTTATAATACAATATATAAAAGAAAAAAACAAATCTTTTATTATTGTTTATTTTATTTTGAAGTTGACAATATTTAATATAATAATTTAAATCTTTATAAAAGATCTAACAAACACTAATATTAAATTAAAAATTATTTGAGCAATAATAGCAATTAATTGATTCTTAAAAATTACGTACAATTTAATAGAAAAAATGCAATATATTAAGATTAAGATTAAGAAACTTCAAAAAAAGAAATTCAAAAATAAAAAACTTAACTTCTATTATATCTTAGTACAAAAAACTATATTAAAAACGCAATTAAATTTACTTATAACAATCTATTAGTCTTAATTATTTAAAATATAAAATTTTGAATTTTTATTATTGTTTCTATTTTATTAAGAGATATTATTATTTTTTTAAATTGTTAAAAAAATTATTAAAAAGACTTTAAATTTATCGAATTAACAAAGAAGTTTATTTATTAATTAAAGAGTTTAGAATTGTTAGTATCTTTTTGCTAACAAAATCTTGATTAGAATTTATTTAATAGAGAAAAATATTTTAAAAATTGATTTTTTTTATCTTGTAATAATGCGAGCGCTTATAGAAAGCTTTCTAATAAGTCGATATTAAAAAATTCTTATATTAACAACTTAAAACAATAAGAAAGCTATAAAGATAACTCTCTATATATAAAATACAAAAAGATAAAAAATAGTGCTATTTTTACTTATTATTGTATTATACTTCTTGCGTAAAAGTAATTCTATCTTTGTTATATAGTTTTTAAAGACTCTTTTTAATTTATTTTTGCAATTGCTTTCTTTAATACTTATAATAACAATATATAATTATATAATATAGAATTATTTAATTTAACAACGTTATTAATTGTTATAACTTTTAGCAATTCGAAGTTGAAATACTTTATACAATTAAAAGCTTTATTTGTAATTTTTAATATTTTAAAATTGCAATTATTTAATAAAGAAGTAAAACAAATAAATGTTTTTTTAAAGAGAGTAATAACTTTAACAAAAAAGCTTATATTAAGTTTATTTTTTAATTAAGTTTGCAATAGCAATAGCAAAAATTAATAAATTAAATTACTAAGTTAACATTTTAAGAAAAATCGCATAAGAAAGATGTTAAGCAAATAAAGAAAATTGCTAAATTAGTATTGTTAATAGATATAATAAACAACAAAGTTAATATCTATAATAAACTAGTATTTATTTGTTAAATTTTTAAGAACAACAAGATAAATATATTTTAAATAAATTAGTTAGTTTAATCTTCTACTACTTATAAGAAGCTTAAACATCTATATATTTGTATTATTAAAAAGCGCGAGTTTAAAGCTAAGCAAATATTATAATAACAAACTTAAAATCTCTTTTAATCTATATATTAATCTATATATTAATTATTAAATTAAATTTAATCTATATTTTACAATTTATTTTCTATTTAAAATTTAAAAGTATTAAGTATATTTTAATTTATATAATTGTTGCAATTACTTTAATCTTAATTTTAATTAACGCAATTTATTTAGTTGTTATATTAAAATTAATAGCAAGATATAAGCGTTTATGTTGTTGATACATTTTAAGCGAACAATCAAACTCGTCTACTAAGAAGCATAATAAGTATAAAAAAAACGTTTCGTATTTTTACTTAAGTAAAGATAGAAAAAAGGATTGTTAATCTAAACAAGTTAAGAATTTAAATTGATTAAAGATCTAATATAAATGTTGCGTCTATAAAAATTGTTAATTAATTAAATCTAGAGTTAAAATCTTTAATTAAGATAGAATTCCAAAGTCTATTTATAAAGACAACGAATTATAGAGAGATAATATTATATTATTAAGTAATTATTAAATTAGACGTAAAAGAAGTATAAAGAATTGTAAAATATTTTGTCGCTTGTAATATCAAATATTAGAAGCGCTTACTTTTAAATATTTCTTAACTTTATATTGTAAATATTATTATTAAAATTTAATAATCAATAAGATAAATTAATAATTTTAAGATAAAAGAAGCAATTAAAAATATTGTCGAATTAAAGCTTATATATTATAGCGATTACAATTTTTTAATATATTTAAAAGCAATTATTTTATTGCTTTTAAAAGTTATTATAAAGTTAAAAAATAAAAGCTTAAACTCTATTCCAAGTTCGTTATTTAATAATAATTTATTAAATATAAAAAAAATTATAAAAGCTTTAATTATTGCTAACTTTATAATAAATTTTTAATAAATTTTTAGCAAAACAATTATAAACTATCTAAATGTTTTGCATTTTAAAAAGTTAATTTTTTCGATTTTTAAAAAGACAAATGTAAAATTATTTTTTGCTCTAGATAATTAATCTTTGCGTTTAATATTTTTGAGATACTTATTTTAGTCTTTTTATTTGTCTTGTTTAATTTATATTTTAGAAGACAAATATATAGAAATACTAGAAACAAATCTATTTCTTTGTTAAACAAATTAAAGTTATAAGCTAAGCAAATAAACTTAGAGTTAAAATTAATAATTTTTACAAAGAAAAATAGAGTAAAAATATTATAATTTCTCTACAAATATTGTTACTTTAATAAAAAAAATCTTATAGATTTTTTATATATTAATCTTATTACTTATTAAGTACAAATAAAATCAAGAACAAAATTAGACTAATCATTCGGGTCGGTTTTTCCCCAAAATCTATAACCCGACCCGAAAGTTATATCTAATTAGATCAAGTTTTAACCTAATATAGTTAGTATTTTCATAATTTATGCAATTCGGTTCCAACTATTGGAATCGAACAATTAGTCTAAACAAAATCAATATTAAATTTAATTTAAAAACAATAATCGATATATATTAAGTAATAGCTAAGAAAGATAGTTAAAAATAAACTAAATAATAAGATCTATAAGTTTGCAAAACTAATTAACAAAAAATTCTTTTAATAAAATGCAAAAGTTGTTATTAGTAACAAGATTAAGAATTTTAAGTTAGAAAACAAGTTTAAAGTAACGTTTAACTACTCTTAAATATATAAAAATTTATCAAGTATTTATTTAGAGTTTTTAACAAAAGTTTACAATTATTTATTAGACTTTTATTATAATTATTTGTTTACAACAAATTTAAAATATATATACTATATTATTTTGTTATATTAAGAGAACAAATATTACTTTGTTTTTATTATTTTTAGTATTAATTAATTGCAATTAACTAGAATGCAATAATAATTACAATTGACAAAATTTATAATAATAAAGTTAGTATATAGAACTTTTAAGTTTATTTTGTTATTTTAATTAAAGTTTTTGTTTCTTTATTTAAACTATTTAATTATTTAATTATTTTGAACATTTTATATGAATAACTTTTTTAACAAGTTTTGCGATTTTAATTATTTATTTATCTTTTTTAGAGATTATTTTTTTTATAAATCGAATAAATAAGATTAAAGTTTTTGTTTAAAAAACTTAAATTATTTATAAAAAAAATAAGAACTTTAGAAATTACTTATCTAATAAAAGATCTCGTCTATATATTAAATAATTAAATCGAAAAAATAATAAGATAATTTATATCTATAAACGTAATTGAAGTGCGCATATTTCTAGAAACAATAAATATTACTAAACAATAAATAAAAAACTTCTTAAAAATTGTTCGATCTTTATTACAATTAACAAAAAAATAATTACAAAAATAAAGTAAATTTAAACAACTTTTGTTCGAAATATTACAAATTAAATATGCTACAAAGACAATAATATATAATATTGATATATTTATAATTATTTATTTCTATATAAATGCTTCTAGATTTAAGACAAAATTAATAATTACTTAATTTAAAAGAGAAAATTCTAGAAATCTCTTAATAAAGATATTTATGCTCTATAATTTATTTATTTTTTTGTTAACTTAAAGACTTTATTTTATTTATAAGAAAAAGTTATATTTAATAATTAAGTTCGCGAAACAATATAATTATCTTTGCAAATATTCTTATAATTAAATTGTTATTTATATAGATTGTTAGAAACTAGACTCGAAACCTCTATCAAAGAGATATCTAGATTAGTAACTAGATAAAACTTAGATCTATACTAGATTTAACGTACAAAACAAAAAACAAAAGAGAAAAGAGAAAAATAAAACAATGCTAACTATATAAGATTGCAAACTTTATATCTAGCAAGAATTAATTTAAATTTAATTTAGTTTAATTCAAATTTAATTAAAATTAAACTTAAAAAATTAAGCGAAATTAAAACAAAAAATTGTTTAATCGACAAATATAATTAACAAATTGCTAATCTAATATTATAACAATAGCTTTTTTTATAAGATAAAGCTTTTACAAAGCGATTAAAACAATATAACAAATTGTCGAAAAATTGAAAAATTAAAGATCGAGAAAATTTCAAAAAGCAAAATAGAACAAGATAAAATAACTAGATTTATTAAACTAAATAAAGATAAAACAAAACAAGAGCAAAACAAAATATTTAAGTTTATTAAATTAAGTTAAAACAAAAAACAACAAAAACAAGACAAAATATTTAGATTCAATAAACTAAATAAGATAAAAAGAAAAAAAAATTGTTATCTAGATAAGATCTAGACAAGATTAAACAAAATTAAATTAATTAAGTTAAAACTAGACGCGTTTAAAGTAACAAAAAATTATTAAGACAAGATAAGAAGATCTTTGTTAGCATCGGCAATTCCGGAACCCTTGTTAATAGTACTATTAGTGGCTAATAGTCAAATTAGCTGATATGCCAATGTGCCCGCTCCACATAATCAAACGCAAGGTTGGGCTGCAATTAGCAGAATTCGCAGACGCGTAATTGACATGCGCTTTGCCAAAACGTGCGATTGATCTTATATAACACGTCGTCAAGTCCCGCGTGCGCAATCCACGAGCGCAATTCACGGGCGCAGTTCACGGGCGCAATTCACGGGCGCAGTCCACAGGCGCAATCCACAATCACTATAGGAACGTCTCCGTCGACGCATAACTCGCGCGTAGAAATCTTACGAATCGTTCGATTCTGCCATACAAATTACTATAATGTGAACGAGTAACAAATAAAGACGTAAGCGAAGCATTGCGAGAGTTCGTGCGCATCTCGAACATCAAAATTGAATCTCTACCAAGCAAGCGCCAAGACTTTTCCTGCTAAATGAATTCTAGGCTAGCTAATAGCCAAATTAGCAGAATTCGCAACAGGCACTTTCTAAGCAGAGGTTCCGGAATTGCCGAAGCTATTTAGATAAGATTTAAATAAGATTAGACTATTTTAGTTAAAACTAAACGCATTTGAAGTAACAAAATATTATCGAAACAAAAAAAGAAAATCTTTGTTATTTAAGTAAGATCTAAACAAGATCTAAATAAGATTTAATTAATTTAACTAAAGTTTAACGCATTTAAAGTAATAAAGTATTATCGAAACAAAATAAAAAAATCTTTGCTATTTAAGCAAGATTTAAGCGAGATTTGAACAAAATTAAAAACACTATTTATTTTTCTTAATATTAACAATTAGAAACGACGCAAAATACTATATATAATGTCTTAATAATAAAATTAACTAAATAATACTTATTAAGAGTTTGTTAACAATTGTCTAGAAAAATTTCTAAATAAAGAAATAATTTTTTTAATTAATATAGTATTTAAGCAAAACAAAATTAAAACGTTTATTATATTTAAAGTTTAAAATACTTTTAATATATTAAAATCTTTTGTTATTTTTAACAACAATAGATTTACAAAATTTCTAATATTATTTAAATAAAGAATCGATAGCAATATAACTAACAAAAATAGTATAAAAGACAAAATAAATTTTTATAGATATAAATAATTCGAGTTCGACAACTAAAGAATTTTTTTCAAAAATATATTTTATTTAAAAAAAATCGATATAACAATTGTTTAATTTGATTGCAAAACAAACAATATTAAGATTTTTAACATTAAGTTAAATTTTGTTATTTGCAAAATATTTAAAACAAAAATAACAAAAGCAATTAATATTAAATTTATAAATAGCTTAAGTAACAAACATTTTATCGCGTAGATATTAAGTAAATTTCTCTATTTTCTAAATAAAACTTTTAATATTAATTAATTAAGTTTGAGTCTAAATTGTAAAATCGAACAACAAAAATTTTAAAAACTTAAAACTTAAACATAAATTCTAGCTCAAATTAATCAAAAAAAGTAAGACAAGAATTGTAAATAAAAGAGCGTTATTAACAATAAACTTAATGTTTAAAAACTATTTAATTTAGTTGTTCTATATATAGTTAACAAAAACACAAAAATAATATTTTATAACAATATTAACTTGTTCGATTTAATTGTTAATTTCGAAATAATATGCAATAAATAACTTGATATTAATCTTTAGTATTTAATAAAAATATTTTTAAATATTAAAAATAAATTGTATATCTTAATTAAATATAAAGAACTTAAGTAACTTGTAATATTTCTAGACGTAAACGTAAAAACAATTAATTGCTTTCTTTACTTTTATAAAATTAATTAAAACTAAATATCTTATTTTGATAAAACAATTAACAAAAACAAGAACATATCTATATATAATATCTATAAAAATACTAGATAATAAAGAATCTATATAGTTTATAAAGATATTATATTAATAATATTTAAAAACAAAAAAAGAACGCAACTATTTTTGCGTCTTTTGTCTAAAAAATTTAAAACAAGTACACGTATAATAGTTTTATACAAAACACTAAATATATATTTATAAATATTAAGTTATTAATAAGCTTAATTAACTAATTTGTAATATTTTGTTTTTTTTGAATAATTATTGACAATACTATTATAAGTAAACTAAATTACGCGAAGATAAAGACAATTTAAATTTTTTTTTTTTTTTTTTTTAAAAATACAAAAAGTTAAAGCGTTCTTTATACTTAATTAGAGAAATTCTATTGTAATAATATATTTTCTAGCAAAGCGCTTTAAGTACTTAAAATACAAATTAATTATTAATTTCGACTTAATTTTACAAAATTTAAATAAAAGTATCTTTTAAATTTTTGTTAAATTTTAAAATTTCTTAATTTAACTAAAGTTTAATATTATTAATATTAAGTTTTTTTGTATTTAGCTTTATCGAAGCTAACGTAATAGAAAAAGCTAAAAAATCGAAAAAAGATATAATTAAATAAAATTTAAAATAATAGTTTAATATTAAAGATTTTTAACAATTTTAAAATTTAAAATATAAATTTTTAAAATTGTCTAATATTAATGCAAATATTAAGAGTCGAAAGTATTTCTCTTTTTAAAGAGATTTTTTGAGCAACATATAAAAATGTTTAGTTTTTTGTCAATTTTGTTAAAGCAATACGTAATTTAATAATTTAATTAAAACAAAAACTTATTTTATCAAACTTAATAATAACTTAGTTGCTTAATTAATATAAAATACTTAAGATTTTTATAATTTGTAATTATTTTAATTAAATAAATTAAACTCTTAAACTTAAATCGTAATTCTTCGAATATATAAACAATAATTATAAATTTCTTATTATAAAATTTATAATTATATTCGATTAAATTGTGCTTTTTAAAAAAATAAGCAACTAGATAAAAAACTCTCTCTTTATTGTATTAAAAAAGAATGTCTTCAAATATATAATTTAAAATATTAATTTTTATTATAATTTTGTAATCTAAATTGTAGTAACAAAGCACTATATTAAAAATAAAGATTTTTTTTAAAATAATAAATGTTAATTAACATTTCTTAAATTAAACAAAGAGTTAATTCTTTCTAGTTGAATAAATTAACAAGACAACTATTTTACTACAATTGTAGATAAATTTTCTATAGAAGTTTGCGAATTTTAGAAAGTTTTAAATATTTTTGACTTTAATCAAAATAAATTAATTAACAATAGTATTTATTTTAATTAAATTTATTTTAATTTTTTCGATAATAATTATTAATTCTAGATACAAGACTTAAGTAATATAAAATTTGTATTTAATTATATTTATTTGTAAGCTTGCTTTATATAGCTTTCGAAAAATAAGTTTAATATAAACTTTGTATTTTAATTTATTATTATTATAGATTAGAATATTATTTAAATAAGCAATACAAAATTGATTTAAAAAAATTTGAAAATTTTTGTTAACATATTTTTAGAATAAAACAAATTTATTATATAGATTAAAAAGTTTAACAAAATATTTAAAAAGTTTAAAACAAATATAAAAAACAATAAGAACTTTTTTTTTTAAATATATAGTTAATTAAACGCTAAAATAATATTTAACTTAATAAAGATTTTAACTTAATTAAAACAATTTAGTATCTTAAAAATTAAAAGTAGAAAATATTTGTTTTTAATTATAATAGCGTTTAAATTTTTATAGTTTACGTAAAATCTAAATTTATTTTTGAATTTTTTAATAAAAAAAATAAAAATTATTGTTTAAAAGCAACTAACTCGAATAAGTTTTTTGTTAAAATTTTTATTTAGATAGCAACAAAGTTTTAGAATTTTATTACAATTTGTATTGTATAATACAAAAATTAAAGACTAAATATTTTCTTTAAAATAAATAATATAATTGTAGAAACAATAAAGAGATAAAATATTTGTTTTTTTTTAAAAAAAATATTAAGAAACTCGAAATATTTAAAAGATAAAATTGTAATTAAATTAATATTTTTGTTTTATTAATAATATTCTAAATCTTCTTAAGTAGTAAAAATTGTTAAATAGAATTTCTTTTTTATTTAATAAAGTGCTAGACAATAATTTCAATTATAAATATTAATTTTAATATTTTTATAAAACAACAATAATTTTGAAAAATTTAATAAACTAGAAAGCTAAACAAAATCTAATCTAAATCTAGACAAGTTTTTGACTAAATTTAGAAAAATATCTATTTTTCGAAAAATAATACTAAAAATTTTAATATTTTTTGCGCAAATAACACAATTAAATCTATAAGTTTTTAACTTAACTATATTAAATTATATAAAAAATTTGTTCAACTTATTTTATATATTATTTAATAAAAATTCTAAAGAACAAAAGACTTTACTATTTGATTTTTAAAAAATATTTTTTCTAGATAGTTTAAAAAATACAACTAGAAACTTTTTGCTTTAAATTAAACAAAACAAAATAAAATTTAAAATCGAAATAAATAGATTGTTTTTTGTAAATAAGACTAAATTGTTTTTAAAAAGCAAAACTAAATTACTTTTTACAAATAAATTGCTTTTTAAAAATAAAATTAAATTACTTTTAAAAAAAAAATTAGATTGCTTTTTGCAAACAAGTTGCTTCTTATAAATAACTAAAATACTAAATATTTTTTAACAAAATAAACTTAAATAAGACAAAAAAATTTAATTATTAAAAGTAATAGCAAAAAAATTTTAATCTTAAAGCTTCTATATATGTTAAAACTTTTTAAAAGACAAGTTTTTTTTTTTTTTAAATAGTATTATAAATTTTAACAAACAATTAACAACAATATTTAAAACAAAAAGAAAAAAATATAATAAAAATATAATAATTAAAGTTTGTATTAATAAAATAACAACAAAATTATAATAAAATTATAATAATAAAATACTAGTTAAATTTAATAATATAAAAAAATAGTCTCTTAATATAATTGTCGAAAATTATAGTAATTTCGACAATATAAATAATATTTTTTGTTAAAATTGTTTAATTATTAAAATTTTAAAATCTACAAAAATAAATTAATTAATAAAGAGAAAAATTATATTATTGCGCAAAAGATTTATTAATAAAACTATAAATTAAGATTCTATTATTAATTAAAATTATAGTAGAAATTTAAAATTAAATTTAATATAAAATAAAAAAAACTATTATATAATTATTTTTAAATATAAAATTAAACTTGAAAAGTTTTAAAACTATTTTAATTAAAAATCTTTTATAAGATTAAAAAAAAAATAAGAACAAAAAAACAAAAAAACAAAAAAATATATAAATTAATTTTCGAATATAACTTTGCTTAAAAATTAAATTTTTCTTATTAATAGCAAGATATCTTTGTTAATATTAAAAATATTATTTAGATTAACAAAACAAAAAAAGAAAAAAAATTTATTTAAATATTTTTTAACAATTTTGCTTAAATATTGCAATTTGTAATAATAATATAACTTCTATTTATTGCAAATTTCTTTAATTTTTAAAATAATTAAAAATTTGTCTTAAACAATAGCAATAACAAAGTTTAAATCTATTAATTTGTTAAATATTACAAAAATTATTAATACAAAAAAAATAATAAAAACAAAAAAAATAACGCAAAATTTTAATAAGTTGCTAATTAAAATTAAATTGTCTTTTAACTTAACAAAAGCAACAACAATTATAATAATACAAAATTAATAATATTTAAATTGCTAAAGCTTTTTATTAATTTTAATAAAAATTTAAATTTATTATTAAAAAATAAATAATTGTTCGCTATTAAAAGTTTGTTAAAATATAATAGCAACATAAATAAAATAATTAATATTGCGCTTTATATAATTAATTAAAAGAGTGTTTTTTATTTAAAAATATTCTTTCTTTTAATAAAAAAGATTATAATATTTAACAAAGTTAATAAAGTTTTACTTTAAAGTTTTGCAAAAATACAAATATATATTTTTCAATTTAAAGAAATTGTTACAATAGTAATATAAATTTCGATATTATTTATTAAAGAAAACAATAATACAAAAATTATTAATTTTATATTAATTTATAAAATTATAGATTTTTTTATCTATAGTAAATTGTTATCTTATTTAGATAATTTTAATTTAATTAATAAAATATTAATTATAATTATAATTTATATATTGTATAAAATTTTGCTTTTATATATTTAACTAGTTTTTATCTTTTTTGTATTATAATATATTAAGAAATTTTTTAAATTTAAAAATAATAAAAGCAATAATATTTGTAGAAAGCAATAAAAGTTGTATAATTAAAAGAAATTAATTGCTTATAGCTTAAACAACAATTTGCGCAATTATAATTATAAATATTAATATTAATTTTACAAAAAAAAAACTTAAAGCAAACAAAATAAAAATAATATTAATATTAAATTGTATTTAATTTTAAAGTTTTCGAAATTAATATAAAGTTTCGACTAGATTTTAAATAACTTGTTGAACAAACTTTTTTACAATAAATTCGATCTCTAATAAAAGTTTAAAATACTTTATCAAATTAATAATTAAATAAGTATTAATATATTTAAAAAGATTAGATTTTAATGTATAAAAGCGTTGCAAAAAGTGTAAATCTTTTGTAGTATTAAAGATTAGACTTGAAATCTTTGTTAAAAAGATATCTAAATTAATAACTAAATACAACTTAGATCTATACTAGATTTAATAATAAAAAAAAAAAAAAAAAAAAACATTAATTATATAAGATTGCAAACTTTATATTTAGCAAGAATTAATTTAAATTTAATCTAGTTTAATTTAAATCTAACTAAGATTAAGCTTAAAAAATTAAGCGAAATTAAGACAAAGAATTGTTTAATCGACAAACGTAGTTGACAAATTGCTAATCTAATATTATAACATAGATTATTAACTTCTTATTTACTTTCTTAAGTTCAATTTTTATAAAAGAATTTATAAATACTAGATAAATAAATTTAGAAGATTAAATATTATTATTAAGTATATTTCTAATTATTGAAACAAGATTGTTAACAATTTATTAAAAATAATATTTAATAAAACGTATAATAATTTTAACTTTATAATAAATTACAAATTAAGAATCTTAAAAAAGCAAAATTTGTTATAAATATAAAAGAATAAAAAGGAAAAATATAACGCATTTTTTGACTTCTTAAACTCTTCGCAAAAGAAATTTTTTATATATTAAAGTATACTTAATAATAATAATGTGTTTGCTCTTATTATTATCTTTACTTTTAAGTTAAATTTATAAGTTGTAATCTATAAACAATTTATATAATTTAAAAAGATATATTGTTATTTACAAAATAAAACTCTTTTTAATGCAATAACTCTTCGATTAATATTTAATTATCAAGTAAATAAAAACAATACTCTATAGAAGTATTACAAAAACTCTTATTTATTATATACTTTTAAGAATAAAATAAGAGAAATCTTAGAGAAAATATATAACAAAGATAAATATTAGACAGAGATAAAAACATTAATAAAGTTATAAGAAATTGCGTATTAATTAAAATAACAAACAAATATTAAAAAATATATTTAAAGATATTTGATTTGTGCAAAGCACAATTTAGTTATTCGATCGCAATTATTATATCTTATCGCAATTTTTTTTTTTTTTTGGTTTGTTAAAATAAATTTTATAGACTCTCTAAAAATTATTACAAACAAAAAGAGATATATTTTTTATATAATTAATTATTTTAATCGATTTTTGATATTTTATATTACAAAGATTAATTAATCAAAAGATATTATTAATTGCTTGAAAATAATCTTTGTATTATATTGAAAACCAATTGTTATTTATTGCGATTGCAATTCTTACTTTAACAACTAAGAATTGCGCAACTAATTACGCAATTAAGAAATACTTATCAATTACAACTTATTAAAATTGTTAAAGAGCACAAAGATAATAAAAATTAACAATTATTTATTCAAGAATATTTTGCGAAAGAGTTTAACAAAATAAAATATAACTCTTTTTAAATTTACTAGATTTTTAAACTTTTAATTAATAACTTACTTAAATGTGTTTTCGAAAAAGATTTTATTACATTAATTTTTATTAATTGCAATCTTTGTAAATACTAATATAATTGTTATTATTTTAAATTACAAACAAGTATCTTAATTATTTTAGTCTTTATTGCACGCTACATTAATACAATAATATTTTAATTATAAAACTTAATTATACAATATTATATAATAGTTATTAAAAATTTCAAAGAAAAGCAAAGCAATTTGTTACAATTAAGAGATTATAAAAACTAAATTCGATTTTAAGAATTACGTTCTTATATTTTAAAAAATTATTATTAAGTTAAAATCTAAATAAAGAGACTCTTTTATAATATTAAAATACAAAAATTATAAAATATTATATATTTTTAAGCAACTAAATATAGATAATTGCAAGATTTAAAATATATTTTATAAAAATTATCTTAATTTATTTGTTTTACAAATCAATTACTTAGCTTTTAATAAAATAAAAAACAATTCTTTTGCAATCTATTAATTATTGCGAAAATCTAAACAACAAAAGAAAATTTAAGAAAATTTTTCTTCTATCTTGTAGTATATTATTTTTGCTTTATTTTTGCTCTAATACTTAGTATTAATATTTATAATCTTAATAATCGCAATCTATAAATATTTGTTTCTCGATTAAATTTTTTATTTTTTTTAATATTCGAATTTTTGCAAGCATTTTAGTTTTTGCTTTATTTTATTTTACTTTATCTTACTTTAATTTACGAAAAATTTAATTAAACTTTTTGTTAAGCAACTCTTACTTATCTATTATTTTCTTTTTATTTATTTCGAATTATATTATTATATTTTGTTTATTATTCTATTAACTATTAACTAATTAATAAATTGTTAAGCACTATTACAATATTGCGCAATCAAGTAATTAATATAGTTATAGCGACAATATTTGTTACGAGATTCTCCTAGAGATATACAGTCTAGGGTCTACATAGGGTTAGTCTTGGCAGACGCATATAGATATTCTACTTTGGAGTATATAGTTTGCTCCCTAATTTAACTATTATCACTAGAATTATTGCTTATTGCTTTTACTCTTATAGTTTAATAGCTTCAACATCTATCGATTAGTTTTTCGCATATCTATTAGTGCTTGCAAGCAATTAAGCAAGCTTCTAACTACTCGCTTTACAAACGTCTCTTTACTAGAGTTTCTAATATCTAAAAGAGTTTTCGCAGTTCTTTTGTTAAGCTTGTTTTATTTTTGTACATTTATTAGTATTTGTAATAAATTAGATAGATTACTACTCTACAATAATCTTTTCTAACATACGCGATAATAGTAAGAAAGTCGATGAAAAATAGTTGTCGATAGAGTTGTTTTTCTTCAAAGAAGATATAGAACATTAGCTTGTTTATATTGCTTTTAACACTATTATAAATTTAGTTGTTGTCTTCTCTTCGAAATCAATTATACTAGACGTTTTATTATTTTAAATAATCGATATTTATAACTATATCAACAACTAGATATTTATAAAACTAGAGCGTCAATTAACAAAACTAGACAAGTATATTGATTATTGTTTGAATTAAAAGCTCAAGACAAACAATTAAAAACTTGTTGCTCTATTAACAAAGCAATTTGAACGCAATTAAGACAAAGAGCAAGCTCTATCTTTGTCTTAATCTTTTACTACATCTTTAACTCTTACATTTATGTCTCTATTGCTCTCGACAATAGTAAACAAACTACAAACAAAAAAAATAGACTTTTTTAATTCTAAGTATCTATTAGATTAAAAGAAAATTATTGTTGTTGTAATAAATGCGAGCAAGCACGTCTTCTATCGCAATATCTATATCTTTGTTAATAGATTAAAGAATTTAACTATACTATATAACAATAAGACAATTAAAAATATTATTGTTGCTTGTTTGCGTAACTTCGTCTTAATATAATACTCTATAAAGTTGCTTAATCTTATATGCATAAATCTATACTTAATTGTTTCTATTAACAATTGATTTAATCTTCTAATTAATAGATTTAAGATATATATCTCTATAGCATTTGCATAGTTGACGTTGTTCTTCTATACTTTTGCTATTATTAAGTATATATTTTTACGAGTATAAATACTACAAATGTTGTATTTGGCAAAAGTTGTCAATATTATATTTATTTACAATTAACTTACTTTGATTTAAAATCGCTTTTATATTTAATTAAGACGTAATCTTTTAGAATCTACATCTTATATAAAGCTTAAGAGATTTCTTAAATAGATAGATAGTTATATATTTATTTGGCAAAAAATAATAGACTTCTATTGTATTGTATTATTGTTGTTAATCTTGTTACAATTATTTTACAATTAATAGTTGTTAGAAACTAGGCTCGGAACCTCTATCAAAGAGATATCTAGATTGATAACTAGATAGAACTTAGATCTATACTAGATTTAATATATAGAACAAAAGACAAAAAAGAGAAAAGAGAAATAAAACAATACTAACTATATAAAATTGCAGATTTTATATCTAGCAAAAGTTAATTTAGATTTGATCTAGTTTAACTTAGATTTAATTAAAATCGAACTTAGAAAATTAAGCAAAATTAAAACAAAAAATTGTTTAATCGACAAATATAGTTGACAAACTATTAATCTAATACTATAATAGTAGCTTCTTTCTACAAGATAGAGTTTTTGCAAGACAATCAAAACAATATAACAAATTGTCGAAGAACTAAAGAATCGAGAATCGAAAAGATTTCGAGAAGCAAAATAGAACAAAACAAAATAACTAGATTTATTAAATTAGATAGAGACAAGACAAGACAAGAAAGAAACAAGATATTCGAGTTTATTAAATTAAATTAAAACAAAAAACAACAAAGACAAAACAAGATATCTAGATTTAATAAATTAGATAAAAAAAAGAAAAAAAATCTTTGCTATTTAAGCAAGATTTGAACAAAATTGAATAAGATTAGACTAATCGAGTTAAAACTAAGCGCGTTTAAAGTAACAAAATACTATTAAAACAAAATAGAAAATTTTTTGTTATCTAAACAAGATTTGAGCAAGACTTAATATCTAGATTTATTAAATCAAATAAAATAAAGTAAAAAGATCTCTGCTATCTAAGCAAGATTTGAGCAAAATTAGACTATCTTAGTTAAGACTAAGCGCGTTTGAAATAACAAAATACTATTAAAACTAGACTAATTGTTAGATCGAGTTTTGGTTCCAAATATTGGAATCGACTTGACTCGTCAATTCCAATTCTAGAAATTAACTCGAAACTTAATTCGATTTCTATTATTTTGAAATCGAATTAATTCAATTCGACTCGATTCTTAATTTCAATATTTGAAATCGAATCGAATTGTTAAGAAACCAAATATAATGTTATTATACCAAGAATTACTAATTTTAGAACAAAAATAATATATTAATAAAATACATTATTTGCATCTATAGACTCTATAGATCTTATAGATGCAATTTATTAATAAAATGCAATATTTGCATCTATAGATTCTATAGATCTTATAGATACAATTTATTAATAAAATACAATATTTGCATCTATAGACTCTATAGATTCTATAGATGCGATTTAATTATTTTCTTTTTAAAAATTAGTAATGCATTACTATAATATATTATCTTATTATAATTTAGATAATTATAATATAATTATTTAAATAGTCTTGGCAATTTGGATCGATTTTTTCGAATCGGATTTCGATTCTAACTCTAGAAATCGATTCGAATTGTCGGTTTCGATTCTAGGAATCGAATCGACTTTTTGATTCCAATATTAGGAATTGATTCGACCCGATTCGGGTCGGATACCTGACCCGAACTTGGTAACCCGATCCGACGCGATCAATCTAATTAAAACAAGAGAAGAAGATTTCTATTATCTAAGCAAGATCTAGACAAGATTAGACTATTTTTAACTAAGATTGAACGCGTTTGAAGTAACAAAATACTATCGAGACAAGAGAAGAAGATCTCTATTATCTAAGCAAGATCTAAATAAAATTAGACTATCTTTAATTAAGACTAAGCGCGTTTAAAGTAACAAAATACTATCGAGACAAGAAAAGAAGATCTTTGTTATTTAAGCAAGATCTAAACAAGATCTAAGCAAGATTTAGCTAACTTAGTTAGAGTTTAACGCGTTTAAAATAACAAAACACTATCGAGATAAAATAGAAAAATCTTTGTTATCTAAACAAGATCGAAACAAGATTTAAACAAAATTAAAAATATTGTTTATTTTTCTTAATATTAATAGTTAGAAACAACGCAAGATATTATATATAATCTCTCGACAATAAGATTAATTAAATAATATTTATCAAAAATTTATTAACAATTGTTTAGAAAATTAAAAAATTCTCAAATAGAAAAATAATTTTTTTAGTTAATATAGTATTTAAGCAAGACAAAGCTAAAATATCTATTATATTTAAAGTTTAAAATACTATTAATATATTAAAATCTTTTGTTATTTTTAGCAACAATAGATTTACAAGATTTCTAACGCTATTTAGACAAAAAATCGATAACAATATAACTAACAAAAATAGTATAAAAAACAAGATAAATTTTTATAGATATAAATAATTTAAGCTCGACAACTAAAAAATTTCTTTTAAAAATATATTTTATTTTAAAAAGATTAATATAACAATTGTTTAATTTAATTGCAAAACAAATAATATTAAGATTCTTAATATTAAATCAAATTTTGTTATTTACAAAATATCTAGAACAAAAATAACAAAAGCAATTAATATTAAATTTATAAATAGTTTAAGCAACAAATTGTTACGCTGCTATCTAGACAACTAGAGTATCAGAGTAGATTAGTATTGTTGAAGAGATTTGTAGACGTTTTTAGACAATATAAGCAATTACTTGATAACAAGAGATTGTAGCTTGTATCTATAATAGAAAATAACTTAATAAATAAATTGAACACAATTTATAAAAAAGTTGTATCTAAAAGATCTATATATACTAAAGAAATTCTTCTTGCTTATTATATTTGTTGTCAAATATATCGAACTCTATTTGTTTTATTTGTTGTCGAATATATCGAGCTTGCTTACTAGCGTGTCAAACAATACTTGTTTACTAGCGTGTCGAGCAATATTTGTCTATTAAATTGTCAAGTATACAGATAACTATACTATATACTACAGACTACTCTATAGAATATATATCGACTGTAACAAGCTAGAGTTGTAATATTTTTTTTTTTTTTCAAATTTTTTTGTTTCGAAAAACAAATATTTATATACTATATTTTTTTATCAAAATTGTATCTGTCTTGTCTTCGAAATAGACTATTACAAAATATTTGTTAATTTTGTTTGTAAACGTTGTTGCTATACTAACAAATTTTGTATTGCTATAGAAAATTTGTTATTTTGTCTAAAATATTCGAAATATATTCGCGCAAACAAATTGTGTATAAATATATTGTAAATTTTTTTGAATTATATCAAAAAAGATCTATTCTCTAAAATAATAGAAAACAAAATTGTATTAACAACTATAATTATATAATTGCTCTATAATAAAAAGATACTGAAAAAAATTAATACAAAAACAAAACAAAAAATACAATATCTATTGTCCAATATAAAAAAATCGAATACTACAGAATTGTCGAATTGTTTTGTTGCAAATATTTTGATTAAAATATTTTCTACTATTTAATTTTCTTTTGCTATACTGAACAATTTCTCGAACGTTAATAGAATTTCTAAATAAAAATATTGCAATTGTCGAGATTACTAGTTAATTTCTATATATTTTTTGTTGTAGAATATTTTTTCTATTTTACAAAATACTGCTAATTTTGCTGTTCTAGAATTTTTTCAATCTCAAATCGATTTTTTTTCTGCAACTTATAATAAAATATTTTCTATATAAATATGTTTAAATCGACTGATTTCAACAATAATATATAAAATACTAAAAATATTTTAATATTTTTAAATAAGTTAAGTTTGTAGTTGATTGATCTTTTAGTCTTTTTGACAAAAAACAAATTAACTTTAATATAATTCAATTTTTTGCTTAATTTTCTTGTTCTAAGATTTTTTGTAAAAAGATATACTTTATCTCTCTTTTTTAGCTAAAATACTATTTTTTGTTTCTTATTTTGATATTTGGTCAATTTTTTTTGCATTTTTGAGATATTGTTGTATATTTTCTTTAATATTGCTACTTTTTCGATAGCTAATTGTATAGATAGATGCATGCGCTTTTTTTCGAAAAAATTTGATTTTTTGTTATAGTTGACAAAAAATAAAGTTATTTTAGTAATATTCGAAATCTTTGCATTGAGTACTAGTTGTACTATAGATAAAAATAATATTTAATTGTTATAAATATTATTAATATACTATTTTAAATACTATTTAAAACTCTGATTTGTTCTTTCTGTCTAACTATCTGTAATCGAATAATAGACAATAGATATTCGGAGTTTTGTATCTAATATTAAAAAAAGTATTTTTTAATAGTTAGATATAAAGAGCTTGTCTCTGTTACTAATTAGTCTTTTAAATATACTATAATACTATATAAGTCGATTTAATATAATATATTTTAGTTGTTTTGCAATAAATTTCTTTTTGCATACAATAATATATAAGTACTTGATAAATTTATTAACTATTATTAGTATCGAATTATATCTATCTTCAGTTGCTAAATTTGTCGACTTTAACAATTTGATAATAAAATTTATTGTAATTTTATTCTATAGCAATTTAGATAATTTCTAATATTGAATTTTGTTATAGCTTATATATATACTATGTTTGTTTTGCTAATAGCTAAAATATTGTTTAATATATATCTCGACAGCTTGTTTTATTTGTAGAAATCGACAATACTAATATAAAAACTAAAATTTTTTAGTTATTTTCGAATATTTTTGCAATAATTTGTTATAGTGCTCTTTTATATATTTGTCAATTTTGTCGATAGATATCTGAAGTTTTTCTTTTTCTATTAAAAATTCTTCTATATTGTCTCGAAGTATCTGTAATATAATATTTAGTTTATACTTGTTTGCTAATAGTAATTTGTTTTTATTAATTTTGAGTATATTGTATTTAAACAATTTTTTTGTTTTTATATAATTATTTTTTCTGCTAAATATATTTGTTTTGCTATTATTCTTGTCTAAAATATACTATATTTTGAATTTGTATTGTTTAAGTTTCTTTGACTATTGTACTTGTTTTCTGTTAAGTTGCTTAGTAGTAGTAAAATATACAAAATTCTTGTAATCTATAAAAATTGTAAATTCTAACAATTCTTCTATATATATTTTTTATAATTTCAAAAAAATTACTATAGCAAGTAGTTTTTTATTGTAGATATTATAGTTTTGTTCGACTAACAAGAATTTTCTCGAAAAATATATTATTGAATATTATATATTTTTATATTTCTAACTAAAATATGTATTGATAGCTAGATTTAATATATTGATTTCAATTCTATTTAGTAATTGCAAATTGTATATTTTTAATATTGATTTTTTTAAATATTCTAGTTTAAAATTCTGAAATAATTTCTCTTCTGCAAATTTCTATAATTATAATATATTTTTTTTTGTAAGATTTGTTAGTAATATTGTGTTTGCTAAATAGTTTTTGATAAATTTCTTGTTGTAATTTATAAAATTCAGAAAAAACTATATTTTTTTTATATTTGTTGATAATTTCTATTCTCTAATTGCTTGTAGTTTCTCGAAATTTATATATATTTTATATTGTTTAACAACAAATTCAAAAAAATCAATTTTCTCTCGATAGAATTTGTATTTTTCTGACTTAAAATATAAGTTTTTTATATTCAGATATTTCAATACTTTGAAAATATAACTAATATGTTTTTTCAAGATTTTTGAGTAAATTATAATATTGTTCAAGTATACTATAACAAATCGATTCAGATATTGTTGTAGTATATTATTAATTATTTTCTAATATATTGTCAAAACGTTTGTAAGTTTAAATAGTATTATTATATATTTGTATAATCTATATTGTATACAAAAAACTATTTTTTACTTTTTCTCTATTTTTATTCTAATCTAATTATATATTTCTTGTAAATTTAGTTTAATAAAGTATTTTGCTCCAAATAGTCGATTCTGAAATTTGCTAATATTAAATAGTAAGTATCGATTTTTGACTATAATATTGTTTAGTTTTCGATAATTAATATATAGACAAAAAATTCTATTCTTTTTTAATACAAAAAAAATCGGATATTCTGTCTATAATTAAAATTTTTTAATAATTTTTTTTTTGTTTTCTGTTAGATATCCGCGAAGTATTTCAAGTTTTTTCTCGAATAGAATATATATAAATTTAAATATAGACTGCTTATCTAATTTAAGTCTAATTTTATAATTTTACAGTTAATATTTAGAAAAAGTCTCTATTGTTTTTTTTTTAAAATAAATACTTCTATTTGTTGTATATTTGTAATATGTATTTTAGCGATTTTTTCGCTATATTAGATAGTTCAAAACTTTTAGAAAATTTGTAATTTTATTTATTTATTCTAATTTTATAATTTAACTAATCTTTGTTAGTATTTGTCGAGTCGAATTCTGTTAGATTGTTTTTTTGCAAAAATACAAGTTTACTGTTTGCAATCGATTTTCGATTTGTTCTTTTATCTACTATTAAATACTATTAATATATAAATTGAATATAAATTATATAATTATATTGCGCAAATCTAAATACTTGTGTATTTTAGTCAACTTCTAAATTGTACTGTTTCAATCAAGATATTTCTAGAACAATATTGTAAATAGCTATTTCTACTATATCAAAAATTAGTTTTTTGTAATATTGCTAAATAGCTATCGATAGTAATTTCGTTTTTTTATCTATTTTTTTATTTTTGTCGAATAATAGATTTCTATCTACAACTATTAGATTGTAAGTATTAGATTTCTTTTAAGTAGAGTACTTTTCTCTTTTAACAAAAGTTCTAATTATAAAATTATCTATTGTATTAGAATCGACTATTGCGATAAATTGATAGCTATTGATTTTAACTAATATAATAAAATATTGTACATATATTGTTAAATTTAGTTGCTGCTGCTGAACTAATATATTGCATTTTTCTAATATATTTTTTATCAAAAAATTTAAACTTTTTTCTATTTTTATATTGCAATCTCTGCTTTAAATATCTGTCTATACTAAGTTTCTTTCTGCTATTGTTTAAAAATAGATAGTTTTCTAAAAAATTATTTAGATTCTTCTTTGTTTTTTAGATAAATTTAGTATAAATTGTTATAGTATTCTATTTAACTAAATACTATATATTTCTTTGCTTTTTCTATTTTCTCTCGAAATAGACTTACACTGCTTAGTTGTTGTTTGATTTTATCGAAATTTTTTTTTTATAGTAATATTGTTTTCTAGCGCTTTCTTGTATTTATTTACAGTTTAATTTATCTTTCTGTTTTTTGATAAACTAATTAAAATATCGAGATAATTTGTAATATTGTCTAGATATTTGTAAAAGTTCTTTTAGTTATATTTGTTGTCTAAATCTGTTATTAAATAAAGATATAGTGTTTCTGATTGTTGTATTTTTATAGTTTTATTAAATATTTAATTAATTTTCTATATAGATACAAATATTTTGTTTGATAATATTCTATCTAGAATTTTCTGTAATTGATTTGAATTTTCTATTAGATAGTAGTTGTTGTTCGATTTAGTTTCAAAAATATCTATTTTTGTATCGATTTGTTTTTTGATATTGTTTTGACTATCAAATATCTCTTTTAATATAGTATTAATTTGTCGACAATCTATTAAGTTCTATAATTAACAATCTTTTGCGAAATAGTTCGATTTGTTATATAAATAGCATATTTTTTGAAATTTATTATCTTGCTTTTCTCTAGAATTCTTTTTTTTATATTGTTAAGTAAAATTTAGTTCTATAGATATAGATTTATAATAATCGAAATTACTGTATTTTTAATTAGAACAAAATTCTCTCTACTAATATTTGATTGTTAATTCAAAAAAGATTTTTGCTTTTTCTCGAAATTAATTGTATCTTTTTTCTATAGTTTTTTTATATAGTTTGTTGTCGAGATCGA
>JAABUW010002869.1_pt1 | contig 25481 bp, 27 predicted proteins | sample 5560081 | NCBI WGS metagenome assembly JAABUW01 (sample SAMN10711882, study PRJNA513363) | rock metagenome | isolation source: Antarctica rocks | place: Antarctica: Victoria Land, Knobhead sud | reverse complement strand
AAGAATTAGAGGGCCAAGTGCGCAATAAAAATCTGGAACTGGATAAGGTTTATGGGTCTCAAAATGAGCAGCAGGGTGTAAGTCTCGGACTCAGTATTTCCGCTCCTCTATCTAGTATAAGATGTCTGACGATACCTTTCAAGGCGAACGACACGGAACGACAAAACTGGTCTAGCTTGCAGTCAGATCTCGAGGGCAAGCTCACCCAAGCCCGAAACCTCAATAGCAACCTGCAAACAGAGCTCGACAAAGTACGAAGCCACCACCATGACACGGAACGCGAACTGCGAGCTCAGATGGACCAAATCGTTTCGAAGGCCGGTGGTGGAGACGAGTGGAAAGCGCGTTTTGAGGTTCTGAGTAAGGAAAAGCAAGACCTGCAAACACAGTTGCTATGCCAGGAGAAGGTGACAAGCGAGGTGAAACAGGAGGCAGCTGGCTGGCTCCTGCAGATGAAGGCGATCTCAGAACGCAGTGGCCCAGCCTTCGAACACGAGGAGAGGCTGGTACATAAGGTCCATACGTTGGAGAAAGAGCTTCAGGATTGGAAAAACCGATACGCGAACACCAGGACTCAGCTCAGGACTTTGCGTGCATCCTCCATGTCAAATTCATTGCCATCACCCGACGTGGGAGGCGTTGCCCAAGATTTTGCAGCCCAAGATGGTCTTGTCAAGGACATCCATGTCTCGAAGTTTCAAATCGCCATTGACGAGCTGTTGCACAGTGCCAGAGGGAGCGACCCGAGTGTCGTTCTTTCACGGGTCCGATCCGTCATTATTGCAGTCCGGAGCATCGCTCTTGACATAGGCGATACTCAATCGAGCAAGGACGAAGCGATACAGCAGAGACACAAGTCGAAAGCCAGGCTCTCAGCCACGGCCAACAATCTCATCACAGCTGCGAAGAACTTTGCACTATCAAAAGGGCTATCGCCAGTATCAATTCTCGATGCAGCAGCTTCGCACGTGGCCGCAGCCGCCGTTGAACTCATTCGTCTGGTCAAGGTCCGTCTCACACCAGCAGAGGAGCTTGAGGATGATGGCGAGGAAAGCATCATTGCAGATTCTCCAGCTGACTACTACGGGATGTCTCATTTGCGCCCGAGTGCTGGCGGTGACTCCGTGTACAGTACCATCAGCTCTGCCAAATCTTCACAGCTACCCAGCAACCCAAGTGTAGCCTCAAAGCCTGTACCGAATGGCATATTGAATGGTGTTCAAAGTTCATCTGGTCCTAAACCTACAAAAGGTGTTCGTAGCTCGCCTGATCACAGGATTCATGGGCTCAAGGTATGTCGTGTTCGACCGGACGTCTGATATCACTACTTATAAGTCTCGACAGGGTTTCCTTGAGATACGCAACGACTCCCTAAAAGCCTCTATCCAGTCTCTGGTGTCCAGTGTCCGCAATAGTGCCGAACCTCCAGCAGTTCTCGATCATCTTGCCGCTATAATTTCTACAACGTCACAGATCATCAACAAGACCAGTGAAGACGCTGACGTGAATGATCAAGAATTGAACAACATCTTGCAGACTCTGTCTGAGAATGTTGACAAGCTGGAAGACGCTGATAGGGAGGGAGAAGAGATCAACAACGTAGAGGATTGGAATATGTTTGCCAAGCGGCTGCCACCGCTTGGTTTTGCGATAGCAAAAGGTACCAATGAGTTGGGCGGATGGGTTGAGAGATCGGCCGGGCATGATGACTTCAGCTGAGACACGAAGGCGTTGGAGATAAGGCACTGATTGTTTATAGCATTGATTATCTTGGCATCGTTGGATATAACCTTTGGGATTGATTTGCATGGCGTGGTGCTCGGGAAGGGAAGCCTGCCTGACGCCCTGGACATAGCAGCATTTTGACGGAGGCACGATTTAGATACTAGGCATTTGACACTAATAATGAGAACGGATATCTCCGTTCTGAGGATATTGTCACCCCCATTTCACGATCGAAGGAACGAGTGCATCCGCCTTCGTTACACATCCACGCCTGGCCAGCCTGGGAGGTGACATGCTCCAGGCGTTCCGGTTGCACTTCCACAGAGTTGCCACGGATTTGATGATCTGACGCGACAAAAGCCCCCTGAATGAGTGGGAAGCTTGCAGCTGACAGCATAAGCATAGGTGCACAGCCGGAAGCCGGAGTCATATCGCATGCTCCTCGATTAAGACTGGACCAAAGAGTCCCTCTGCATCCAAAAGCGAGATATCGGCGTGCTCCGATGGCTCGTCCTATCTTCCGCGACAGGATTTCTTGTGTCAGAGAAAGTGGAGTCCACTCGCCGATGCCATCTTCAGATATGGGAGGCTTTCAAACTCTTGCTCCTTTTCATAGAATGGTTGCGCATAAGGTCAGGAGGCATAGCTGATGAGGTTGGTCGTTCCTGCGTCGACGAGCTTTTGCCCGCACAAGCTTGGCGTGTTCCCCCTGCGTCTTCTCGAAGAAGGCTAGAAGAGAGACAAGTAAGCTATCGACAGCGAATCAACGTCCTCTCCTCTTATCAGTCTCGCCTATCTCTCCAGTCATAGTTGGCGACGATCTTGCACCTGCTTCTTCCACCATGCCTACAACGTGACTTCCTTCCGGCATCCCACTCCCCACTCCCGTACGTCGTCAGCGCAGACGGGCGAGGGCCGGGTCTAGAAGTTCCTTCCCGACTTCCTGGAAATCAATGATCGATCCTGCAGAAAGGCATCCCGCGTTATCGTGTCAGGACCAGATCTACGGATGGGATAAGGGCCACACCACATCTGAAGGTGGGAGACGCGGTCGCCCGACTGCTAGCTGAGCTTATCGGCGAGCTACCGCCGCCCTCTCGAAAGAGTCTTTGCTAGATTGATGAAAATTATCGGTCAACTCCACCTGCTCCCATCTTTCTCTTAATAAGTCGTCGCTGGCTCTGTCTGTCGTGCGCCTTCCAAAGGAAGCTCTCTTCCTCTGGCTCTACACATTTTCCGTACTCTCCTTACATAAATGAATCTCTGTATCTGATCTCTACCCCACTATCCCCACACTCGAGGTATATCCTCACGCGACCCGGAAGTACCCCTCGTACTTCGTCCACCTGCGACAATGGGCAGTCATTATGCAAAGAATGACTATGAAGTGAGCAGCCACTCACCCACTGGCATGGATGCCGAGAAGGGTGGCCTCCCAATCTATACCACCGAGGCGCCAGCCGTCCCAGGAGAGATGTTTGTTACTGGCGACACCCCCTATGCTAAGATCCAGAGAGCGGTCAGCAAACTCGGAGTCGAGCCCAGGGGCATTGAAAGGGTACCGGAAGATGAGAGGACGGATACAAATCTGATGAAAGTTGGGACAATGGTGGGCTTCTCGAATCACACGGTGTGAAAAGAGCTTCAAGTGCTGATATGAGTCGTGATAGTGGCTCTCTGCCAATATGGTTGTCTCCTCATTCGCCATTGGTGCATTGGCCATCCCGGTGTTCCACCTAGGCTTCGTGGACTCTCTTCTCACAATATTCTTCATCAACTGCCTAGCCATAACTCCAGTCGCCTTCTTCTCAACCTTCGGCCCTCGCTTTGGTCTCCGTCAGATGGTCTTGTCCCGATACTTCTTCGGCTTCTACGGCGTCAAAATTAGTAAGTTGTTACATCCCCCTTCCCAACGAAGCACTTTGGTCCCTATACCCCTTTCCGCTGTCAACAACAATGATAATTGACCCTCAATCGCTAGTTGCCTGCTTCAACGTCCTCGCCTGCGTGGGCTGGTCCGCGGTCAATGTCATTGTCGGTGCTCAATTGATTAACGCGGTAAACACCAACGTGCCCGGTTACGCAGGCATTATTATCATTGCAGCAGCAACATGGCTCGTCACGGTCTTCGGCTACAAAGTGGTGCACGTATATGAGTTCTGGTCCTGGATCCCATCCCTGATCATCTTTCTGATTGTGCTTGGCGAATTCGCACACAGCGGTAAATTCATGAATCTAGCTATGAATGCTGGAAGTTCGGAAGCTGGCAGCATTTTGTCCTTTGCAGCCTCTGTTTTTGGCTTCGGCACAGGGTGGACGAGCTATGCTGCCGATTACACTGTATACCAGCCCGTGACCGTTTCACGAGTCAAAACCTTTGCATGGACATGGGGAGGATTGATTGTTCCTCTCGCCTTTACGGAAATGCTTGGTCTCGCCGTGGCAACCGCCACCCTTGACACAGTCGACACATCCTACGCAGACGGCTACACCCAGTCAGGTATTGGGGGCCTACTCGCAGCTGTGCTCTTTCCTCCCTTGGGTACCTTTGGCAAATTCTGCCTGGTAATCCTGGCGCTCAGCATTATCGCCAACAACTGCCCGAACATTTATTCCCTAACTTTTAGTTTGCAACTCATGGCGAGATGGACTCAGGCTATACCACGGTTCATCTGGACATTCGTGGGTACGCTTGCGTACTGTGCCATCGCCATCCCTGGGTATAGTCACTTCGAGACCGTGCTAGAAAATTTCATGTTGCTCATTGTAGGTTTCCCTATTGAGTAAAGTCGTGGCAGAGCATGAGCACTGATTACAAACACAGGGCTACTGGCTGGCCATCTACGAAGGCATCTCCCTGACCGAGCACTTCTGGTTTGCACAACGCAAATACGACATCACCATCTGGAACAACCGCGAACTGCTACCCCCCGGCATAGCCGCCATATCAGCTTTCTGCTTTGGAGTCTTTGGCGCTGTCATGGGCATGTCGCAAGTTTGGTTCATTGGGCCGATAGGCAAGAAGATTGGAGATCCGAGTTATGGCGGTGATGTTGGGTTCGAGCTTGCGTTTGCGTTTAGTGCGATTAGCTATTTTGGGTTGAGGACGCTGGAGAAGAAGCATTTTGGTCGGTAGGATAGGGTGCTTGTACGGAGAGAGCTGATTGGATGTCATGTGTGAATATTGCAATATACTTTGTTCGGGATATGCTGCGAGATATGATAATATGTACCCTTCGCATCATTTTGCAAAAGGATTCGTATTGGAAAGATTCTGATCCGGGGTTGAATGGCTTGGACACGGTGATAAGATCCACACTAATAAGTGTTTGAAAAGGATTTTCTTGGGAGGACGAGCAGAGCAAAGATACATGGAGTGCGATCGATACCCGTTCTGTCTCGGGCTTGATATCGATTCTTTTCAAAATGCCTATGTCTTTCATAGGACTGAGACTGCTGTTTGCTGGAAAGGCAGGTATGAACCGTATCCTGGAATACTTGTTGTTGCCACGAGCGAAGCTTTATCTCATGCGGCTTGTTTAATCTGTATCTTTGCCATGCAAATCGGGACAATATATCTGTTATTCGCAATCGATGTGTATATAGGTATCATTATTCCAACAATCTCGCACCAAAAGCATAGGGTATAAAACGCCTCCTCTTAACCCAAGCTTGCGAAAAAGATACTACCCGTTTCATCATGAGGACATTCAACACCATACTTCTCACAACATCCACGCCGCCTCCGCAACCTTATCCCTCTTCTCCCCACCCAGCCCCAACTCCTTCCGCCTACCGGCATAAAATTTATCCAAACAGCTCCTCCGCTGCGCTTGCGTCCAGCCCTCCACCACAACCGCAAATGCCACCGCATCGCTGAATCCAAAGGTCTGGGCCATAGTGCACAACTGCCGTTTCATAACATCCTGTGGGGGATGGTACTGCCATTCCACCTCCCCATCCTCGCTTCCACTAGCCTCATGTTTCCGTTTAGCAGGCACCCCGTCTTGCGTATTGGCGAAGATACGTTGGTCGCCGAGATCGAGGTCGTTGCCCGCTTCCTGTGCGCGGCGCGAAAGGCTGGCTTCGACTTTGGAGGAGCCGACGACTTCGCTGTTTTCGTGCGTGTATTCCACGCCTGCGTTTGCGAGGATGGCTTGGACCGGGTCGCTTTTTTTGGTGGCGCCGCTGGCCTTTTTACGCTTCTTTGTTCCGGCCGCTTCTTCGGCTTCGTCGACGATGAGGGCGGCGAGTTGGGACATGGCGCGCTCTTCGGTCATGTCGTCGTTGTTAGCTGCCAGGAAGTCTTCGTCCTTGTCGTTGGGGGTATCGAGGTCGACGCCGATGATGCTGACGCCAGCTTTGGATTCCGCGACGTTTGTTTTATTGACGATGTCTCTCAATACTAGATTCTCATTCTGAAAAGTGAACAGGTTGTTGAGGCCAAAGATCTCGCCTTTTTGGTCTTTGTTCTCTTGTACACCTTTGAAGTACCGACGCTCTGTGCTCGCTGTGTAGCCAATGTTGGCTTGTTGCTGCTTATAAATCTGTCTGGCGTACACTATCTCTTCGATCGTACCAGCAGAGACGAGACGGAAGACCTCGACGTCGCGGACTTGCCCAATACGATAGGCACGATCTTGAGCTTGCAGATCGTATGCTGGATTCCAATTTGGGTCTACAACAACAACTTTGTTTGCGGATGTGATGTTGAGACCTATCCCCCCAGCTCTTGTGCTGATAAGAAAGACAAACTGGCCAGGATCGCTATTGAAGTCGTCGACTGTTTTGGCGCGGTCTTCGTATTTCATAGCTCCGTCAAGGTAAGAGACGTTGTAGGTGGTGTGTTGGAAGAGCATTTGCAGCATCTTGAGTAAGCGAACAGAGTGGCTGAATACAAGTACTTTGTCCCCATTGCCGTGCCAAAAGCGAAGAAGCTTCTTGAGAATTTTCCATTTGCCGCAGAATTCTGGATTTGAGTAATTGAGGATGGAGTCACGCGTACGAAAGAGCTGGTGCCATTGGTCGGGAACAGCTACTTGGAGCATCTCGAGGTCTTTATCCTGTTTTTCCTTGGGGTCAGTGGATTGAGGGATCAGAATTGCGAGGTGGTTGGAGAGCTTTTGGAGGTGGGAAATGGCTGGGAAGACGTAGGACTGCCACTTTCCACCGGCAGGGAGAAATTTCTGGCAACACCAGCCTTGCTTTTTCCCTGAGCCACAGGTACACGGAATGGTTGACTCCTTAATGTAGCGGATGACATCGCTTTCGATGCAGTTTTCGTATGCGTCAACTTGGGTCTCGGTGAGGGGGCAGAAGACGACACGGTCGCTCTTTTTAGGGAGCTGATCTGCGATCAGAGTTTTCATCCGACGTAGGAAGAATTGCGGGAGGAGATTCTCGACCAGAGCTTTGGCCGTTCTGCGAGCTTTGCTAAGTTGGTGTACTGTAGCATCGTGAGATTGGCCCATCTTAAGAGGGAGACTGATACTCTGCTTCCAAGTTGAGATAGGGCCAAACTTCCCAGGATTGGTCCAATTGAGAAGGGTCCATAATTCATCGTACGAATTCTGAATAGCTGTCCCAGTCAAGCCGATGCGACACAAGGCATTGATCTCATTCATTGCCAGTGTAGTCTCCGAGGTTCGACCCTTGATCTGATGACATTCGTCTGCAATGACGCAGTCCCATTCAACCATGTTGATGGCGCTCTTGTTCATTCTATAGGTCGTATAGGTAGTGATCATGATTTCGAGCCGTCCGTTTGCCGCAGCCTCCACTGCTGCTTCTTTCGTATCTCCATGATATACGTCCACATGCCACCAGCCCCATCGTTTGAGCTCGTCCTTCCAATTCTCTATCAATGTGCCCGGACAGACCACTAGTGCTTTTGGATACCACGGTGCATCTGCTCTTCGCATCTTCCGCATACGCTTTGTATCTCGTTCATCTCCCGTCTTGCCAAATGCTGCCGTGAGGAAAGCAATGACTTGCACAGTCTTTCCGAGGCCCATATCATCTCCCAGTATCCCTCCGGTCTGGTAGACAAAGAGCCCATGCAAGAACGCCGTACCTTCCACCTGATAGTCCCTCAGCCACTGGGCAATCGGTGCAGGTATCAGAGCAAGTGACTTCGGTAATTCTCTGTCCTTGTATGGCGCCGATGGCTTCCCCTTCGGGAAATCGGGCCTCTCCTGCAGTTCCTCCATTCTCTCATCGTCTGAGAACTCAACATCATCGTACCTGGGTGGTAGCTTCAGTCCCGCCGCCTGCAGCTTCTCTGTCCGTTTATCAAACCTCTTGCGTCTATTTTGTAGATATTCCGGCAGAGTGTACTCCATCAGTTGGTCATCGTCAGATGCTTCGGCCCACTGCTTCTCTCTGGTTTCTTTGCCCTTACTATCACCAGTGAGCTTCGTCGGCTTTTTACCGACACCGCTCTCTCTTTCCACGGCTTTAGCTTTGCGAGTACTAGCGGCTGCCCTCTTCCTTTTGACAGACTTGCGCTTCACAAAGGTTTTATATGCTTCCCCACTGTCATTATCTGACCAATCCACTCTCTCACCTCTGGGCCTGATCTCATGCATATTGCGCTCAGTCTTGGGATCAGGGGCTGATCCATCATCTGACTCGCTGATGGAGTCATGGTCGTAAACAACTTCTATGAGATTTATGAGTGGAGATCGCTAGTGTTGAGGTGTTGAACGGTGTTGAACAAACTGTTGATGTGGTCTTCATGACCCAGATCCTTCTTCACTGCCTTGGTGATATCCAAGTCATCATCGCTATCCGTCAGGTCCATGATAACGTCGTCCATTGCGGACGATAGCCGTTCCTCTTGAGGTGTTGACAGTAGGAGCGAGACGCGGGGTTGAAGGCGTCGGTTCGCGTCTTCCAAAATTCTCCGCAAGAGCTCCGCAACATCAATATCTGAAACCCATATTTCTCTGATAACCATTGAGGACATATACCAGACAAACGATTGGTCGCATTTTCAGCTACACTTCCATCCTTTCGTCTCCGCATCTCTCCCAAATTCCCTCCTCACACACCATGCCCCTCGACACATCAACCTACCACCTCTCCCTTCTCCGCCTGGACGGCCGCCGCTGGAATGAACTCCGCCGTCTGCACGCCCAAATCAGCACCCAAGCTTCCGCAGATGGCTCTTCTTATCTGGAAATGGGAAACACGAAAATCATATGCACAGTAGCTGGACCAGCCGAGGTAAGGGGAGCGGGAGGCAGGAGGGAGGGTGCGGAAAGGGACAATGCTGTTGTGATGGTTGATGTGGGCGTGGCTGGGTTCAGTGGGGTGGATAGGAAAAGGAGAAGAGGCGATAAGTGAGTGGTTCCTCGTTCTGCAGTGTATGGTACATCGATGAAGAGTGGGGGAGAGTAGAGGGAGGGGAGGAAATCGGCAGAGACATGACCTAATACGGGAGAGCATAGGCGAACAACAGAGATGCAGAATACAATCGCCTCAGCATTCACAAGCATTCTGTTCACACATCTCTACCCGCACTCCACCATCCAGATCAATCTGCACATTCTCTCGCAAGACGGCTCCCTCCTCGCCGCGTGTCTTAACGCCGCTACCCTTGCCCTGATAGACGCTGGCATACCCATGAGTGACTACATAGTCTCTTGCACATCAGGTCTTACGCCCCCTTCGTCAAACAGTGAAGGAGCGACTGCGGATCCGTTGCTTGATCTGAATGGCATGGAGGAGCAGGAGTTGCCGTTCTTAACCGTGGGGACGCTCGGGGCAGGAGAGAGGGTGAGCGTGTTGGTCATGGAAAGTAGAGTGCAGGTCGGGCGACTAGAGGGGATGCTGGCTGTAGGAGTAGATGGATGTAAGCAGGTAAGGGAGATATTGGACGCGGTAGTGAGGAGGCAGGGAAAGAGGGTGCTCGAAAGTGTAGTCAGCTAGCACCAGTGAAATCAAAGACGTAAAAGACATGCTTTGGGCACTGCGGCGAATAGGTCCTGACAGAGCTTTGAGTGGAGATGACAATGCATTCACTGCCGAATCTCAAAGCTCGCTTTTGGCTGCAATTGCACCACCACATTGCTGAAGCAGATCACCCAGTCTATAATTACCGAGGTCTCTGCCCTCCGCAACAGTCCCCACTTTGCTGCTTCGTTCCCCTCATAGCTCACCCGACTTGGTGATAACAGGGTCCTTGTTGTAGGATATCTTCCCGGAGCTGCTGCCGCAAGCCTCGATGGCCTTGACTACCTTCATTGATTCGTCGTCCGCGACCTCGCCGAAGACAACGTGCTTTCCGTCGAGCCAGCCAGTGACAACTGTGGTGACGAAGAACTGTGAGCCGTTGCTGAAACAATGGAGGTTAGCACATGGCCCGATTGATGAGATTGAGTGCGTCTCATACGTGTTTGGGCCGGCATTGGCCATTGAAAGAAGACCGGGCTTAGTGTGCTTTTTCTGGAAGTTCTCGTCTGTGAACTTCTCACCGTAAATCGACTTGCCACCAGTGCCCTGCATACATTGGTCAGTTCACGTCCTATGCAGACCATGGGGAAACATACGTTGCCACGGGTGAAGTCACCGCCTTGAAGCATGAATTGAGGTATCACACGGTGAAACTTGGAACCGGAGTATCCAAAGCCCTTCTCACCAGTACAAAGAGCACGGAAGTTCTCGGCGGTCTTGGGGACAACATCGTCATAGAGATTAAAGTTGATGCGGCCGCTCTGCTCTGCCCAGCTGTTAGTATTGGGCCAACGATGAGAGACAGTTGGGGTAATTGAGATGGATGGTGTTGAGCTAGATCTGAAGCTGGGGCGGCAAAGGAGATGGCAATTCACCTTTGACTTCCTTTGTGGGCTTGGAGCTGGAATCGAGGACCGGGCCTTGCCAGGCGACGTCGAAGTAGGTTTTGATAGTCATAGTTGCTGGGGAAGTAGAAAAGTGTTTGACTGATGGTGTGGCGTGTCGAAAGGGTTGGGGAAGAATTGTTCGTGCGAGAAGTCGAGGAGTTGTCGTTTTAAGAAGTGGGGTGAAGGCCATGGTGGGGTAAAGAATGGAAGGTGAAGGGAGTAAATGCCAAGGCTGAGCTGCAGTTGTGATGTCGACGCTTCTCTTCCCTTCCCCTCTCCTCCCAGCAATCACTCGCCAAATATAGGAATGAAGTCCGAGACTTCCCTTCCTTCGAGTATTACACCAAGAGGTACCTCAATTGTCTGACAGGCCAGGTGCTTCACTGAAACTTGATTGGAGGTGGATTCTTTCACTGCTGAAGCCCTAGACTGATAAAGATGCGGAGTACGGAACCCCGAGGACGTCAGAGGATGATGTCAGAAACAGGATCGGAAGCTAACGAAGCGGTTGCGGAGAAGATTTACTGTATTGTAAACCTGGATGCGTGGTGGAAGTACGATGATGTGGATATCTACATGGTACTTCAGGGGTGCCAAGCCGCGAGCCGGCAGCTAAGCCTCTTTTGGTGAGCGAGACTGGAGTCGAGGGAGCGTGAACATATCTTTGGTATAGACGAGAAGTAGTTGAGCTCTTCTACTGTTGATAGCAGCCATAGACGATGTCGTAGTCAGCGAAACATGGGTCACGGGGATCTGATTGCCTTTAACGTCGCTGCTTTCATCTGCGCACTCTTCGTACTGGAGTTTGGTGCCGACAAGTTCGTTGACCATACCGCCGTTGTCGCGCGACGGACTGGAATATCCCAGGCACTTGTCGGTCTCCTCACAGCCGGTGCTGAATGGGAAGAGGTCGGTAGACTGCGCATTAATGCTTCCTACAACTCTGACTGTTTTGTAGCTGGTGGTAGTCGTGGTATCCGTCGTGCGGAACCGTTCATCCCTCGCTCTGGGAAATATCATCGGCGCCGCCATATCCAACATTCTTGGTGCCTTTTCCCTAGGGCTACTGTTTCATTCGACAAAGGATACAGTTGAATTCGACCGAAGTTCAAAAGTCTACTCTCTGCTCTTACTCCTCTTGAGTGCCTTCGTCACCGCCCTCGCCCTCGTGGGAACCAAATTCAGCTGGAGGATCTTCGGTGTGATCCTGCTAGCCCTCTTCGTGGTCTACATTGGCTCTGTTGTATGGGCAATCAACCGGGGGGAAATAATTGCTCCAGAGCTTTCCGATTCTGATGACGAGGAAGATATTAGCAGTCAAGAGAGTACAAGCGACAGTGGAGAGAGGAACCTTACCGCTGTAAATGGAACGAGAAGACAAGCCAATCAAGTCATCGAAGAGACGTCACCACTAATCCAGTCCAATAGTGTCTCGGAAGATGTATCTGGTACCACAACTCGTATATCTCACCATCCCCTTCGCAGCTTGGAATATCACATCGGCTTTCTACTCCTCGGATTCTTATTGATCTGTCTCTCCGGTTACGTCCTCTCACACTCTTCGACGACCCTCAGCGATGAGATTGGTACGTCCGATGTGCTGTTTGGCATCGTGATACTATCCATCGCGACGACACTACCTGAGAAGTTCATTGCGGTCCTCAGCGGTTCACGCGGTCATACGGGCATTCTCGTAGCAAATACGGTTGGAAGCAACATATTCTTGTTGACACTATGTATGGGGATCGTGTGGGTCGTCACGGCTGGAGAATTTGATGCAGGCTCGGTGAACGCAGCCGAGGTGGGAGTGATGATGGGCTCTACTGTTGCGTTGACAGCCACCGTATGGTTCGGGGCGAAATGGATCCGGCTGAATGGGGGGGCGATGCTGGTAGCTTACGTGGTGTTCCTTGTGCTCGAGTTCACGCTCATCCGAAAAGTATGACATTGTGAATGCTGATCAAGGGCCCGCTCCCGTCTCCCCCTAGATGCTTTTTTCAATGGCTCTATAGAGAGACTGGATGATACCCTGCTCTCTTACTCCACACTCAATATAAGAGAGTGCACGAAGTCATTGCCACCATTCCCGTCGCTGCAACGCCCTGAAATCGCTCTGGCAGAGACCAGACCGTAGTAGCGGCCCATCGGACCACTTCTGCCGCGTTGGCGAAGCGCACCTTAATCCCGGAAAACTCAAGCCGTTTCAAGCGTTTGTGTCTTGGATATTGCTATCTCTGCGCGATCAGGCTCTACATGAACATACCTAAGCTCGACAAAGCTTAGGAAAGGGAAAATGTGGCGACCAAACCCGGACATGACAACGCTGGTGTGTACGAGGATGTAGGCAAACAAAGTAATGAAGCATTCGTTCGGGAAATAGCCAAACACTGCCAGCTGAGGCCACAAAAACGGACACGGGACAACGGCTACAAAAGATTGATACTGGGTGATAAGATTAGGAAAATAGCCAGCGTATAAGGGATTTAGTTACGAGTTTAGAATTGAATATGTGGACAAGCTTTAGGATGGGTAAGCTGTAATGGATACTTCTTGAGGTCAGCATCATCATACAAAACTTGTGGACCCCGAGACTTACAAACCCACACAATAGTCCTGAAGCTGACTTTGATACAGTCGTTCCACGCCCTGCCAGACAATCTCTCCATCCCGCGACCTCGCTACGCGGCCCCATCCTGTCGGTCTTCACGAAGTCTCAGGCAGTTCGACCAGACCCTTCTCGCCGTAGCTCATTCAAAACCGCGTTCATCCCGGCTACCACTAACGCCGCTACCCTAAGGCTCTTCAGTACTGTTCAGAAGAGGATGAAAATATCCAGACGAAGTGGATCCATCTCATCGACGTATTGATCACATGTATAGGGCTTTCCGATCACAGGTGTTGGAACTTAAACTGAACCAGCATCAGCGCCTGCCGCTCCCGCCGACACACGACGGAGGCATGAGAGTGTACTATATCCCATTCCATCATAAGACACTTCTCCAACTGCGGATAGCCTCTCCAGGTATCCAGATATTCAGCTGTTGTGAATACGGCTGGTAATTAGGTAAGGTCAGTGAACAATAACATCATGGGAAAAGCGTATGATGAACGACTGTACATATAGTAGTGAATCCATAGCAGTGAGATTCTACGTAGAGAAGGAATGTGGCAGATGAGATCCCTCATAGCTGGGACCTGGTCAACGATGTCTCTTGTGAGATGGCTTGTCTTTCCTGATAGACCTCTTCCATCTTCTGGTTTTAATCCTTCGAGCGTGCTTCCTCTGAATAGAGCATACTCCCACCATCTTTCAAGCTCAGTGTCTCGCACATATAAACTCAACACCGAAGGATGCAAGTATAGTCTCTCTATTTCTATGAGCGTTTACTGTAAAGTCTACCCGTGGGCGTCTAAGCCGCTCAACAAACCCATAGACATGTATGCAAACACGCTAAACCGTTCAAGCCAACAAGCACAAATGCAACAGCTGGATGTGTGTATGAGAAAGGAAAGCATCACAGCATCGAACAAGATGTATGTACAGTCGTGTGGTGAAAAAGAGAGTGGCCAGAACCGATCATCGAGCGGACGTCATCGACAGGCCCTCCAATACCTGTCCCTTGGATGGCGCTGCACTCAGCGCAGCGGAGACAGGCGTGCTAGCTCGTGTTGGTACATTGCTCCGATTGTGCGCCATGTGTGCCCTGACAAGATGACCGGCAGCAAGGGCACTGCAGAGACTCAGCTCACCGGCCAGTACGCTGGCCGCGACGATACGGGCGAGTTGCCGAGCATTGTCCCCGGGATGTGTTGGGTGTGCGCCTCGAACGCCGAGAAGGTCCAAGCAGGCACTCTGGGGCTCCAGAATTGTGCCGCCGCCTATAGTACCAACTTCGATAGAGGGCATGGATACCGCGATTTGCAAGTTGCCGTTGAAGCTGATCAGTGTTAGCTTGACTTGGGTCAAGGATATCGATGTACTCACTTTCGCATGGTCGTAATGCAATTACTGCTCTCCACATTCTGTGCAGGGTCTTGGCCAGTAGCCAGGAAAATCGCAGTGACGATATTGGAAGCGTGTGCATTGAAGCCTCCGATGCTCCCGGCCATCGCGCTCCCAATCAGATTCTTGCTCGTATTGAGCTCAACCAATGCATTGACGTCGCTCTTCAAAACGCTTCTGATGATATCTCCGGGAATGATAGCTTCTGCTACCACACTTTTGCCTCTTCCATCAATCCAATTAATGGCAGCGGGTTTTTTGTCTGTACAGAAATTGCCCGAGACGGAGATGACGGACATATCTTCGAAGCCACTTTCCTGGGCCATAACTTGCAAGGCGCATTCGACACCTTTCGAGATCATGTTCATGCCCATTGCATCGCCAGTAGTTGTTTTGAACCTTATGTAGAGGTAGGTGCCTGCCAAGGCGGTCTTCATCGACTGTAAGCGAGCAAATCGACTTGTTGAATTGAAAGCTTTCTTCATGGTCTTCTGACCTTCATCTGAATCCAGCCATAGCTTTGCAGTACCCGCTCTGGTCAAAGTCTGAAAACCAACGCAAGGCCCCCGGGTCATGCCATCACCTGTTAAAACGGTTATTGCACCACCAGCAGCATTGATGGCCTTGCAACCTCTGTTGGTGCTAGCGACGAGAACACCTTCGGTGGTTGCCATTGGAAGATAGTAGGGTTGTCCGTCAATAATCATGGGCCCAGCAACCCCAACTGGAATCGGCATATAACCCACAACGTTCTCGCAACATGCTCCATGAACGTTCTCGTAGTTGTAGTCTTCATAAGGTAACTTCGAATTTTCCAGGAGGCTCGAGTTTCCTGCTGTCGCTGGGGTCCTTGATACTAAGGTCCTGCGGATTTTCACAGCTCGGGTCAAAGAAGCAAGCCTCGACATAACCTCTGTGTTCTCTAGCGTTTTCTCGAGAGCATAGCCTGGGATCTTGCCTCGTATAGCTAGCTCACTGAGCTCACTGTCATTGAGATAAGCAGCCTTTTTCTGCTTTACCATCTGTTCGCATTCTCCAGGATCTCGAATCCCAGACACATGTTCCTCCTCAACAGCACAGCCGTCCGGCTCGGAAATATGACTGTTGGTGTGAGGATTGTCCACTTGATCCTGTACTCGCCTCTCGAACTCTGCGCGGTTGTAATTCCCCATCGACACTCTGCGGAGGAAGCCGGACCTCGAGGCGGAAGGGGCATCAAGGTTAGAGTCCTGAGGAGCTTGAGGTTCTTTGATGCTCCATCGTGCAGCATTAAACAGGTAGCCATTCAGGATAATGCTCACGATCAATGCTACAATGATCCATTTACTCATAACTGGATCTTCCAGGCTCTTCAACACGCCTTCAACTACTCTTCCACCCACTACGTAGTCGAAAAATTGCTCAGTATAGTCGGCATCGAATATTGAAGCGCCGTCGCCTTCGAAATATGGGATTGTGGATTTAAGCTCATACTTAAAGGGTGGTAGAACGGTGACCGTGAGATCTCTTTTCATGGTCGTGGCATCATTGTACAGTTGGTCAAGGCCGTTTTGTGCCACTTTGAATGGATCCATGGAAGGAGGTGTGAGGACATTCGACAGTCCAGATACAGAGGTCCGTGAAGCGTTCCTATTCGGCGAACGAAATGGAAGGGTGCACAGATTGAGGGCATTGACTAAGAGAAACCCAGTGACCATGAGGACCTTGAATTTGGGGATGCTACTATCGCGGGCCTTTTTGCCGAAGACTGCTGGCGCATCGTTGGTACCGTCACCACCAAATCCTGCGCTCTCGGCCTTGGACCTTTTTAAGTCGTCGCTGGAAGCCACATTCTCGGCGACCCGCCTGCTAATGCCGTCTTCTTGCAAAGCCCTGCTGAGAGCAACATGCCTCTTGATGCGATTGATTTCTAATTTGACGCTGAGAATGGCAGTGTAAAAGGTAAATAGCAGTATGCAATCAAATACCAATATCCAGGCAGCTAGAAAGCAGAATTGTGTCAGCCCGCCTTGCACCCCAGAGCAGGCCCCCGCGATCAGGATGGCGATCTCGATACAATAGTCTCGAACGATGTCGAAGCCCCTCTCCTGAACCGCTAAGTGGAGCGAGGATTGGATGGTCTTTGACGAGCTTGCGCTGCCCGAGAAATCGGCATCTGGTTGCTGCCCTTGTCGGTGCGAGCTCGTCGAAGCTGAGAGGACTGCTTTTGTAAGTATGATCGGTTTCTCGAAGCCAATCGTAACCACAAGAAATGGCAGCCCTTCAGACAGTAGAACAAGATTTATAGGAACCCCAAATTTGTTGGTGACGATAGTACCGAACAAGAAAGCAAAGACAGATGAGATCAAGACGGAGGTAGCGAGCCAAGCATTTGACCCCATATTTCTCATGGACATGAAGAGAGAAACGAAGGTCAGATGCATGGACAAGTAGCCCAGAACCATGATGATGATGTCAAGCGACTCCGCGTTCTATGGAATGTTAGCAATAGCATCCTCAGAGCAAGTAGCGAACATTGTACCTTGATCAGGTCCACAAAGCCAATCCAGGTGTTCTTGGCCGAAAGACGCATTGTAGGCTGGGTTGAATTCCGCCCAATTCTTGCAGCGTTCATGACCCATTTGTTGATCTCGTGAGGCGCTTCGGTCTTCAGTCTGTCATCTTCTTCGGACAAATGGTCTTTGTTGGGCAATTCATATATCGATCTAACGAAATCTACTGCTTCATTAGAAGAAACCGCGAAAGCTAAAGTTGTGTCCTGTGAAATTGGGGAAAGGGGGTTCCAGGTCGTAGGTAGATGCTTCACAGAGCTGTTTTCGAATACCAAAACGTCACTTGCAGATGGTGCAGTCCGTGGAGCGGTATTGGAAAGAGAGTCCGGAAAAACGAGAGTCATGACCATCACATGCTTGGCGTCCTGGAAACCCGTCAATGGCTTCCAATAATCCAATTGGGTCGTGTCTCGTACGGTGAACGCATCTTCAGAACCGCCCTGTTCGGTGTGCCATTTCCAAGAAGTTTCCTGTCCCAGTCGTAGCCGTCTAGCACCTTCTGCAAGCGAACTGAAATCCGTACTACCGACATCGCTGGTCACGCTACTGCGGTCGAACAGGCTACCTTCCAGGACTCCAACGTATGAAGTGCTTGCTAGAAGAGCCACGAATACAATGGTGTGTATAGGATGTATGAATGCGCTGCGAGCTACTGTTTGGAGGATGCGAGTGATCTGGCGATTGAGGTAGCCAGGATTCGAGGGCGGCGTGCGGTTATGCTCGTGACGCAATCGCGCTGGTAGGAATGAAGCTCCTAGCATGTTGAATGCTCAGGTCTTCGTAGAGGTTATCAAGGGTAGGACAAATCCAGGAGTGCCCGAAGAGCTATGAGCATCTTGAAGACCAATCAGCAAAACATATGGATGATTGCATTGACAACGCCAGTGTACCTTAGCTTGCCCACTTACCTCTTGAAAATCACTCTTGAAGCACATAAGATTGGAGTTGGTACATCCAGATCAGGCTTGGATGTGAAGGTACTCTCTGTATTGGGCGGTAGACTTGTACAAGGACTCGTACAAATTCCCGTCAGTGGTATTCCAGACGAGATGATGTCTCTAGAGGGCGAAGACTGTCGGCCGTCCTCGAGCCTGCAAGTTGCGTCTCCAGGGAGAGGTCTAAATTGAAGAACGACCACAAAACCGTTTTGAACCTCTCTGGGCCAAGTTTTAGTGCAGCGTACCCCGGGTGGCCGGCACCTTAATTCGGACGCTAGGCCAAATGGCGAACCCCGCCAAATTTCATATCTCTCAGACAAAGTCGAGTACATGGGCAGTGAGCCAGTGATATTCCTGGCCTTTTGTGGCTTGGGACAACGTCTCTCATCAATGAACTGTAACGATACAAGTCGATCCCATCCGAAGTGCATGTAGATGTTGGTGGGGTTCTTAATTTGGTCAAGTGCCCGAATTATTTTGTTAACGACGTGCCTGCTGGAGGAGCGGCTTATTACTGGAATTGGCAATCTGCCGTTATCTATCTGGACTTGGCACACAACCGTCGTGGAGGCTGACAACGTGGGGCCCACACAGGAAACCAAGGTACCCACCTGTTCACTGTGGGGGACTGTGCGCATAGCACAATGTGTAATTGACCCTCTAAGAGGCGATCATATTTGGCACAAAGGTTTTAATCACAGCGTGTTCTATGGAAAGACACTAGGAATACAGGGCCGGTGGGGGTAGCAGGGCACCCCTCCATGTATGATGTAGGAACAACACCCTGCCCCTTTGGAATCGCGATTCTAGCCGAGGAACCAAACCAATCAACAGCCCTTTGTAGACCGCTTCTTTCTGGGGTATATTAGCGTTGTACGATATACCGTTCTTTCTCGGCCGAGACTTGACTTAGCAATACCGGAATAATTTAGATAGTACCGGTTTTCTGATTCACAATGACAATCATTCCCCGTCTATTCCCTTGGGATCGATCATCAGACGACAGTCTCCTACTTCGAAGCAGTAGCGCACAAGGAGTTGCTGCACTTGGGACATGTGCTGATCTACGACAAAGAGAAAACTGTTATACCGAATTCAGTACCTAAGTCTTGTAGTGGACTGCACCTTAGGCTGGCTAGGTGTTGGCTTTATGGAATAACGTTGTAAGTAGGCTTGCGCCACCAAGCTGGTCGGTATGCAGGCATATGGCAGCTGATGCCAGACACGTCTTTCGGATCCATGAACCTGGGCCTTGCGGTGGGTTGACTGGTACAATCCTTACCGCCGTATTACCAAATGTGATATGGATGCCGTTAGGAGTGGGAGCGATCTGGCGCCAAAACGAGCGATCATGCATTTGTAGATACTTCAAGTAAAACGTACAATCATACGGGAGGAGCAGTAGGCTGGAGTATCATGGTGAGTAGACTCAGAAGTCTTGATCGCATCAGGGAGGCTAAGTTGTAAACGCCGCGGCTCCCTGACATGAGAATGCTAGTTACTCAAAATCGCCTGAAGAACAATCCAAGGCGTCCACTGTTGTGATGCCAAATATCCTCGGAACATCGCCAATATGGCGCCTTATGTCCAAAGGGACGAGTGTCTCGCAGTGAGAAAAGAATACATAGAAACTCGTACATGAATGCGAGAGAATAGAGCTGTGGCATACGGTTGAATGGCAGGTGTAGGTGTGATCAAAGATGACGGGTCACTTCTTCCCACTCTTGGCCTTCTTCGCTGGAGCTTTCTCCTCCTTAGTCTCCTCAGGAGCGCTACGCTTGGTGCCACCAGCGACGCGAGAGCTCTTCCTAGTACCCTCGGCAGGTGCCTTCTTCTCCTTTTTGGGTGCCTTGGGCTTTGTCTCAGTCTTCTTTCCTGTCGCCTTCTTAGCGCTGTTGGCCTTAGGCTTTTCTTTCTCTTCAGTCTTCTCCTCGTCTCCCTTCGTTTCAGCTTCTTTCTTCTCATCTGACTTGGCTTGAGGCGCGCCTTTGGTTGGCTCGTTCTTCGAGCCGGCCTCGTTCTCGTATCCACCGCCGCGCTCTTCGTACTCTTTGGAGATCTTGCCTGCCTGTACGGGGATTGCGCGTCAGCTTCTGGAAATTATACTGCTGGAACACGTTTGGTCTGTGCGAGAGAAAGCGCATGTTGTCTCAATGTAGAAGCAAAACAGCGCGCAAGCAACTCACCTTCCAAGCAGCCATCTGGCCCTTCCCACTACCGTCCTTATTTGTCATCTGCTTCACATCTGTGTCCAGAGGCGCGTAAGCATTCAAGAAAGCTAGAGTCCTCTCAGATCTAGGTACATGCTAACCTTCTTTTGCCTCTTCGCGGAGCTTAGGATCTGTTGGTTTTCCCTTTGAAGACACCATCGCGACTGGTTCGATTCAATGCTACGGCAGGAATAATCGGAAATATGGGGTTTGTTATGAGCTGTTGTCGTGAGAGCGCGCAAGATGCATGACGACGGACGATCACCCGAACCCAATCTTGTTGCGACTGCGCTAGTCCAGCGCTAGTGTGGCAAAATGTTGATCCGGTGAAGCAATTTCATGCAAGAGCCAGACGATATCGAGAACTTCGTAGTAGAGAGGAAGGATCATACCAGCAAAGACATTGGAGATTGTCAACCCATGTTTAGATGATGGACCGGAATCAAGGTTCCCCATTGGTTCCGTGTTGCGAATAGGATTCCATGGTTGATTGCGTTCCAGCATGCTGCCTCGTGGTATCTGCGCCTGCTATCTCTTCCAAGCCTGTTGCTGACAGAGGACTGTTGGTGGCTCATCGTAGGGACCTGATGCGTTGGACGTTGGAGCCGTCGATATGTACGACGTGAATGCCAGACCTTGCCAGCTCCTCTTTGGCGGCTCCCCATCCTTTCTCTCCACTATCGACGCTTTTCGTGGCCTCCTCGATTACGCAGACCTCAAAACCCTCTTTCTTCGCATCAAGGGCTGTACACTTTACACAGAAGTCTCCAGCCACACCAACGGTGAATACGTGAGTGATCCTAGCAATCTTAAGCCGTTCTGCGAGATCCATGTTTGTAGCCATAGAAGTTTTGTTCCCAAAAATATCTGCGAACGCGGAGAACATCTCGACCCTCCTATCCTTGCCTTTCTCAACTACTGCGTCAAGCTTCGAGACATCAATCTCTGGAATAATCTCGGCTCCTCGGGTAGATTGAACGCAGTGGACGGGCCAGACTGGTATACCCTTCGATTGAGAGGAGTCATATGGGTTCGATATATTGACAAAGGATTGGAAGGCTTTGTTATCGGGAGGGGCATGGGAAGAGTCGAAGGATATGTGATTCGGGGGGTGGAAGTCTCTGGTCGCGATTTTCAGGACGAAAGGCAGAGACAAGAGGTCATTGATGACCGGCGCAATCTCTCGGCTTCCAGCTATTGCCAACGAGCCATCCTATGAAACCGTGAGATTGCTTCTGCAGCTCGTGGGAACAGCTGCTTACTGGTGGGCAAAAGTCTTCCTGCATGTCCACGACTAGTAAAGCTGGTTTGAAAGAACCCTCCACCTCTGAGACTGCCATATTGCACCTGTCCGCAGGCAATATGGGTTATTTGCAGTGGCTGTCGTCCACATCGCTTCCAACGGGTGCTTGTTCAAGAGAGTTTTCACTTTTCAAGTCCCACTAGCGGGCGAACTCGGCTTGTTTCGGAGAGGACATCTCGGCGTTGTGGTTTATGGATTTGGATATCGGGAATCCATCTTTTCTTGAGCACGTCTACCGATCTAACGCATCGCTCTTACACCATCTGGGTAGAGCAGTCGTTTGCAGTCTATATTATCGATGAAAAGCCTTTCTGCAGTACTATCCGGGGTTCACTTTGTCGGAAAAAAGACTTCTATCTATAATGTACCACAATCTTCACCGTTATCGATCAGCTCATTATCACACAATGTGCCCTGTTAAACTTTGTTGATCAGCGGGATCAACCCTCTTGTCCACGTCATGACGACGTCCCCTCCGTCCCTTGTTCCTCAAACTTGACATGAACTGCCATAGCGCCAGTCCAGGCATCGAACAACGTTTTCCGTTAATTGAACCTGTCAGTTGCAAAGTCCCACCACACAAGTCGTCGGCCGGGATACCTCCTTAGCTGAATATCAAAGGAAGAAGGAGATACAGACAATCTCATTCGATGACATGGGCATCTCTACCAGAGCTTGAGTCCACTGGAGTATTAACCCGGTCGTGACACTACTTGTGGATGAGTACAACGAAGCATTAGCAGACTCAAATCCTGGACCAAGGAGGAGAAACTTGGCTATACATGTCAGAAGAGGTAAAGTTTCTCATAGACAAGACACTTTCTACAATATAGTAGTATAATTGCTGCCACTGAGCTCGAAACGTTCAATCCTTGAACTTGCTTCTCAATGCCCTTTTGGAGACACAAAGTCTGTACAACCTTAGTAAGCGGAAGACCTTCTTTTGGACAGAGATGGCACGATCAAGAAAGAGATCTTGTGGCGGCTTCAGAGTTGCGAACATCCATTCTGCAACAGTCGAATGTGATGGTTCATCCACAGCACTTGGCACGGGCACCAAACTCATTCAGACCTGATATCGTGCCCTCTCCCCGTTAGCATCAATATACTCCTCCCACTTTCCCCAGTTCTGTTTTGCATCCTGCATAATCCTCTTGGGCGCTGTCACCGAGAATCTTGGTTCTCCGTCTTCCTTCCAAGTCGCATATACCTCGCCGCGTTTCTCCTCCGTGCCTACGATCGGTACCTTGCCCTGCACGATATCTAGAAATAATTGCCGAACAGCAAGCAGGATTTCTTTACCGTCAACAGACGATGTCACATGGCCGCAGCCGATCTTGACTGGACCTTTGTTGGCGCTGTCATCGTTGTTTTTGGTTTCGACAAATAGCAGGAGCTTGTTCAGCGAGCTCAGATAATCGACGATGTTGCCTTCTTTGGGGAAAAGAATGGCTTGTTCGTATGACTTGTCTTTGGCTACCCGCTCATACAAGGTGTCACCGACGTAGAGATGGCGTTCGCGATCGTCGTACCAGGCAATCTCGTCTGGGGTATGTCCCGGCGTGTGGATGACCTGAAGATGCAATGAAATATCGTCAAAGTAGAGCTTTTGGTAATCGTGAGCCCATGTGGTAACTTTGTATTTAGGGACGGGAATCTCAAGGTATTTGCACAGAGAATGTTCTGGAAGATCGCTTTCGATAAAAGCTTTGCCATTCCATGAGGCGATTATATCTGGGGAATCATCCCGAAAGTGTGAGAGACCGAGAATGTGATCATAGTGGCAGTGAGTACAGATGATGAGGTACTTCTTTGTGGCTTTGCCAGTGGAATGTCGAGGGTTCAGAGGACTCCCATGATTCGAAGAGATCGGACTAGTCTCGATGAAGTCTTTCAGATTGGTAGCATGAAGCTGTTTGGCCTTGCCGCCTCCACATCCAGTATCAGACAGTACGAGAACAGGCACGTTTTCGAAAGTTTTCACGTAGATAAAGGGATGCTCTTCATATTTGTCCTTCTCGTGGATGACAAAGGTAGTAGCATTCACACGGTTACAATTGAAATAGGAATCAACTTTGTTCGAATTCTCCATGACTGTGCCAGTTCTACAGCACTACTCACGCTGAAGAGTCTTGTGAGCGCCATGGGCTAACGGCCAATCGAAAATCTGCCCTAACCTCACCCCTCACCGGGTCTAGGGTGAGCGCCGCTTTACCTTCGCATGAGGGTCGCGCGAAATCAATGCCTTTTTGTAGTAACCATCTGAACCACACTTCACGCATCTGTACGACATACGAATGTTTCTCATTGTTATAAGAAGCATAGATCAATTTCACTTGAGCACATTGATAGCAAACGCGAAACTATCGCTCAGGGAGGGAATTGAAGATATATGGACTTCCGATCCTGCATCAATAATCTTTGAACCAGACTAAAGTTTTTGCAATCTTCTTTGTGGTTGTGTTGTATCCACTCTATTCCTGGCAGTCCTATTTTGCCGTGAGCACACTCTGTATGTTGACAATATTTACGATGATCGAAAGAGGCCCCTGATGAGGCTATCAGCTCGTTACATTACTCTCATTTGACAACCCAGAAAGCCTTGTCTGTATCCAATCTTGGATGACCCGAGCGATCTGAAGATTATTCTTTTCTTCGAAACCAAAATGTGCATTGCCGCGTACGCCTACGTCTCCGAGTCGGATGTAGTCTGCCGACACACCAGCTTGCCTCAGGAAATCCACGATGCAATACACATATGTATCGAAGATCGATGCTTGCCCAGTAAGAGCAAGGTAAGGTACCTTTGCGATATTTGGTAGTTTCCTAGCTGGCGCAACTTGCAGTATACAAGCCCGTTTTGCTGGCGTGTCAACACCTACACTTGAAGTTTTTATCTCACTGGGGTCAGATACTGCGGGGGAGTATGTGATAGGTACATCTGCCAAACCCCAGGGTCGAGATGGCCTTCTAGTGTTTCCAGTCAGATCTTGGAAAGGTACACTTCCTGGTTCGAAATTGATTGAAGCCGCCACATATTGTGGACAATTGTCGCTGATGAGGAAGGCAGGTATTGAGCCCGCAGAATGGGTGAGGATGATTGAGCGGCCGATTTTAGAGAGAAGGGCACAACCCGAGAGACGCATTGATGATTGGATCCCGGTCCAATTAGGTGATACTGGAAGAATGGTTGGGAAGAAGGCATCAAAGATGGGATCACCCGGGATACCGGCCTGAGCTTGGTAAGCTCAATCACCGAGAACATCCCCATCTTCAGATCTACTCACGCCAGGCCATTGATTGTGAAGCTGGGACTGAGGATATAGAGCAAGTTTTTCTGGAATTGTATACACTCGTTGTGCTGTTTCTACCGTACTCGGTATACCCATGGGATATCTTACAAAATCCTGATCGAAACAAGGTCAATGTCCAGTAAAATGTGTTATACTTAGGTTCTCCTGGATTCTTACATTCTCGCTCGCTCGACCCACACTTGTCTGGTCGACAAGATATACAACATAACCCTGCTCTACAAAATAGGATGCCCAGCCTTTACGGTTGTCTGGTGTGTTGAGCCAATTCTGGTACCATGCTGTCAGTATTCGCGAGACTTTGTCACTGGGGAAAGGAGTTGGTCAAAGGTTTCCATACTGCGCCAGTAGGTCCTAAACCGTGCAGCATGACCAGGGGCCGCAATCCCTTTCGCCCGCCATTCGCAGGAGTCAGTTTCTCAACGTATATGTCGTCAACAACTAATGTCCCCGAGTTGTCGGCATTCTTCTTATACTGGCCACCAACATAGAAGATATCACGACGATAGAGTGCTTCATTGGAGGGGCAGCGAGGATTCAATGAATTAATTCCTGTGCAGTCTAGGGCTGCTGCGATATGTGTAAACCAGCACAGA
>JAABUW010002868.1_pt1 | contig 25499 bp, 5 predicted proteins | sample 5560081 | NCBI WGS metagenome assembly JAABUW01 (sample SAMN10711882, study PRJNA513363) | rock metagenome | isolation source: Antarctica rocks | place: Antarctica: Victoria Land, Knobhead sud | reverse complement strand
ATAGCAAATTTTCGTTTTTTTGTTGTATTAGATATCAAGACTATAGTTTAAGTTTCTACTAAAATTAAAACTTTTGTCAAAATAATAACAACAAATTTTTGTCTTTTCAAAATTTGTTCTAAATTAATAAAATAGTTTTAAATCTTTTGTCGATTATTACAATCTTTTTTGCGTTAACTAAAAATTATTTTGTAAATTTTAAATTATTTTTTATCGATTTTGTAAATTTTTGTTAAATTTTTCTTAAAAATTAAAGTTATCTTAATTAAAATTATATAATAAACAACAACTTTGTCAAAAATTCTTTCGCTTTTAAAATTATTTTTAAAATAATTTTTTTTAAACAATCTAGAAAAAGTGTTTAAAACAATATTGAATTTTTTTGTTTTCTAACATATATTAAGCAAAAACTAAAAAATGTATTAAAAAATACAAATAAAATACAAATTTATATAATCTAAAGAAGAGAAAAACAATTTAATTTGCTTTACTATATCTATTGTTGCAAAATAATTAGTAAAAATTACAATCGATTTTTTTGACATATAATTAAGTATATAACAAATCTTTTTTAATATTTATACAAGAGCGACAACTTCTAGTTTTATTAATTAATATTTTTTTTCGACATTATTTAGTATTTTAGAAAAATATAAAATTGTTTAAATATCGATTGTTTAAAAAAAGTTTGTAACAATATTTTCTTTTATATAGTATATATAAATTCTAAATTTGTATTTTTTAGATTTGTTAATATCTATAAATATCTATTGCTTAATATTATAATAATAAAATATACTTTTTTTAATAAGTTGTTGCTAAAGTATAGCAAAGTTTTAGAATTTTGTATTAATAAACTTAATACTAGTATTTTTGCAATATGATATTTGAATTTTTTTACTTTTAGCTAGAGATTTTTTTAACAAAACTATCTTAAAATTTTACAAAACTTTTGCTATTTGCGTATAGTAGACAATTTTTAGTCGAAATTAATTTGTTATTTCTAGATAAATCTTTAAGTTCTTTAATATTCTAGAGAAATTAAACTTTTTTAGTACAACAAACTTTTTTTCGAAAATCTAGAAATCTAAATTGTCGATATATTGCTCTAGTAATATTATAAATAAATATTCGATATACAACTTTTTGAATTTTAAAGAGATTCTTATTTAAAAAAACAAAGCAAAGATAATCTTAAGATATATTTTTTATTAATATTGCGTAAAAAGATTACAATATTGTTGATATAATACTTGCAGAAATCGCAATAAAATCTAAGAAATTTGTTTATTTTATTTTGAATATACAATATTGATTTTTTGAAGTCTATAAGAGCAACGTTCGATTGCTCTTTTTTTTTGTAAAAAATAATTGTAAAACAATCTTAATATTTCTTTTTAACTAGAAATTGATAAAATTGATTACTATTGTTTACAACAATAATATAAGAGCAATTTTGTAATTTTGTTATTATATTTTCTTGCAATAGCAAAGAATACAAATTTGTAATACTAATAGTATTTAGATTTTAAATATCTACTATTGTTCTATTTTTTTAGATAGACTTTTTGTTTGAATTAATATATATAGTTTTTTATACTACAAAAACAAAAAATTCAAAAAATATAGAATTTTCAAACTATTTTAGTCTTTTTTGTATATATATTTTGTCGAATTTCTTATCGATTAAGATTTTTGACTTCTAATTTAATAAATAAATTTTGTATATTAATTTTGCGTCGACAATAATTTGTTAATCAATTACTATAGAAATCTTTATATATTTTTCAAAAAAAAAAACTACTATATTGTTAATATTCTTTTAAATTCTTAAATAACAATTAATAATCTTAATATATTTTGCTATTTTATCGAGTAAATTATAGATAATAATATTGTTTTTCAATTAAGTTTTTATTTTTTTTAAAATAATTTCTTAGAAAAAATATATTTTAGCAAAATTTAATTTCGACAAAATTAAATAGTTTTTAAAGAAAAAAATTATTGCAAAAAAGCAATTCTTTTTCTTTATAATATAGTATTTTTTATTTTTGTATTTTATAATATATTTAATACAACAACAATTATTTAGTTTTAGCAAGAATTCTTTATTATTGCAAAAATTAATAAATTAAAAGTTTATATTTACAAAATAAATATATACTTTAAATATTATAAACTTAAAAAAAAAATTATATTTAAAAAATTTATTTTTTTCTTTTAGAGTTATAGCAATCTTTACTATTAATTTCGCAAATATTATCTCTTTTTTTGTTATACAAATTGTTCGACAAATTCGAATATTGTTTTTAATTTTTATTTTGCAAAATATTGTAACTTCTTTATAAGATTCGAATCTTAATTTTTAATTCAATATATCTATAATTACTTGTTTTAATTTTAGAATATTTATATCTATAAAAAAAATTGTTTTAAAATTATTTATTAAATAAATTTCGTAACAAATATAAACAATTACTTTATTGTTGTTTTTGTTTTTACTCTTTAAATAGATATTTACAAAAAATTACTTGTTCGAAATATATTTTGTCGCGTCTATATCTCTTAATAGAATTAAAAAATATTTTTTAATCTTTATATTAAATATCTTTATTTTAGCAAAAGCGCAATTTATTATAGATATATTGCAATTAGAATTTATACAAAAGAGACTTGTTAAATTGCTAATACTATATTTAACTATTGTTGTAATATAATATTATATTCTAAAAGTTATTTTGTTCTTTTTAAAAGATATTGCGAAGAAGATTATTATTTTCGATACTATTATATTTAAAAAAGCTATTTTCGAGAATTAATATTGTTAAAAATCTCTAGAAATAAATTCTAATTACTTTTGTTAATTTTTTTTTTGTATAATTATATATAAATATAAAGTTTGTTTTTAAAATTAAAAGTATTTTAATATTATTAACAAATTAATTTTTCGACAATATTTTTTTGTAAAAAGATATAGTATATTATATCGACAAAAAAACTATTAATATTTTTGTTATTTTTTTTGTTATTATTTTTCTTTTTATCGAAAATTTTGTTACAAAAATTAGTTTTACAATTTTAAAAATATATCGATTCGATATTTGCTAATATATAACTATAATATATTTTTGCTTTTTTTTTATCTTTTTAATTTTAATCTTTGTTTTAATTATTAAAATATAACTAGATCTACTAATATATTATCTACAAATCTAAAATCTAGAGAGAGAATTTTACGCTATTTGTTTTGTAATAGAGCGAGAATTTGTTACGTTCTCTTTTTATAATAGAAATTCTATTTGAATTATATAATTTATTTCGATAGAGATTAATATTATCGACAATAATTATTAGCAATTGTTTTGTCAAAAATAAAACAATTTTTTAATTTTGAATATTTTAAATATTTAATTAACTTGAATAAGTCTAAATTAAATTTAATTTAGATATATTTGTGTTTTGCTAATTTGTATAAATTTCTATTCTACTATTAATATAAGAAAAATTCTAATTTTTTTCTTAATAGAAGAAGCTCTATTGCAAAGAAAAAAAATCTAATTAATAAAATAAGAAATTTTGTTAATACAAAAAAAAGTAAGATCTCTAATAATTTAAACAAAAGTTTTCTTGTTTTTGTTCAAAATAGCAATTGAAAAAAAAACAATTTATAAAAGTTTTTTTATTTGTTTGTATTTGCAAACAATTACAACAAAATTTGTTATAAACTTTTGATTTATTTTTCAATCTATTTGAAAATCGACTTTCTTTCTTATTTTGCTTTTTATTTTTCTCTTAAAATAAAACAATATATTGTTATATTTTCTTTTAATTTGCTATTAATTTGTCGAATTTTCAAACTAAAATATTTGCTATTAACAACAATATAATTATTTAAAACTCTAACAACAAGTAATTTTAAATCTAGATTATTTTAACTAGATTTTTATTTAAATTTGTCTATATAATATACAACTTTATATTCTATATATACGCGTATAACTTTTTTTTGCTTTGCAAATTCTTTACAAAAAAGATTTCTTAATTTAGTTTATTCTAAATTGTTAATATAGAGATTTTAAATTGTTTCTTTAAACAACAAAAAAAATATTTCAATTTATTAAACAAAATTGTTATTGTATCTTTCTTATTTTAAATAAGATTATTTAATTACTAGTACAATATATTATCTCAAAAATATATAAATATATAGTTTCTAATTTTCTTTTTCTTTACAATAGTAATATAGTTGTCTATTTTGCGACAAAAAATATATATCTCTCGATAGATAGTTTTCTTTTTAATAGTAACAATATTGTTTTTGCTATAGAATTTCTCAAGATTTAAATAAAAATAGTTTAAATTAAAGATTTAAAATATAATATTATCTTTCAAAATATTATTACTTGCTAATTTAAATAGTCTCAAAAAATCTTGCTACTTTAAAAAATCTTGCTAATTAGCAAAATTAATTGAGCTCGAAAAATCGACAAACAAAGACAATCTATTTAATTAAATATTGTAATTTGCTAATATTTTAGTTATTATCTAACTAATAAACTCTTGTACAACAAGATTGTTCAATAGATTTTTGTTTTTTGTTATAGTTAACGTTATTGTTTGTAATATATTTACTCAAATAAATAAGATATTTTTTTCTTAATTGTTTTTAAATATTTTGTTTGTTTCTTGTTTTTTCTTCTTTGAAGCGTCGATAATACGAGCTTCGAAAAAGCTTAATTCGAAAGACGTTTGTATAAAAGAAAATATTAATTTGTTTCAAAAGTCGAGAAAAGTCTTCTATATAGATAAAATAAAAAAAATCAATAAAATAGATACAAGAAAACTAAACAAACGTTAATTTCTTTTTAATATAAAAGTATTATCGATTTTTTAAAATTGTATAACAATATATAAAGTTAAAGACTTCGAGCTCTAAAAAATACTTTCTTTTTTAAATAAATCTTCTAGCTTTCTTGTCTATAAAAAAGAAAAAAAACTAAAATAAATCGAAATTTGTCGATAGACTTTTGTATCTATTACAAAAGTCTTTATTGCTTTTATAAAAATCGATCGATTTACAATTTAATCTAATAGATAGTAGAACAACTTCGCAAACTTTAAACACTTACTAGTTTTAATTGCTATATAGACAATTACTAGCTTGAAAATATTGTTTAATATACTCTACAAAATAGACAAGAATTTCTTAAATTGTTTCGAAAATAATTTGCTAGTCTTTATCAAGAAATTGTTTAGTTTCTAGACAAGTTCAATAATTTTATTTGACAATTCTAACAAAGACGCCAAAATTGCTAGCAAGAGAAAGATACAAAATACTAATAAAATATTCTCTTTTTAATAGACAATTTCTATAGTAAAAAAGCAGACTTTACAAGATAATAAAGCAGACTTCTAAGAAACAAAAATAATAATAAGATAATTCTCTCTAATAATCAATTTTCTTATAGATAAAAAAATTCTTTGTTGAAGCTACCAAATAATGCGAAAACGCACAAAAAAGAAAATACTAGTAATAGGAATTATAATTGTATTGCTAGCTAGAAAGAGAAAAGTCCTCCAAATCTAAATACTACTGTGTCAAGAAATATCTTGCCAAACAAGAAAGAAATACTCTGTCTAGAAGATAATATCTTGCCAAGCAAGAAAGAAATATCCTGCCCAGAAGGAAAGTACGATAATTGTAACAAAGAAGTCGAAATAGTTATTTAATTTAAATTGAGAAATCTTCGACTTCTAATAAAAATTTAGAAAGCAACAAAAATTCTAAGAATTGTCAAGAATGTCAAGAAATAAGTAGCATATTTTAACAAAAACATATTTGTTTTAATAATATTGTACAATATTGTAATTTACAATATACAAACAATTAACTACTAGTTTTCTAGAAATATTGTCAAACTATTAAAGCAAATAATTGAAAACAATATTTATACAATCTTTCGAGTCGAAATTATCTATATAGAATAATTGAATTAAAGCAAAGTTTAAAATTAAAAGATATTATTAATTGTAATACAATTTATCGAAGATTGCTATACTAATACAATTTGCAACAAAAAATTAATTTAAAACAAACTATATAAAGATTGCGAAAAATACAATTAAATTAACAAAATTGTTAGATACTTCAAATATTAAAAATTAAAATATATTATTTTTTAATGCAAGATTGCTAAGTTTATTTGCGCATACTATACGCAAAATTACAATTTATATCAATATAAAGAGATTCTAAAATTCGAGTTTATACTTATTTATATTAATTGCAAAAGCAAATATATAGTTTTTAATACAAAGTGTTTAATTATATTGCAAATAGCAAAAAAAGTCAAAATTAAATATTAGTTTGTCTTTATTTTTTGATCGAAATATAACTTTAATATTTCGAACAATTAAACAAATATTTTTATTAATATTTAAGCTACTTAAAATCTTAATACTATAATAATAAACGCAATAACTTAATTAATGCAATACACAATTAAAGTAGCAAAATTAAGAGAAAAAAAGTTTAACTTCAAAATCTTAATTGCAATTAAAAAGATAAAATAGACAAAATCTTCAAAAAAAACAATAAAGTTCTTAAAAATTATTAAGTTTTTAGAAATTGCAAAACTTACAAAGTTCGCAAAAGTTACAAAAAAGCTTGTAAAAAAGCAAAATATTAATATCTCTTAATACAAAGTTAATTTAAAAATTAACAACAAAAAAATTGTCTTAACAATAAGTTTAACAAGATAAACTTGCTTAACAAATATCAAAAAACTTAAAAAAAGCAAAAAAATAACAAAAATAACAAAGAATAATTAATTCTTTGCGATATCAAAATTTAAAAAAAAAATGCTTAATAATATTTCTAATTAAGCAAATAAATTCAAAATTAATATTTAAAAAATAAATTTCGCAAACAAAATAAAAATAGATATCGACTTAATATTAAAATTTAAATACAAATTTATATTCTTGCAATCTAGCTATTAACAAAAAACTACTAATCAAAATATATTAAAGATTTCAAAAGAGAATTTACTCTTAATTAAGAATTTTAATTTTATTGTTCAAAGATTTATAAACACTATTTTTAAACTACTTACAAAGAAAAATGTTTTTAACAATACTTTTGTCTCAATTTTAGTCTTTGCTAAAAAAGATAAAAAAAGCAACTTATATAAGCTAGCAAAGATATTCTTTATATTTAAGAATTTAATTAAAAAGATTTTAAAAATTTCGAACTTTATAAACAAAGAGAAAGTATAAAAGAAAATATTAAAGATATATATTATTGCTTTTTTAAATAACAATAACAATAGTTAAATTTAAAACAAAAATCAAATTAAAAGTTTAAACAATTTAATTATTAAATTGTTAAAAAAACAATTTACAATCTTTATTAAATCTCTAAAGTTAATAATTAGAAGCAACAAAAAAACTATAATTACTATTAAACAAGTCTCTAAATAATAGAGCTATATTCAAACAACAACTTATAGTAAATATATCTTCAAATTATATAATACAATATATAGAAGTTTCTTAATGTTATACATTTGCTTTTTAAAGAGTTTGCGTTACTAAAATACAATATTCTAATTATATAAGAATCTTAAAACAACTTAAAAAGTCTTACAACTTATTATTTTGCAATAACAAATTTTTATTTATACTATTTTAATATATTTAAGAGAGCAAAGATTTGTATTTTTGTTAATATTTGCATATTGTTAAAAAGCTAAAGTATCAAAATTTACAATAAAAAGACTCTAATTGTTATTATTAAGTCTTAATCTTTTACACAAAAAACTCTATATATTTACAATATCTACAATCTCTCTCTATTTTAATAATAAAAAACTTACAATTAAATATAACAACAAATAGAGTTAATAAACTATGCTAAAATAGTTGCGCTAAATATTCTTTAAACAACTTTTGCTAAGAACTTAAATAATAAGTATTTAATAGTTGACAATTTTAATCTATACTACTTATTTTAAATTAATTTAGATAGATATCAATACTTGAAAGCAACAAGTTTAATAAATATTATTAATTGAACAAAGCTATAAATCTTAATTAAAGAGAAATTATTTATCTTTAAGCAAAGAGAGAACAACTAATTAATTACGATTAATTTTACTTTAATTACAAAGAAGATCGCAAATACAATAATTAAATGCAAAATTAATTGCAAACTTAATTTCGACTTAAATTATAAAACTATTTTAACAAAAATTAAACAAAAAGTTTTTTAAGTAATATCGAAAAAGATTTAAAACTAAAAACGCATTAATTATAACAACTTTCTAGAGAAACTAAAAAGAATTTTGTTTTTAAAAAGATTATTTATAACAAATTTAATTAAACTAGACAAACAAGTTTAACAACTTATAAATATACTAATCGACGCAATAAAAAAGACAATTCTAATTACAAAAATTATTAGAAAGACTAAGCTAGATATAATTTCAAAAGAAAATTAAGCTATCAAAATAGTACGCAAGATAGAAAGAAAATAGCAACAAACAAAATACAATCTAAATTACAATTATCTAAAAACAATACAAAATCAAAAGAGAAAGATTTTTAAATATACTAGAAAAAAGATTTTTCGAAAGCATATTAAGCAATACGACAATAATCAAAAGCTCTAGAAACTAGATAAGATAACTAGCAACAAATAAATAAAAAAAAAATCTATATTTTCAAAATAGCAAAGTCAAATAAGATAATAAAAACAAACGCAAAAGTTAAAGCAAAGCTTTTTTAAAACAACTTTTTTCCTTGTATTAAGAAAGCTAAATTAAACAATATAGAGAGCTTTTAATACTTAGAATTAATAGAATTCTCGCAATTAACAATTAAAGAAACGCGTATTACAATTAACACAAATTACTTAAACAAAGCACTTAAATAAAATATATTAATCTTTAAGCTTCTAAAGCTTGCTCTTTCTTTTATAGAAAACTAGTTGATTAATATTTACAATAAATGTATTAATTTCAAATATAGTTCGAAAACTTTTTGTTACTTTAATACAATTGTTCTAAAAAAATTAAACAAAGACAACTATACTTAATTCAAATTATATCAATTTATTGCTCTGCTAAATATTTTAATTAAAAGACTCGAAAAAATTATAGTTATGCAAATTAACTACGTTGTAAAGAAATATAATTTATTTTTTTCGAAATATATCGACAATCGAAAGTTTACTTCGATCGAAAATATTCTATATATAATAGTAAAGACAATTTATAACGTCTAGAAGTCGAAGAAGAATCTAGTAGTCTTATTATTAATACTAGATATTAAGAGAGTCTTTTACAATGTCTCTTATTTTTAACTCTTATATAATCTAAAGAAGCAACAAATAAGTAGCAAAGCTATTAACTAAATCGCAAAATTTCTTAGCGATTGCTTAACAATTATTAGAATATTAAAAAAAGAATTATTTATCTACAATATAGTTATAGAAATTTCTTAAAAATTGTTAATTTTCTTAATTCTTTATCTCTTTTACAATATCAACATTGTTAATATTTGCAAAAACAAGAATTATTTAGTATTAATCTTTATTAACGACGTTAACGTTTTAGTAAGCAAATCGATTGTACAAGCTAATTGTAAAATGTTGAAAATTTTTTACAACAATATCTAGAAATAAATAGAAATTTATGTCTTACAATTTGAACTAAAAAAGTACAAGCTTATTTATTTTTAATCTTAATTTAAATCAATAAAGAAATAGTCTTTAAACAACAATTTAATTGTCTTGTTCGAACTAGAATCTTATACTATACAATTATATCTCTCGATTAAATTACTAAAAATAATTTTAGATTCTAAACTAAATTGAAAAGTCTATCTTTAACATATTAAAGCAAGAGTTATTTTTAAGCTTATAGAGCTTGCTAGTTGCGCTAATTTAACATAGAGTATATTTTATAAAAATCTAAAAAAACTTTATTAAAATATAATTCTTTTATTACTAATATTTGCTTATTTAATATAATATATTTTGCTTGTTTCAAAATATATAATTTAACAAAAATATATTTTCTAAGTATTAAAAGTTATTTAGAAAAAAGTAGCTTACATTATCTTAAACAATTTCAAAAACGTCTTAGATATAATTCTAAATATCGAAAGTTATCTATTTCTTGTAAGTTTTGTTTTTAAGAAAAACATTGTCGAATTAATACTTAGAATTTAAATTTATCTTAATTACAAGCTTATCAAAGCTATTCGCAATTAGCTTGTAAAAACAAAGAAATCTATTAAAAAGAGAAGAAAGCTAAAGATTTTATTGCAATTATTAAAAAAACTATTAAAGAATTTGATTAAAAAGAAAGTAAAGAAAAGAATTTTCTTTGTTATATTTTTATAATAAGAGATTTTACTAACTTATATAGTTTTTAGTATAGAGACTACTATAGTTTATTACAATCAAGTAACAAGAATAAAAATTCTTAGAATTTATATTAACAAAAGCAAAATTAATAAAAAGATAGATACGACAATTTATATCTCTTAATTAAGAGCGCATATTAAAAAGTATTTAAGATATTTAATTTATTACACAATTTACTTTAAGAAGCTAGAAGAAATCGACATAATATATTAAATAATATTAAATTATAAAATTTCGAAAATAGCTATTTTTACAAACAATATAGCTTCTATTAAAGCAACAATATATTTAAAGATCTTAATTAAACAATATATTTTGCACAAAATATATGCCAAAATTACAAAGCTCTTAAAACTAGAAATCAATATAAAATTGCACTAAATTTTAATATATTAAAAAATCGAAAACAATAAAGTAATAAATAAACTAGCAAAAAAAACTATTAATTAAAGAAACAAAAGCAAGAGAATTTTTATTTTCGAAACTAATAATTTATTGCTATTATTAGTTGTTAAACAATATATTAGAGATTTTATCAATTACAATTAAGAACTATTCTAGCAAATATATACAAAAAACAACAATATTAAGCTCAAATACTATATCGATTTTTTTTACAAAAATACTATTTGTTTTTACAAAGATCTTATTAAGATTGTTAATTTAATAATTATACAAATACGTATTAAAATTGCGCTTAAAAATCTTCTATTTAAATATAAAGCAAAAAAATCTTTTCTTTGCTCTTGCAAGTCGAAACAACAAACAACAAAATATATTCTTTTGTTATATTTACTATTTGACAAAAATTAAACAAAAACTTAAAATTTAATATTTTTAAATTTTATTTCAATTCTAAGCAACAAGTCTTTTGCAATTAAGATTGTTAAATTTATAATTAAAATTTAGCTTCTTAAGATTTTTGAATTTACAAAAACAAAAAAATCTATAAAAAAGATTAAAACAACTACTTAAATATTAATCTAAAACGCTAACTATTTATCTTTTAAACAAAATCTCTATATTAAGAATTAAATATACAAAAACAAAGAAGCTCTAGTTGATTAAACTAAAGCAAAGATATTACTTAATTTACAATCGCATTAACATTATAAAGTTATAGATAATAATTTGATTTTCTAGCAAACATTTTTATTTTATTTTATTTTCTACTATTTTTTTGAATTCTAGCTTAGTCTATTATTTAAACTAACTATGCGAAAACAAATAATATAAGCATCTATTCTCGCAAATATTAACACGATCGATAAGAAGTTTCCTATTTGCATATCGCGATACCAATATAGTTATAATTGTTACACAATATACTTAATCAAATATAATCTAGAAAGATCGAGTAGACTATCTCTTGCGAGATACAATCCTCCGAGTAGAATTAAAACAAACAAACAAAACAAATAAATATCTATTTTCGGTAATTGCATATCTAATAGGATAGATTAATCTTTTTGATATAATACTATCAAGTTTGTTGGATGTTTCTATCGATATTATAGATTTAATAGATATTTAATTAAATTATCGTTTGCGCATCTCTTCGCGCATTATTTATATTGTCTATTAATCTAAAATATCGTCTAAGAAAGCATCAATTTTTGATTTAAATATATACAAATTCTCTATGTTCTTTGATCTTTATTCGACCTCTAATTACATCTTTATTGAAACTTCAAATAGAGTTTATCTAAATATCTTGTTAAGAAATTAAATCGATCTCTTAAAGCATACATTTATTCCCGAAATTGTATTTGTTTTAGATAATAAACAAATAATTTTCTCTTGTTCTTTTTAATTATCTCGATTATACATTTATCAATTATTAAAATTAGCATTATTATTGTTGTCTACATCAAATTTGTTATTGTTATCGATTTGTATAATTTTCTTAATAATTGTCTTAATAATCGCAAAGATCGCAAAAATTGCAAAAATTGCTATTGTCTTTTTTGTCGCTCTTCTTGCTATCTATCTAATAATTATACTTCTTATATTTTTGTAAATCTTCTTTATATTTTTATTAAAAATCTATATATTTATATTTATTGCAACAACAATATCGATTTTAAGTTTTTTTTGCTTTTTTTGTCTAGTTTTGTTGCGATTATTATTTTTTCTAATTGCGCGTTTGCTATCGCGCGAGATTTTAATAGTTGCGTCGACATACTTAAAGTCGAAGAAATCTTTTTTAATAAACTTTGTCTTTGTCTTTTTTGTTCTAGTTATAGTATCTTTTTTGTTTCTTGTTTCGACAAAACATTCTTTAGTTTTAACAATATAAGATTGATTAATATCTAACAAATTAATATTGTTGTCAATAAGCTTTGCGATCGACTTAAAAACTTCAAAACTAAATTGTTAAATCAAATTGTTAGTCTATAGAATGTCGATATTAAAAAGAGGTTAGTTTCTTTATTAACTCTAATAGCTTTGCAATTGCTTTATCGATTGCTAACAAATTTAATATAAAGTCTATTATCAATAAATTAAAAGACTTTGTAAAATATTAATACAAATCTATATTGCTTATTAGTATATGTTTTAGATTGCTATCTATTTTCTTTATTTTAGTCTTAATTGTATAACTGCAAGATAGTTCTATTGTTTTAGTAAATATCTTTGTATATAATAACAAAGAATTCTTTGTTGTTGTCTTAATTAATTGCTTGTATTAACTAAAAATTATTCAAAGAGTATATAAAGTAATTCAATCGATTAGATTTCGAAATACTATGTATAAAAAAACGTATAAATTATTTCTCTTTATTTTTGCAAGATCGATGCAATAGATCTTTAATTAATTAATTAGTATAATTGCTATACAATTTATTATTGTTAGTAGACTATTAATAGAAAACTTTAGATTGCTTTTCAAAACTTAATATATATTTTTTACACAAAAAACAGTAGTAATATTGTAGTATCTAAACTTATTAGTTTACTATTTGCAAAAATAATCTCTTTAAGACTCTAATTAAGTGTCAATAAAATAGTTAATATTATTGCGATAATTTTCGCAATAGTTAATTATAAACTAAATTTAAGTTGTCTCAAATAAAGTATAAATATTAGTATAAATAATTGCGTGCTAAACAATTAAGAAGATCTTTTATTTTTTATTAATTGCAAAGAAGATTTTGCAATTTTTAGTTATATTATAATATAGATATTAAAGATACAATATATAACTTGTTTTTTTGCTATAAAATTTTAATTATTTAGAAAGACAACTATTAATAGCTTTTATTAAAGTTAAATCTCAATTAATAGCAATAACGCAAGAAAGAAACAATTCTAGATTGCTATATAATTGTATTAAATAATACAATACTTAATTATAGTAGCTCTTAATCTCTTTATTTAGAAAGACAAAATCAACAATAAATATTATATCTAAAAAGATAATTTCGCAAATAATAAACAACAATATTCTATATTTGTTTGTTTTGTATATACAATCTATAATAAGTATTTTCGAATTTTTGCACAAAATTTCTAGTATTTCTTTATATACAAAGAAAAGCTTTTTTATCTTTTTAGTCTTCTTTCTTAAATTAATCTTTACAAATTAGCAATCGCAATATAAAACTCGAAAAAAAATCTAAGTAAAAATATATACGTCTAAACAATTGCGACAAAGCTTCTTCTTAAAATTGTAGATATCTTAATTTATAAAAAAATACTTAAAATGCTACAAATGTTATTTGCTAAGAATTTCGCAAAAAGTTGTATCTATTAAAGAATAATTAGCAAAGCAACTAGATAGATAGCAATTGTTTTATTTAATCTAGTTGCAATATTAATATACTTTAGTAATATTGTTGTTTTATTCTTTCTTTAAGTTGTTGCAAAGACGTCTAATATCTTGTTCTTATTATAATTATATTTTGTATTTTGTATATTTGTTGTTTATATCTTTAGATTTTGTTTATATAAGATGTTTATCTTGAACAAACAATTGTATTTAATGCTAGCAATCTTCTTCTATTTAGTTTTAAGCTTGCGTTGTAATTTGCTATTGCGTTCGCAAATTATATTAACTTTTGTTACTATATTAGATTTGTATTTTGCTTTCGATTGCAATTTAACAATAATATATTCTTTTGCTACTGCGTGTATCTATACAACTTTAACAAAAATATTTAGTAAAAAATAGTCTGTTGCAAACGATAATTGCATTATTATACTAACAACAATAAGATAGAAATGTAAAATAGTTGAGACAGAATTTTGAAGATTTTGCGCAATTCGAATTTGATCTTTATTCGATCAACTCTAAAGATCAGCTCTAGAACTAAATGTGCAATTACCAAAAATGGGTGTAGTAGTTACCGAAACTGGGTGTGCGAGAACTGTTTACCTAATTCTATGATGTCTTGGCTTGCTAGATAGCATCTACATGCTATTGCGAAGCGACCCAAGCAACCACCGCGCGAATATCTATGACGCATCTAATGAGCTGCAAATATAAGACCGCGACCATGATCCAAACTTTGCGTCAAGTCGTTGGTGATGTGTATGGCTGACCAGTTGGCCAAGCACTTCCCTTTTGTATTTTACCATCAGCTGCCTTTATCGTCAACCACATCCAATCTCTATAGAATTGTCCCTAACACCAAATGTCAGATTTACGGTATGGTAAAGTCAAGCCCACTTACGGCGGCAAATTCTTGAAAAGTGTCGGCAGTTTTGACAGTGTCCTCAGGGTAATTGTCCGCTAAATCATAACATCTGTCAAAGAAGTATACCAGAGCATTCAACCTCGGCCTTGGATGTGGAAGATTTGGACTCATATCTACAGCTGCCAAGTCACCGACTGTATGGTCTAATCAGCTTCATGTCTCGCCGTCTCACCGCCTAGAACACTTACTTGGATTCCACAAATGTACAAGCTCATGTAACAGAAGCCTTGATGCAGAAAAGTAGTTGTCAAGTTTCATATTCTGTGCAACATTCTGGCTTGGCGATACTGTTGGATTAAGCTTGAAGAATATGGGACACAGGAATATTCGACCACTGTTCCGATTGGTCGTTGCAGCATGGGTTTCTTTACATATTGAGTCTTCCACGCGGGGGGTATCACCTGGATTCTTCGGTGCTGGAGCAGCGAATACCATCGGAGTAGTAATCTGCTTCCCATCTTTATCGTACTTTTCGGGCTGAAAGAGGATTCCATTAGGCGCTCCTAAGGTAGCTAAAACAATGTCAGCCGTAATCACCGAACACTATCGAACGATCTCGATCAACAGGTATGTCATCCAATCCTCATTGACTTACAAACCAATTGACCTTGTGGAAGCCGATCGCTATTGCTTAGATAAGTAACGCCGTTGTTATTACAAAATATCAATTTTCTTTCTCTAATGTCTGTGGGGACTGGGTCATTTGCCCTGCTTTGTAGACTCTCGAAGACTTCTGCCAAGGATCGCTACATCAGCATAGGTCCTTCGAAAACACTTCAGACTTACCTCTTGCTGTGACAAGGCGGTCGCGTTCGTCAGAATTCTGTGGACCGCCACCCCCATCTACGGTTTTGATGCCAAATATTTGAGCAAGACCACTAAAAACTTTGTCGTATTGTTGTTGATCTCTCACATTGTCTTTGCTAGAATAGATTTTGGCATCAGCATCGCTTCTTCTAGAAGCATCAGGACATAGACAAAGCTGATTGTCGGAAGGTCGTATCGCAAAATCCTTTTTGGCGTCCTTGATGGACATAAGAGGAACGAAAGAGAAATGAAAAGACGCACCTTCGAGGAGCGTTGAAAGTGTCAATGTCCCTCATTGCTCCTCGAACCATCTTCATGGCTTCTGTGTACGCAGCCTTCACTCGCCGAACTTGGTCAGGAGTGCAGCCTCCCGTTGCTGGGTCGTCCGTGTTGATAATGTAGAACTTGTCGATCTGGGCGTCGTCATCTTCGGCCAGAATGGCACCATTGAAGACAACAACAAATATTATCAGGAGAAATGACAGCTTTTGACGAAAGGAAGTCATTGTCGCGATTGGTTTGGCTACTGTTACGACAGATATCACGAGATACTGCTCTTTTATAACATTTGACCTTTGCAATGACAAGGACGTTTCTCTCGAAAATCATGGCAACATCAAGCACAGCCCTGCATTGAGGGCCATTCCTCTTGCACGAGGGATCTGTTGGAGGACGTGCAACCTGGCAAAAATGCCGCGACACACTGACAGCTGCTTAATCCGTATTTCAACAGAATCTAACTCTGCGCCGCGTTAATTAACAAAACACTGCCCAAAAGACTGATCCTTCGTAGATCAAAATCCCTAGCCATATCAGCTAGGATTTGGAGACACCTCAACAGCGCTTCAATAGGATTTCTGCCATTGGTGGCATGATGCATGGTAAACATCATAGCGTCTAATTTGGCTGCTAGATTGGAGGGTCACGTAGCGGGTCAATGGATGAAGGAGCTTTGATCCAGATGGTACGGTACTCATCAATTGTTGTTGAATATTCGTTGATGCTTACAATGCGGAAACGATAACAAAGACATCTACAGGCACCCGTGCCAGGTGCTTGTTCAAGGCCTGCTTCAAGAGCATCTGGCTATGCTAGGACACCAGGCATTCTAGATAAGTCTACATCAGCAGCAGGACTGATGTCGACTTCGAAAAATTCCCACCGAATCCATGGGACACTCTTGACCATACAAAATGATCACACAGTTCGTATACCAACAGCTCTAAGCCTCTTCGAATCAAATCAGCCCCATTTATTAAAGCCGTCCTTTTGAATCACAGATGTTGGTATATACGATCAGGATCATTCATATACCACGTGGATCATCTAGCCCTGGGAGTCTTGGATACATTGTGGCAAGAGCATGTTTCGATGGTAAGTTCGTGGTTGTTTCAGCTTACAGCCCAACGCAAGAGATCCTTTACGAGGGTCTATTTAGGCTGGGAGTGTTCCTGTACAGGATCTTTCAGCGCCAGGTCGACATCCTCTTGTAAAGTAGCCCTGCCGGGGATGGCTGGGCAGACAGGGCTGTATGGCTTAACGCCGCATGCATCCTACGGGGGATCGCGCCTCGATTCTGCCTATTACACTGGGGGGTACGCTTCTTTTCCTTGTTCGGAAAGATTTTGCGGCACATGAAGTTGGATAAGAGAATCCTGCTGACATGTATGAAACTCACATTTCTGAGCGATCAGCCTTATAGTTATCACTTCAGCCATTGAGCATGGTTTGCAAGAGCAAGTAGACTTCGCCACATTTGTTTCGCATCCTTGCGGAACCGCAGATACCTGGCCTTTATTACCAGGTGATAATGGCCAGCCGACGCATTGACGAGCGTCTGGTGATCTCGTACTATTCTCGCTATTCCTACAACACTTCGAATCCGTTGGTGAGGCTAAGTCATGAATTATGGCCGTGAGGCTTTGGGAGGAATCTGTATGCACTGCGCAGCAATCCAAATCCGCCTCGTCAGAATCTCATTATAAGTACGACAGTTGCCTGTGATAGAATCTCATAACTTGAGACATATGGATGTATATATAAGTCACTCTCACATATCTGACCAAACGCTTGCATAGCAAACTGTTCAAAATGCAGTGTCTGTTACTCTCTCTCCTCACGATCTGCAGCGTCGCACGAACGACATGGTCTTTCCCAGAACCGGGACTGAGACATCGTCAAGATGCACAGCCGAGTGCTACTGGTAGCTCTCCAAGTCTTACCAAACCGCAGACCGAATTTACTGTAACTACGACGGTCTCCTCTTCACCATATACAATTACATATGTCTCTCCGACTGGTAGTCGCACAAGCCAGGTCTCTGCCAGTACAACGGCCGATTGGATACTGATCCCCCCATTGATCCCTCTTCCATTCGCTCCAGCACCAGTTATACCACCGCCGGGGACGCCCGAAATTCCAACAATACCTGAAAATCCACAACCCTCAATCAGCATTTCTGCTCCGGGTTGTTCAACCTCCACGGCTGCGTTTGGGGTAGCTAGTTGCACTGAAGTTGTGTGGGTTTCGTCGAATAAGATACAGTCTTCACTTACTGGATGCTCAACGTCGTCTTCTACGCTCTCCGGCTGCTCCCTGACGGCCAGCACCGGTATATCCACCTCGACTGTCATTCTTGGCGAGTCGCCAGTAACTGCGACCAGCGACACGACCATCTCGTACACCTACGGACCTCTTCCCCTTGACGTTAACCCTCCAGATGATCCAAACTTGATATTCAACCTCTTCAAAGACCAGCTTAACATCTCGCCACCCGTTGATCCACCTAGAGGCAGTCTTACGTGTGCTCCGAAAGTCGATGGAGCGCCCATTTTCCACTGGGCGGCTGCGAACGTGAGCACTCCATATTTCCAAGTCTTTCAAAAATTAGCTGATAACGTTTTCATCAAGGGTGACGTCATGGATTTTTGTGGCCATGGAATCGACATCACCGGCGACGGCATTAGTAAGAATTACACCTCCACGGACGGCATATTAGGGGTTTCAATCACATCAACCTACGCCGTCAACGAGAGTTGCCCTGCTGGTGGAAAAACATCATGGGACGAGGCCCGTTGCAAATTCCTGCTAAATCGCCCCCTAGGTGAATGTACGCCAGACAACGGGGGCCTCTCTGACTCTGTTGACTTGTATGGTATGTCGTCATGTGATTTTCCCCGTCAATGTTTCCGCAATTGATGAGCTATCTTATCTAATAACTGGCCACATTGGCTATAGGCGGCACCATTCTCGCCGACTGCGTCGAAACAACCATTAAACCATTCAAAACTCAAGAGATAATCTGCGGCGCATTCGACAATGGCGGCGGCATGGGGTTCAAGGCATTCACGCCCGATACCGCCAACGACGCCATCGACAAATACTGCAATTCGTTTACTTACACGGCGGACCCAAATAATAAAGGCGCCCCTTACGGTGTCCAAATAAATGGATATGCTAAAGATCGCTTCTGGTACAAGGGTGGCACGTACTGCCAGACAACGTCGCCGAGGCCACCGGTCCCGAACATTCCTCAAGACCAGAGTGCCTGTCGCAAACCTGGCTATATGGATTACGAGATTTCCGTTGGGGTGCAGTTTGATTCGAATCAGACGGGCTGCGAGCCTGAGCAGAGCTACACGGTGCCGAGGGGTCAGGCGTGTACGACGATGTTGCAAAAGGTCATTTCAGGATGTGAGTACCTTTTTCCTCCCACAGCGTTTGGAGAATTCGAAAAGTATTGACGGTTTGGTCAGGTCGTCTAGACGGGCCAGACTTTGGGGGAAGGGTAGAAGTCGATTCGCCCTCTGGGTGTCTGCAATGGTGGCTGTATGCCTCGGGGTCGCAAATGGGTTGACTGGGGGCCGGAAATTGATACGATAGTATGCTCCTAATCTCCGACTCGATATCCCTGACTTCGCCCATGCCGTCTTCGGACGGCTCTTGACTCGATGAGCTAGCAGAGGAGGTTTTCCAGATGCCCCAAGAAGAAGATGCACCTTTACACCGATCGACGGCTTCGCAACCAGGTGAAGGAGGTGCTCGAGCAGGTAAGGAAGGACTAGGGGAGAACTGTTTGTAGAAGCTCGTAACGTAACGCTCAGCTTTTTATAGTATAACACGGTTACGCATTACTAGACGTCCATGGCCACGCAATTCCATCCCAGACAGTCACGGTATGAACACCAAGAGGAGAACGATGAGGGAGAACCAAAATTTACATTGGGTGAGACCAGTTGTAGCGCTGGGTTCACCCAAAAAGGAGGTCAGGAGATGCGGCTACTGTGAATTGGTATTGAACCGTCCGCTCAGTCACGATGGGAAGGGCGTTGACAGCTTTCGTTGAACCGGATGTGTAACGTGACGGTCTGTTGGCTTATGAATGTTGTAGGTGGGGGTCTGCGTAGGGCTGTCAGATAGATCCTTCTAGAACCCCTAACTTGCGGACCCATTAGGTCCGCAAGTCCAGGGTCCGCAAGATCGTGGCTCTTTAACTTTCGCTACGAGCATCCGGCATGACTTTGGGAGTACCAGTCGCCAGCGAAATCGGCTTCCGTCTCGGGTGGTGCTGGAAATTTTCACTCACTTCTCGCCAAGGTTATCTCAAACAAGCTAGTGCGGCTCGCGGGTCAGTCAAAAATTGGCAAGGTGCCGAAATTTCGCCGGGGGTCCCCACACCCAAATGTCGCTTTTCTACTAACTATCACCGCTAAATGTAATACGAATTATGGGTATATGCAAGCGCACACGCAGTCCTAGGACTCCTCGGAGATCTACACGCTTTTTGCAGAGACAAAACGGCAATTCTAGTGGTTCTGCCACTATAAGATGTCCGCCATCCCCGCATACTCCCACGAGAAAGACGCCAAAACACAAGCCTGATCCAGATACCGTGCAAAGAGCTAAGATTCAAGGCGCACGCGAGTTTCTACTTGCAAAGAATATACCTCACGATCCACGAGATATCTTTGATCAATTTGACGTCACACAACGCTCAGGATATCGCTATATTGCGCCTAAAAGCTCTGCTCGAACCAAGCAAGGAGGCGTCAAAAAACGCGGTCGTAAAAACAAGCTCTCGGGAGCAGACGTTGCTGCGGCTGATTCTCTATTAGAGGAGACGGGAATAGGTCTTGAAGCCAAGGGAATGACATGGCAAGCAATAGTGTGGGAGCTGGATTTTGATGTACATCCCAAAACATTAAAGGAAACTCTCAAGGATTCTTTGGGATACAGCAAGCACGACGCTGCCATTAAGGAGGATCTCCCTGAACGAACCAAACGCGATCGACTTAATTGGGCAAGCACTATGTTGGCAAAGCGACATACGGTTGATCTTTGGAAGAACGTACGCTTTAGCGATGAATTTCACACGGGATTTGGACCAGAAGGACAGCTTAAAATTATACGCAAGTGTGGTGTCGTTATGCGAGGTCGATTTGACAATATTCAACACGTTACAAAGCCTACAGATACGCAAGCAATTGGCAAAGTGCATGCATAGGCGGCGATTAAATGGGACTTCAAAACGCCACTTGTTTACTACGAGGTCAACGATCCGCAAGGAGCGATTACACACAAAGCTTACATTAAGCAAATCCTGGAAGTCGAAGTCATTAAGTAGATCAAACGCGATAATAACTTTGTGCTTGAAGAGGACGGCGCTTCAGGACACGATGGAGATCCTAAAGCACGCAAAACCAATCCCGTTGCTAAGTGGAAAAAGTGTTGCAACATCGAGACGTATTTTAATTGTTATAATTCGTCTGATCTAGCTTCAATTAAGACTTGTTGAGGTTCTCCAAAACGTTTTCAACGTAAACAACCTTATTGGAACAAGCAAACACTTAAGAAGTTGTTAGAGGAGAGATAGATACATGTTACGCAAGATTGAATCAATTAATCAATTATTTGATAGACACAATGTCGCAAAGACTTGAAGATATAAAAAGACTTAATAGCAATAGAACTAGTTGGTGAAATTAAAGAGATATATCTGATGTATAGCTCAAATTTGTATGTAAATATATATAGCTCTCCCGCCAAGACCTGCCTCGCGTTGCCAATTTTTGGCTAACTCGCGAGTGCGGATCAGACTAAGCTAAGCAGCCATCTAGTGAAGTCTCTAGGAAATAATATTGTGTTACAAAAGCTAGACTTACAAAGTTAAAGATATTAGTTATGTCTAGAAGATTTATCTCTCACGATACAAACGTTCACTAAGTAATAGATATTGTTCGTTGAACTAGAGATTAATACTTAAAGTGCGCAACTAACAATAATCAATTACATAATCCCAATTAGTATTGAGATAATTAAAAAGAAAAATCAAGCTCTATAAAGTTGACTTGATCTAAGTGCAGATCAAATACAAAGATATTGTTACGAAATATTAAACAATCGCTCCGATACTCCTGTGGAAGCCAGAGGAGATTACGACTATCTTGTTGAATTCAACTGTCTTTTATTATCAATGTTTAATTGATAAGAGACTTAGGAGCTAAGACAGAAATAGACTTCTTTTTAATATCTATAGTTTTACAATTAGTGAGTAGAATCTTTTTGTCGTTCGTAAGACTAAATGTTCGAATATATCTTATAGCTTCAAGCTTTTGCACTTTCTGGCCCATTATTAGGTTCCATAGTCTAACAATCCGATTGTATAATGCTGAAACAAGTAGCGAGTTGTTCGACGAGAATATTATTGCGATAACAAATTTAGAATGTTTCTTAAGCTTTTGCACTTCTTAACTTCTTGTCGAATTCTATAGTTTAATAATCTTATTATATAATATTGAAGCGAGCAACAAGTCGTCTAACAAGAATATTATTGCAATAATAAAATTAGTGTGTCTCTTAAACTTCTGCACTTCTTAATCTGTTGTCGAATTCCATAGTCTAATAATTCTATTATATAATACTGAAACGAGCAACAAGTTGTCCGGCGAGAATACTACTGTAGTAGTAATGTGTTTCTCGAGCTTCTGCACTTCTTGACCTGTTGTTGGATTCTACAATCTAATAATCTAATTTCCTGATACTAAAGCAAGCAGCGAGTCGTTCGACAAAAATGTTACTGCAATAACAAAATTAGTGTATCTCTCGAGCTTCTATACTTTTTGACTCGTTGTTAGATTCTATAGTCTAACGATTTTATATAAGATGCTAAAACAAGCAACAAGCTATTTGGCAAGAATATTATTGCATTGACATAATATTACAACTCTAGCTCGTTATAGCTAGTATATACTCTACAGAGTAGTTTGTAGTATATAGCATAATTATCTGCATGTTCGACGACTTGGCAAACAAGTATTGCTTGACACACTAATAAGCAAGCTCAATATATTTGACAACAAATAAAGCAAACAAGTTCGACATACTTAACAACAAATATAGCAAACAAGAAGAATTTTCTTTAATATATAGATTCTCTAGATACGACTTTCTTATAAATTGTGTTCAACTTATTATAAATTTTTATTTATTGTTACTCTAATTTATCGAATTTCTTTCAAGATTTATTAAATATAGAAATTGTCTATAGTTGCAACTTTTGTTATCAAATAATTGCTTATATTGTTTGAAGACGTTTACAAATCTTTTTAATAATACAATTTATTTTAATATTTTCGAAAAAAGTACTAGCGTAACATTTTAAATATTTTAAGAATATTTGTATTAGATTAACGCGTCTTTATTTTAAATACTAGTTTATTAATATTACGTCAACTATCGATTATAGAAAATAACAAAATTAGAATTAATAAACTTAATATCTATTATAAAGATTGTATCGATCTAAAGAATTAATTTATACAAATAAATATTTATTTTATTTTTTATTTTGTTTTAGCGAACTAAAAGATAATTTTTGTATTAATATTTTTTAGAAAAAGAGTTTAATATTAATTCAAATTAAATTTACAAAAATATTTGAAAAATAATAGCAAAAATTTTTGTACAATATTTATAGATTTTAATAATTTTAAAAAAGAATTTCGAAAAATCTTTAAAATATTTAACAAAAAACAAATTGCAAAAAAAGTAGTTTAGTATTTAACTTAACAAATTTTTGCAATAAATTACGTTGCTAGATTTTAGAAATATATTAATTTAATTAAATAAAACAATATTGTATTTATAACAATATTTCAACAAGATTTTAAAAACAATCTAAAAAACAAAATTATATATAATAAAAGAATTTTTAGCAATATATTTGATTTTATTGAAGTAGTTATCGATTTTAATAACAAACTATATAAAAAAATTATAAAAAAATTATAAAAAAAAGATACAATTAATTTCGAGAAAAAGCAAAAGTTTTCTTTAAATTAGTAATCGAATATTAATAGAGAGAATCTTGTTTTAATTAAAAGTATAATAATTTCAATTATTGTAAATTTGTATTTATAAAACTAAATTTTACTTAACAATATAAAGAGAAAAACTTTAGAAAAAAGCAAAATAATAAATTCTAAAAAACGTGTTATTTACATAGTAAATTAAACTACTTTGTAAAAGATTGTTAATTATAAAACTTAATAAATTGTTAACAAATTAATATTATATTAAAAGAGATATTTAATAGTTAAAACAATATTAGAAAGCAAATTGATATAGAAATAAATATTTTCGAAATTAAATTAAACAACAACTACTATTTAATAAAAAATCTAAATTAGTTATAGAAAGTTCTAGATAAAATATTATTAGACAAGATATTTGCATTTATGCAAAAAATTAATCAAATATTTAATAAAACTATAAAAGTAAAACAATTAAAAATATTATACTTTTATTTAGCAATAGACTTAGATAACAAATATAACTAAATTTTTTTTTATAAATATTTAGATAATATTACAAAGTATCTTGACGTTTTAATTAGTTTATTAAGAGAAAAAGAAATAAATTAAATTGTAAACAAATACGAGAAAGCGCTAAAAAGCGACGCCACTATAAAAAGAGAAATTTTCAATAAAATCGAACAACAATTGAGCGATATAAGTTTATTTTAAAAGAAAATAAAGAAAGCAAAAAAATACGCAACACTTAGTTAAACAAAATACTATAATAATTTATATTAAACTTATCTAAAAAACAAAGAAAAAATCAATTGATTTTCTAAAAAATCAAAATTACTAATTTAGTATAAAAAAATTTTTAGTATAAACAAATATTCGAAGCAAAAGTTGCAATACAAAAATAGAGAAAAATTTAAATTTTTTAATAAAAAGTATATTAGAGAAATGCAATATATTAGTTTAATAATAGCAACTAAACTTAACAATATATATACAATATTTTATTATATTAGTTAAAATTAATAATTGTTAATTTATTGCAATAATTAATTTTAATACAATAGATAATTTTATAGTTAGAGTTTTTAAAATATTCTATTTAAAGAAAATTTAACATATACAATCTAGTAATTGTAGATAAAAACTTTTTATTTAACAAAAATAAAAAAGTAAATAAAAAAACAAAATCATTATTAATAGCTATTTAGCAATATTACGAGAAACTAATTTTTGATATAGTAAAAATAGTTA
>JAABUW010002866.1_pt1 | contig 25509 bp, 22 predicted proteins | sample 5560081 | NCBI WGS metagenome assembly JAABUW01 (sample SAMN10711882, study PRJNA513363) | rock metagenome | isolation source: Antarctica rocks | place: Antarctica: Victoria Land, Knobhead sud | reverse complement strand
ACAATAGGGGGCTTTGTTGACATTGTTTCTATTTACAAAAAATAACCTTTTTGACGGAACCTTACCGAATCTGGTTAGGGTTAACCTTAAAAATTAACCGAATCCTAACAGCGGTTAAAGGGATACAGGAAGGGGTCCACTACACCGAACCTAAAGGAATAGGGCAAGAATCCCAAGCGCACCCGCCGGCACGTCCCGCAACTGGGGACCTACTAGTCGCGTTAGGCCGATTGCTAGTATTGTCGATAACCTGCAGAGCAAATTCCAGAACCATATACAGCGATGTCAGGATCGTGTTTACGATTACGGACTGGTCCTCAACTCGCCCATCGTCCCCATAGCTCAGCTTTTAATAAGTCGGAGTCTCACCTGGCCAACAGTAACACTCACAACGCCCGTCATATCAACAACAGCGGTGGACAAGGGTTGAAGAAGGGAGAAACCCTGAGCCTTGAGCATACACACCCTTCTCAACTACTTCTTCGTTTGCTCGTTGATACGGTACTCGTCCGTTGTTCTTCTCGTACCATGCACAGCACATTGAAGCATACTTGTATGTGGACATGGATGCCGCTCTCACGCGGGCACGCCGTGCTTCAAGGAGCCATGTGAAGAAAGTTTGGACTATTCGGATTGTTTTGACCGCTATTTTCCTAATGCTTACTCCGGCCTGCTGGGCGCTCCTGTGTGCGTGTGAAACTCCTAAGGGAGGCCCAGTTGAGGACTAATTCCAAAGTGGTGCTAGGTTAGGAGGGGATACATACTCACACCATCTGCACTCGATGTAGGCCTGTAAATTTTTGGTCGAGTACTTCTAGTCTATCTGTGGGTCTAAATGTTCTTCCAAGTCTTCTGTTTCGCAAGATAGTGGCCCGCCGAGTGGCTGTCCTCTTGGCCGGACGATAATTCATCGCTATCCAACAGCGAGAAAGACGCCCCCACCTGGATTCTTTCCGCTTAGCAATGCCTGGAAACTAGGCTATCCTATCAACCCTTCGAGAAAGATAATACTTTGTTGAAGGTGGTACGGGGCGGGTGGTTTATAGAAAAATGGTACGGCCGAAGCGAGTTGACTGAAGGTGGCGCGGAATCAGCTTGACAGTCACTAATCATGATACCATTGCTAAGGGTCACGAGAAAGGCCATATCCTTCGTTGTATTGTGCAATAGGGCACCTATGGTCTCCCAGTATCGGGTGGTTGAATAAGGTGCACAGGCGCCTTGGGGCACGAAGAATATCAGGATCGCATTGAAGCTAAACGCAGCCCTGGAAGAATCACGTCGGTGGTGGTAGAGAAAGCGAGTGTCGCAGCGTTAGGGAACAAAGACCAAAAAGGGCGAGGAATATTGCTGGCGGAATTGCCTCGAAAGCGGCGCCCAATACAAGAATTGAAGCACAAAGTAAGCGAATCTTGCTTCGAAAGAATTTAGATAGCCCATTTGGGATCAGTCGAAGATTCTGAGACAATCCACCGTAACCCTTCCCTTATGCCATCAGCGCGGAACTTTAACATCAGATTAGGAAGGGCATAGCCTCTTTGATGGCCGCAGCGAATTTCTACAATGGATCTATACTCTTTGTCGTGCCTCCTCGGTGCCGATGCTCAATGTGCCGGGTCACCAGAGATCGTCCAGATGACACAACAATCGTACTCCAACAACAAAGTCAATTTACAAGTCAATCCAAAGGGTTGCATCATGAACATTCAGTCGTCCAGGTCTACAATCCCAAGAACTTGAATGAGCGGAGTCCCCGCATTTAAGGTTATTATGTCTGCTACAGATAGCTTGGGATTGCTCGAGGTTAATATGCTTTCTTCCATTTCCTTCCTTTATTGTGCATTCTTTCATATTGTGGATATTCCTAGTGGACTGATTACCATTTATCAGTTCCACGTTATCCAAGAGAGGCCGACTAAGTATTATGACCATTCACGCGGATCTTCCCAGTGTCTTTTTTCCCTCTAAGAATTATCCAAAGAATCATTTCTGCTGGACTACTCTCTATTCAAGACAAACACCTATTGCTTGGATATGCGCGATCTAGTAGCGATGCTAAAAACTGAGGAGAAAGAACATGTGCCCATACGTTATCAACAATCCATCATTTGAAAGGATCACACAGTGACACAAAACCCAAGACAAGACTGAGAAAACTGGACTAAGCCACCCTTAACACCTATTCGATCCGAGTATGCAAATTGCCCATGTATTGTACAGGCGGCAGATTCCGCGCTGTATCAAAACCAACTCACTCTGGCAAATGATGCTCATAGTCGCCTTAGGATCGCGCGTGAAGGCCAAAAGGCGAGCCCACTGGCGAAAGATCTCGCTTGGCAGGCTGCCTGGGATTCCTGGGGCAAGTTGAGCCAACGCAGCAGCTGATCACTCCATCGTTGCACTGGCCATACGAGTTCGCCAAATTATCGTTGGGATAAGTATATGCGGCACCTGCACAAGGTGCGAAGAATGGAGTCGCTGGCCCATCGGGAACGCTGACTTGCGGGTTTATACAGATTGGGCCAGGTCCTTCATCTGGGCAGGACTGGCCATCGTGAAACAGAGGAATATTGCAGCCAGTGACCACTTGACCCCCGCAGGAGCAGGTTATTGGGATAGTATATCCGTCCACGTAAGAGATGTCTACGTCTGGCTCAGTGGTATAGCTGGCCTCGATTTTGCTGCCTCTGGAGTCAAGAGTCTTGCCGATGTTGATCCTTCCTGCCCATCCTGTAGGGAAGATAGCTTGAGTTGACACGCCGAGCGTGGAAGGTTGAGGGTTCCCTACTGGAGTTGGGGCACCAGCATTGGATTCGTAAGAGATGGACAGCCCCGCTCCGAAGGAATTGGTCACTCGGATGGTGAGGCCGGCACCGACGACCAACTTCTCCTTATTGCGGATAGGTGGGTGGGTGACCATAGGATCGAGCGCACCACCAGCAGCGGTACCGAGAGGGGCGGTGCTACCTGACTTGGTAGAAAGGGTACTCTGTGTAAGAACAGGAGCCGCGAGGGCGAACGTCAACGCTGCGATCTGGATAGAAGTACGCATATTGAAGAGTTGAAGACACTGGTTTGAACCGTAATGATCGTGGATGCCCTGGGTAAGGGAAAAGGAGGTTTCGTGAAAGAGGAAGAGAATTCTAATTTTCTGAGATGATGGACGTAAAACTGGTTGGGCGAACTGCACGAACCTTATAAGTATTCATCTATCATCTCCTGTCCTTGCTGAAGGCACAGCATATAACCTCTCAACCAGCATAGTTGTCTCTTGATTGTTGGCGTTGGCGCAGCGGTGGTACAATCTCATGTGCTACATTGAATTGGTCAATCATACATGCGGTTAGGCAAACCGAGGTCATCTTGTTTCCTCGTCCCTAATACCTAAGATATGGTAAACTCTACTGAATGTTATGAGATGGCGTGGTTGTGGGGCTGGCGTTATGTTCAGCTTTCTGTGTACATCCTTTTCTTTCAGACATGCCGGTCCGCACATGACGATCTTCTTGTTTCACGTCTGGCTCAAGCTGGGAAGCAAAACCACTTGAAGTGGAAAAATATATCTATTATCAATCAGAGCGAACGGCCTCCCATACTTGACAGGGAGGCAGCTGCGAAGCATTTAGAGAAACAACTCCAAACCGTGGTGATCATTTCAGGGCGTTTCAGACCCTGTAAAAGCAAGGTTACGGTTCACTTATGATCAAATACAAGTCGTCACTGGAAAATAATGGGAACGTTGGCTGATGCGGTGAATCTTGTTTCGTCTTGGTGGGACCAACTGCGATCATAATGAGGCGATGTGGCCTCCTCGGTAACGAAGCAAGCCTCCAAGCTGAAAATTTTCAGCTAACATGATTATTAAATAATATTAGCGTGTGCAGAAAGCTATGAATTCCTTGGCATCGCAATTGTCGCGCCCCCCCCAAATTTACTATTGAATTCAGACATTCTTGATATTCTCAGACCTTCAACGCTTTCGCATTAGAAAAATCAATCAAACAGGTAAATATGAAGCTGGTCAAACGTTTCACAGTGCTAACATCCTTGTAGCCCCCCCCCGACCCCCGAAGCCATCATGCCGTCGTCACGTCGAAGTCAGAACCTACCTCTAGAGGATTCACTCATCCCCTCAAGCATCTCATCAAGATCGAAGAAACCTTCTGGCAAAGCCAAAGCCAAAGCAGACGCTGCTCGCAAAGTCAAGGCTGACGTCGCTGCTAAGACCATTGTAGACGCTGCTGTCAAAGCAAACACAGCAGACGCTGCTGTCAAAGCCAATTGCCCCCGCAATTTCAAGGAACATATCATTGATAATTTCAAAGCAGCGAAGAATGCATGCGATGCTTACGTCGTTGAGCTTCAGATCATATACGTCGAAAGAACGCTTCAGAAATGCTCTCTCTTTTTAGAGACTTGATAGCGAGCTGATTCACCAACTGATGCATAGGCTTGATGACGTCATCTCGTAGTCTCGTTGAACAGAATCTCATCGATGAACACAAGCTGTTCAGTCGTCAGCTGCAACAGATCGACAATTCAGTTTAATCGCAGCTCATCGTTCTGTCTGATGTCGACACGCTGTTCTCTCTTTTCACTTCAGTGTCTCTTTTTCAGAATTCTGAATATCGTGAATCTATGAACATGTATATCTCACTCCTCTCATAAAAATCACATCATCTCTTTCTGCATGGCTCATGACTGTTGCTTCAGATATGTAATTAGAGAGTCTTCAGCGGCTGGAAAGATCTTTCGGGAGGCGCTCTTCGGACGAAACTGAGATCTAAAGGGAGAGTCATACATGAAGAGATTCTCTTGCATAGTATAAACGGTGTTACGGTGACAGTGAACCTCTTCGGCGATGGCGAGGGGCTTCAATGTAAAAGCAGGAGGCGTAGTATCTTCGAGCGAAGGGCCGGAGCCAGTGGATCTGTCATAGCTAGCTACACAGAAGATCAGTAGTTGTCTAGTTGAGACGTTTGACCAGCTTCATATTTACCTGTTTGATTGATTTTTCTAATGCGAAAGCGTTGAAGGTCTGAGAATATCAAGAATGTCTGGATTCAATAGTAAATTTTGGGGGGGGCGCGACAATTGCGATGCCAAGGAATCCATAGCTTTCTGCACACGCTAATAATCGACCAAACTGTGGCCGAGTATGGGCTTCTTCCGATGCGAATGCAGCAGACCTTAAGGCAAAATCCAATTGCAAATCTCGCATGCGCTTGTTTTCTCGCGAGAAGGCGGCATCAGAATCCGAATTTTCTCTGGCCTTCTCAGACACGATATACGTTACACTCGCCACACTCTGGACTTGGATTGATCTGAAGCACATGAAGCCTGTCTACTACGTAGTGCACTGAATGCTTGTGCATCTTTTCCGAAGATGTCATATTTTTGTCTTCTTCATGAACGACGGCTGGCCTTAAGGCCTTCCATCATGCAGGTACCTGAAGGATTTCCAACTCCGAAACCCTCGGGTTCCTCAATTTGGGACTCTGCGCGCAAAGCAATGCCGTGTAAATACTGGCATAATTTGAACCTTACTAAAGATGCTTAGTTTCTGAAATAGCAATACGAAATCTGCATGTCGGTCAGCCAGAGAGGATTACTCAAGAAGATGTTCTTGTGTCGAATTATCGTACAAGGCGTCTGCGGCTGAATCTTGAGCCACCAGTTTGGGGCCCTAAACCTATGTGGAATCCTCCTTGTTTAGCCACATATACTGCTTGGTTAAGCATCAGATGCAGCGCAATCCTACTGACTGGCCACGTCGGCTTTTCTCGAGCCACTCTCTTCGTTACGAACTTATCTGGGCTACATAGATCCCTGGTAGGAACAGCAAAACGCGTCTAGAAGACTGATGCACCAATATCTCGATATGCAGGTATGACTCGTTTTGGGTGCGTTGCACAAACGCTGTGGTTACACTAGCGCTTTGAATGAAGCATTGCAAGGTTACTTTCCCTAAATGCTACATCGATGGCTGACTAAGTGTAGTCTCTCATTTGTCGCACCTTAACCTTAAAATCATTTTTACAATACGTGATGCTGGTTTGAAGACGGCAGTAGCGACTCCCATCCAAGACGAACGGTCGGACTAGTGATCGGCTCTGATCAGGTTCAATAGTGAGAAGGATGAAGCTTAATATCTTCTATTAGCATCTCAACTCGTCTTGTCTACCCTACTTTTGATTCTGACGGGGTCTATTATGGATTTCATTCGTCCCCTATGCCTTCTGCAATATGAAACACTCAAAGTGCATCGTCAGGGTTCTGTAAGTGAGGCCTGATCTAGCCAAATAGGTCCTGACGTGGCCCGATTGAAATCCTGCTACCAGTACGTACTATCTATCTTTGCTCAATCGATCTTCTGCTAAAAGGTCATGTCGAAGCTCTCCGAAGCCGCGTACTGAGACTGTCACCTGTGTCATGGTAGGGGCGCTGTGACTGGGGCCATACTATCCCCATGCCATTCTTCACTAATGGGCTGCTAACCATTACTTTATAGTGTACATAAGACTACGTAAGCGCATCTTTTCCAAACTATCCAGCCATCCGCACAGCTGCTTACACCCTCTGGTAGACCGGCTAAGCAATATCTCATATCTTGCTGGCAATGGAAAACTCGAAGGACTCTCAGCAATCAAGATCGCAGTGCTAATGAGCTTGATGGATATTCTAGTTAAGGGTACGATTGGCGAAAGAATTGGCTTCGCAAGTGCCTAGGCGCTTCTGATCCATTCTTTTATGTGTTGCAAAGATACAGATGTCGATGCACAATTATCATTTGATTCATTCCCGCCAGTTTTCATCGCCGTTAAGGATATTCAAACCTCGTCCATCTATTCCCGAAATGGTAGTCAGGGCAATTTACCCATCCCGGAACTCCCTTTGCAAAAAAATTCCCATACCTCCGGCGGTGTTCGAACTAATCGAAAAAATGTTGGAAATAGGGGAGTTGGTAACCTCCGCCTCATACTGTAGGGCTCGTATGGCTGGGGGCTCGCTATTAGAGTTTTCACCTTTTCATCTTCTAGATAGTCAACAATCAAAAATATCAATGTGCCCCCCTATGACCTCGTTTTCCAACAACAAATAAACGTCCATCTACGGATATACACACCCAACCGATAATAGTTCCCTGAACACAAAACCTGAGGTCTGCGCCCCAACACTTCTACATTCCAACCATGCCATAACCCCTTATCCTCACAGATTTCCACCACCAAAACCAAGCTGTTACCTTTCCCCCCCCCTCCCTAAAACCCTTTTACTGAGCCAAAAGCATCTATTCCTTCCCCTTCCCCTCCTCAAAGTACACGGCCCACCCATCCCTTCCCGTCCACACCCCTTTCCCCTTCCTCTTCCTAACCCCAACACCACACCACCCGATCCACCGCTCTTCCGCGCCTAATATATTTCAAACCTACTAAATAGAGACTTGGGTGGATGTTGTAGAGATTGGTTGATTTCATGAAGGCAGGGGGGGAATGATGGGATGGTGTGGTGGTGAAGGAAGGACGGGGTGGGGAAGGGGGTTAGGGGAGGGGGAAGGAGAGGGAGGGAAAAAAGGGGGGGGGGAAAAGGGGAGGAGAGGGAGGGGGAAAAGGGAGGGGGGGGTGAAGTGTAGAGCTGATTCTTCAAGCGGCAACCATGTACATATATACAAGCCAAAACATTTTAGCAATCCATAAACAATTCCGCCCATCAAGCACGCCTACCAAACAACCCCGCGTTCACGAAGTGGAAAACCCCCAAAACCACGGACTTTTCGATCAAAAAACTGGATTTCTTACCCAACATACTTGCTGAGATATCAACATCCAACTAACCAACCAACCAACCAAGAGAAGTATTTGATGGGGAACGGTAAGTGTGATGGTCAAGGCATAGAATATTGTTGTGTTATCGCGCAGCTGCCGGCCGCGAAGGAGGTAGTCTCTATCTATTCTCGAGACAAAAGAAAAACCTCGAGCCGCTAGCAAGCCGGTCATGCAAGGACAAGAAAATGTCGTCCATCCATCCGCGCCATGTAGAAATGGCAGCACCACGACCTTTGAGCGCGCCAGAGCTCCGAGCCCACAAATCGCCACGCTTCGTGAGTTTCGAGACCGCTGTTTCATGTTTTTGTAAGCCAGACGATGCCATCAACTACCCCCGCTTCCCAAATTGAACAAGCTGGGCAACCAGACGCAGTATCACACGATATGCCTCGCTTCAACCCTCCACTCCTCCCCCTCCACCTCCCCCAACGGCGACACAATCTCCTCTCCCCTCGGCCCGGCCAGAAATCCACTCCCGCCCGCACCGGGCCCTTGGGTGGCCATCCATAGCGAATGATCAAACGACAAGCCCGAAATATCCGATATCGCGGGGCTATCGAGGCCCGAGAACGGGGGGCGCAGATTCGCGCCGTTGTGCACCGAGAGGTTTCCTTCGCTTAGGGGGCGGCAAGGGGAGGTGGAGGGCGCGTGGGGGTTGGGATCCGCGAAGAGATTGCTTGTGGGTGCGGGAGAGGAGATGGTGGTACGTTGTGGGGCAAAGGACCCTTGCGGTGCGAGTGGTGGGGTGCGAGGGAGTTGAGGGGTTTCGATCCGTGGGGGGAATTCGGGGGAGGCGAGGGTCATGGGCCGGGAGGTGTAGGCTGGGGGTGGAGACCAGATGCGCGGGAGAGAGCGGCGGGTTGATAGGGGGGACACGGAAGGTTGAGGAGATAGCGGTCTGCTGGAGGTGCGGGGGGAAAGGTCGAAGTTGAAGTTGCTGAACGAGGGGTCGAGGGGGATTGAACTTCTGGGTGGGGCGAAACTTCGGGGGGGGGTTGATGTTCGGGATTGGGCGGATGATCTTGGTTGGGTTGATGGTCTAAGGGAGGATGTCTTTGGAGGCGGAGAGATTGTTGGCTGGACAGGAAACCTCGTCTGTGTGGAACTTCTGAGATGTGCGGAGTTTCTGGGCTGTGCAGAGTTCCTGGTCTGAATAGAGTTTCCAAACTGTGTGAGATTCCTGGCCTGGGTTGAATCTCTTGGGTGCGTATTAGCTCTGGACCGTGCGTTTTGCTCTTCGCCATGTGAAGAAACCGAAGGGGAGCTCTTTTGAAGCTCGAGTAGTTTGCTTTCATGCATGGTTCGTCGGCGATGATGACCCTTTAGCAGCCGGTTTTTTCTTCGCCAGCTGGCGAACCAGACTATCAGGATGGGGGAAACGATGGCAACGAATATAATGGGAACAACAATGATTGCTGTGAGTTTGCTGGTGCTGAGGCCATGCTGCGGAGCAGGATCCAGAGTTGGAGTACTGTTTGCTTGGGATGCCTGGATAGGTGTTGCATTTGCGGTTGGGGTTGATGTCGCCCGAGTAGCTGAATTGATCCGTGTCGTATCTGTAGTGATGCTGCCCAGTTGGGAAGCGTGCGAATTACTGCCGGATTTTGAACTGCCGCTCACAGTCGAGTCCCTGGCAACACTGGAGGCAGCAGAAAGTACAGCACTGGTTAGGGCCCCTCCGACAGATATGTCGGGCTCCAGAATTGGAGATGAACCGGTCACGTCTCCATTGTTGTTTGATGAGCGTAGATGGAGACGTGAAGCGTCATGGATGTCAATTGCCATTACAGTCTGTTACTCGACAGCGAGGTTCAACAAGATGAACAGTTCTGCTAACGGAATAGAAAGACGGAAGAGATATGAAACTTATGAAACTGAATGGAGGTGCCAAGCCATTGTATGCAGGTGACGGCTCAAAAGGTCCTAGACGCGCAAACGACTGGTAGGAAACCCATCGATTAATTAAGTCGAAGGCCATCGTCATATCCGTCTAGATCGATGCTGAGACGTAAATCAGTGGATATGCTCTGCCTGCTAGCTTCCGCGTCCGCGCAAGGAGCAGCATTGCCATCGTTGTAGTCTCAGCCTCGACGACTCAAGACCGGCCGACGCAGATCGTACGTTAGAGCCTAAGAGAGCCTAAGAGAGCCTAAGATTTCACGAGGGAAGCAGGCATGAAACATGCAACAGAAACAAGCTACTCCGTACAGAATTCAGAGACAACCCCGATGCAGTGATAGGGGGGTTGACAACCCCCACGCCCTGCATTGGCTTGTGCGGACGTCTAGAAGCCGTCCAAGGATAAGTAAGCGATCAGTACTTAGCCGTCGCAGAAGCATCATCGCGAGACTGATTCCGGATAAGCGTCAAGCGAGCGAGTCTCTGGTTTACATGTATAAAGGGAATCCAGAATGTTTGGCAATCACCATCAGTTGCTAACGGTACGTATACCTTATGGATGTTGGATGTTGTGATTAGGAAGAGCTAACGCGGTGGCTCCCGTTGGTTGGTTGCCTCCGTTCTGGTCAGGCTTTTTGCAATTGCGACCATCCTCTGGCAATCACCCCACCGAGTGGCCGTCGACTAAGTGTGTGTGTTGGCTGTAGTGGCTGGGAAAGGACTTCGAGACATCTGGTACCTTGGACTGGCACACACAACTGCTGGAATCGAATCATGGTCCGTGATGGAAGTTGCAAATGCTTCGGGTTCTATAATAAGCAACGCTGTGTCACCCCTGTCTCTGCTACTGTAGCTCAATTTGGCAGCTTATTTTCATGAGTACTCCGTACGCTTACCCAAGCCAAGACCAAAAACGACATTCCCGTCATTCTTGTTAAATTACCACTTTGAAGCACAGCCTTGTGGAAGCAAAAGGAGCAATAGGAATAGGAGCAGCGATATCACACGGTGAACTAGCCTGATTCGGTAAGCGCGGATCTGTATTCCCGCACTCTGCACCAAACACAGATACTGTAGCTTCCTGAGGTGCGTACTAGGAGAAATTCTGTTGAAGGACGAGGTCATATGGAGCATTTTGGTATGTAGGTTGAAGCTTAATAGGAGTCTATCTAGGAGCGAGCAGGTAAAACTCTACTAGCGGGCCCCAGCCATATCAGCCCTATGAAGGCGGAGATTACCATCCCCTATTTCCAACAAATCCCAATCCTTGATCTAGATAAGTCACTGTGATGATACAACAGGTGGCTCAAACCAACATGGTAATGCTTTTTAAATGGACCCCCGATTACAAAATTGTAATCATAGAAAAAACGGTCTTGAGTATTCATATGTGGTGGACAGGAAAGGAGAGGAAGCTTTCTGGGTGTGGTTTCTTAGACTAATGACTGACTGGCATGCAACTCATTAAAAGTCAAAGGTTCTGTACGAAATTGAAGAAGATACAAGACCATTGGCCAAACTTCGGTAATCATGAGCAAGTAAAACAAATTCTAAAATCAAGACCCATCCAAGCATCTAGCATTAGTTGCCAAGTTCCCACAACGGGCCTTTCTCCCACTGCTCCAATGCCCAAGTTTTGCAGCGTTCGTGTTGCACATACCCATTGCGCTTTCTGTACAGCCGCAACGATATCGGCCCATACGCCTCTGCTGCTGGATTCTCCGCCCAAAGTAGTCCCTCTTTTACCGTCGCTAGTATATCTGCTTCGGAATCTCCCGCGTCTTCAGAGAACATATCTGTCAGGCTGTGGTTGAAATTGTAGTAATCGCGACCTTCCTCCGTGTTCAAGTATATCTCTAACACAGCCTGGTAGGAGGATCTAATGCATTGCTCCAAGAATGCTCCCTGCCCGTAAAGCTGGTTTAAGGATTTCGTGATGTCGGCGAATGAGAGGCGTCCGTACACTTTCGCAAGGACAATGCGGCGCATGTCTTTGTCAGTCTCGATTTCGATACGCTCACCGTCGAGGCACCCCCAGGTTGATGCGACCATTTTGTTGTTCAAGGATATTGGAGTTTATGGCTGGCAAGGCGAGAAGCTTGGAGGTAGGGGGTCTTTCCAAATAAGAATTTCGAAGACTTGCTTTGGTGGTGGGGACAGGAGGTTTAAAGAGTGAGGAAAGATGTATGCCGAGAGCAGGAAGAAGAGAAGCGTTACCTTTATATGTGGATTGGGACCGCTTCCGAGTCATCTTGGGAGTGAACGCTTCGCATACTATCTTGAGTCATCAACTGTGATCAAACGTTGTCCACAAGATGACCAGCCCGTCCGCCTCTTCTTGCACTTCTTCTCAATTGAACTGTCATAGAAAATCGCAAGCATTCACAATCAAAATTTCACTCACTTGAGGGCTTCACTTTCAGCAACAGCCGGTATGTTTCAGTCAGGTCATGAAGGTGACAGTTAGGAACCGACTCCTTGTGCGAATTTGACGACATTCAGTCTTGGCGGCGAGAAGCTTTTCTGAGCATTCTGCTATCCCCGGAAACGTAATTCTCCTCATTCACGTTCTAGCTGTCCTCATTAACTCAACCTCATATCTGTCATTCTCATCAATCTTGTCCTCCTCCGTTGTTCGCGTCGTCCTTAGCATCTTTCCATTACAAGTATAAGTATTATAATCGTCCTTGATACTTGATTGAGATTGTGGTGCCGTGGCGTTCGCCCTCAGGAGGCAACACCTTAGGGCTACTAGAGCTACAGGGACTAACGTGTGGTTCCTTTTGATATTTCTCGCCGCACAGTCGGCGGAAGTCATCGAACGTATGATAGCCGTCACAACAGAATAGCCCAAGGGCACTCTAAATGTAGCTGAATGCGCTCTGTACTCAATCAACGCAGTATAAAACACTACTAGATACTCTTTCAAAAACTTTGCAGATGCAGCATCCGGCGGACATGTCTGCCAACGATCGGCAATGCTGATTTCGGTTTTAGTACCCTCAGAAACTTTCCCAGAACTGCGGCGTATCTATCCACCATTGCTTGGTGATTAGTGTTGCTGTGTGGAAAAAAATCGTGGGGTAAAGGAGGTGCTTTGATAATTAGGCTCTTTAGGATGCTACACCCACAAGGGTGGGACCAAATACCACATATTCTCCTGGGACGTTAAGCGCGTGTTTCGCAAGGATATTTAGAGACTGAAGATCTTGACTAAGAAAGCCAATGGTATTAAATGTTTTGTAAAAGCCGCTTGTTATACAAGTTATCGCAAATCTCTAGATGAAATTTACTGGCATGAAGGAACAGTTTCCTCGAAAGATATAGAACCATAGGACGATCGTAAAGCATATGAACCGTTACAAGTAGCAGGTGCTAGAATGCTGCCACTGCTACATAATAGTTGGCCAACTGTCAAGCATAATTGACGAAGAACTCACTATCAGTGCTGACAGAGTAGTCAAGCCATGGATAATTAGCCAAAGCAGTGGCACCGCCAGTAGTACTTCCCAATGGACTTTGATATTGATACCGTCTAGAGTTGGTTAGACATTGGTAATTAAGCCACTGATCTGTAGACTCATCATTTTCGTCTTTCATACTATTACTGCGCTTAAATCAGCAAGCCTGCGGCTGGCGTTTGTGGCTCGTACAGTGCTGCATGATCCCGACTTGTCATGGTTGTCTGGATCCATTAGGGTTGTATTTGTCCTTGGCTGAGACACATGCCCCAGGCAAAGACTTCTCACTCGCCAGCGACAAATAAGGTCGGCTAGGCACAGCAACTCTGAACAAAATATCTTGAGTAAGTACGTCAAGAAGAGATTGTCTTTTAGCTGTCAGTCTCAACGCTAATATGCGACTCGAGAAATCAAGCTAATCTACTGTATGGGCCCGTCAAGGTTGGCTGGGTCCACAGCAAAGACAATTGTATCGATGCTACCAGGGTAGAGGCGCCACGTCTGATGAATACCAGATGGAAGCGACTTGACATCCGCCTCGAGCTTCACGCGATCTATCCGCTTAAATGGAAGTGCAACCTGATAGATAAATGAGGTTGCTAGAAGTTCCAAATGCCCATCGAACTGGCGTGAAGCCTGAAGTATCAATTATTCAATGAGATCTGTATGTAAACGTCGTCTTTACGACGATAATCGTCGCTGATATTGATGACATCATCAGTGTCATAGATACCAATCTGCGCAGGAAAAAGAGAGATCGGCTGCACAGGTCTATGAATGTCTCGACCTTGGACAAAACCCGATAATTATTTGGCTTTGAATTCGCTTCGGCGATTTGGCCTGTCGGCTAGAATACTCTAAAGCCTCACCCACTTTTGCCTTCACAACAAATTGCCCATAAATGCTTGTCAACAGCAAGCATTCAAAGTATATCTCAGACGCGTGAGAGACATTGGATTCTACCATGATGTGCGTCGTTTTGAGACGTGATGGTCCCGGAAGAGGCATACTGGTGGTGCAAAAATCTTGGCTCCCGAGTCTGATTGAAACGCGCTGTAACAGCCGCACCCGGCATCAAAGGCTGCGCGAATGAGCCCTAAGTCTTGATCCCAACTTGCGATGAGAACGTGAAACTATGTTTGCTCAGCTATGAAAAGTCAGTGTATGACCGAAAAGACTTTGGAAATTTGATTCTCTTAGTTAAGAAAGAGTAGAGTGATGCATTATAGGGAATCCTGGCATCTCTGATCTTTGATCTCTGAATGATTTCGCAAATTCACTACCTCTGGAGTTTCGAAGCCTTGAACCGTATTGCACCACGTAGGTTACTTGGAATGTGTATACGAAACGATCTTATTTCTGGCAATACCTAAATCACATGTACTGTAGTCGACATGCAGCAATATTTTTTCGCTGGCTAGGTTATTTAAAACCTCAGTGTCACCACATCAGAGCCGATCTCTGAAGTACAACAGTGAACGAGCACTTTTCATTGCTCTCTTAGCGTCGCACCGATATTTCAAGAATTCACGTTAAAGTTTTCTTGTTTTCAACATCATTCCATCATACTTTCTTCGCCCTCTTCAGCGACCCTACTTCCCACCCATTCCCTTCACACTTCGGCTACACAACTATCTTACAAGACCTTCCCAAAAAACCCCTCTCTTACCCCTTTCAGATCATCTTTAACGCAAAAATAAGTCTTATTCAGCCCTCTACATAGCTGTCAATGTTCATATGTTTGAACAAAAATGAATGCACGAAATAGCCTTCTATCGAAAATCGTTTGAGTAAAGCTTCAAAGGAGGTAGGGTGGGGTCGTTTGCGGCTAGAGTATATTGATGGTGATGAGGTTGGTTTGAAGATCTTGAATGTATGAATCATAGTAACGCAAGGGGTTTATTCGATTTATTCGATTATTCGCAAGAATTGTATTGTGTTTTCGCGAAGTTTTCTTACATGGAATCGAAGCTGCGGCACTTTGCACGATCAAAGCGAACAATAGTAAGACACCTCTCAACACTGTGCTTATGTACATCAAAGAAAATCGATATGTGCAAATTCTATCTTACAAACATAGTATCTACATACCCAACTGTCAAATTAAAATTCAACGTGTTTCGCAACAAAACTACTTCCACCTTTTGCTGGTTCTAACACTTGCCTGGAAAAATTTGATGAAGAATGTAAATAGATAGAGTGAGTGTGAAGAATATGGCTTTTGTACAACAGTTGTGTAAAGGAGTCGTACATCGTAATCATATAGGATCTGGCTCATTTCCTGCCTTGTGCGTCATTGTCTTCCGTGAAAGCGACAAGGGCAGAGGTTGACGTACTTCTGATCCAGGAAGATCCCGAAATCCTCGATCATAAGCAAAAGGCCTGCCGCACGCGCTTGAATGACATCACTGACGATGAATGGTTCATGATTGTGTGATAAAGCCTCTTCATCTCGCCCGGATGTTCTTGATCTTGTTCGGAGACTCTGTGAATTTGAAAATGTGCCAGCAGATCATCACTAGTATCAAAAAAGATCCTACAAGAAGGAATCGGACATCCGCGCTTCGGCTCGACCAGGGTCTCTGTATTGGAGTCATACGATGTCCTTGGTTCTGCCGAAGCTGTATTCGAGCAACCATCATCTGGTGCTGGCTTTTCGAGGTACTTAAACTTTCCGCGCTGTGTAGGTTCTTCCAGTCCTAGGATAAGAGGCCTGAGTATCGCGAAACTGTCTCTCCACCCCTCAACAAAGATTTGCATGAAGCTCATAAGTACTTTGACGTCTTCCATGCTGCTCATGGCGCCTAGGCTGACTCGTATGATGCCCGTCGGCTTGCCATTGAGCACATCAACGCAGTTGCCGCAGCGCAGACCATCATTAAAATTGGCTCTCATTTCCTCTGGCGACAGATCCAACGCCCAGGCTATACCGCCAGGGTTACAGACTCCGCCCGTTCGGATCTGAATGTTGTTGACGATGGCAAGATTTTCGAAGTCGGATTTCCCTACCCAAGCTCCGCTGCTATCTTTAACGTTGAAAGCGATCGTAGGGCCTTGGGTTTTCTTGTCTCCATACTCGGACGCCGGGTGCTTATATATTGTACAAACAGGCATTCCACTTGCATGGCGCAATTTTGACAACTGATCGTAAAGAATCTTAGCCAGCGCACAGGTATGCTCAGAGATGAGATCCATCGATCCATATAGCTTTTGGTGAATCTCCATAGCGGAGTCTAGTGCCATAATGCTGTGAAATGGTAGAGTTCCGTCTTCCAAAATTTCGTGCAAGGATTCATCTTTCTTAGCATGCCATGTCTCCCCAGGGACGTTGATGACCATGTCGACCGTCCCGCCGCCGAAGTAGGGTCGATTGCATAGTATGTGACCCGCCTTGTTCCGCACAATCAGAGCTCCTAGATCCGGGAATCCAAATATTTTGTAGAAGCTCAAGGCAGTGAAGTCTGGTGCATTATATGGGTCGCTTAGATCTAGCTGCGAGGTCGCTACGAAAGCAGCGGTATCCAGGAGGCTATATACGTCATGATGCTCAAGCTTGTGGGACGCTCGGATTCGGCCAGGCCAGCTCAAAGGCAAGCGTCGGCCGTTCAGGTTTGATTGCGCCGGATAAGCGAAGAGTCCAATGCCTTTTCTCAATGCAGATTTCTCAAGCGGTGTACCAGTATCTGCTTGATCGTTAGAAAGCCAGCCCTCAACTTCGGCATCGGAACCGAAGTATCGGAAACCTGCAGACGCGACTTCTCTTACGCCCACCAAAGACGTGTGGGAGTCAGCGTGATAGCCGTACCACCAAGGCTCTATCCCATGGCCACGTTTGTAGTCCCGCATTCCTTCCACGACCAACTTGACAGCAGCAGTGGCGTTGGCAGTGAAGACCACATCGAAGTGCTCAGGACTAGCTCTAAAGAATTTGAGTATACGGGACCGGACAGCCTCCACACGTACGGTCGAAAGAGATGATGCAGAGCAATGAGAGTGCGGATTGCCGAACAAATTGGAGATCATGTCTTTCGAGAAAGTCTGCATAAGAGACCTCGGAAATGGGGTTGTACCGGCATGGTCAAGGTAGGTCGTGCCTAAGGTTGCGGCGGTGAGCCGGAGTCTCACGGAATTGGAGAGAAGTATGTACTTTTTAGTAGAGGATACTCGGTCTTCCTTATCCGTTCGATTGATGTCGGGTACATTTCCCTTCCATCTCGATCTAGTCTGTTTAGGGCTTGTTCTGCTTGCTTCGGTTTCTTGTATTCCATCGCGACGTCCTAAAATAACAAGCAACGATACCAGAAGTTCTTTAACGTAACACGTAACCAACGCATAGAGCCCCAGAGAGATTCAATTGCACAATGATGTTCATTATATTCGCAATGCTGCCGAAGCCGAATAGAATCACCGACCATTCATTCCGGATTACCCCGGTGGTGGTCAGCTGGACCAGGCCGATCTCGGCAGCTTCTTCACAGAGACATTGATCTTCCAAAAAGTGTGATTAAAAATCAGATTTCTGCCGTGAAAAGCCGTGGGCTTGCAACAGTGACCGAGCCGAGGAATACACTATGGCGTAGTAAGCGTTTTTCTCATGAAGCAAGCTAACCGTTATTCCTTATGAAATAAAAGCTGGGGACGGGTAGCAAAGCTCATCTCATACTTTTCTTTGCTTCTGATCCGGTCAATAAAGATCCTTCAGTTTCGCCGGATTCTGTGCTCCGTAGCAAAAGCTTTTGAGTAATACCTAGCATTTGCAGATCGGAGAAGGAGAAGTCAGTATGCAAAAGTATATCCCAGCAGACTTCTATGAGTCAACGCGCAACAGAATGAATGTAAAAGTTAAAAGATAAGCAACTTTCTGTTTCCCCTCCAGTTCCTGTACCATCATAAAAACGACAATCAGAAGCAAATGTAGAGAGATTGTGTAGTCAAGAGCGTATGCCATTCAATCAGAAGCTCTGCCAAGCAAAACTTTAATTAGAATCCAAGAGCAAGACTTAATATATAGCCGTAAATTGAGTGCTGACATGACTAAATAAGAGCTTAGATGAGCATTCAAACACGTTATATAGCAGTCGAGCGAGCATTCACGAGTGAGTGTCTTGTAGGCTAGCTTCTGCGACAATGGGGCGGTTGCGAGAAGTAGCAGCGGTACTGAAAGCCTTGAGATGATGTTGAAGGACAGCAATAGACTGGATCTTTTTCCATTAAATTTTCTGCGGTGTCCTTAGCTATGATTGGTCTACACCCTTAGTAAGCAGCCGAAATTTCTTCAAAATACGCCCCTCAAGCGTTCAAATATCATTGTTGACCTTTAAAAGAGTCTGAAGGCTCTGACCTCCTCAGCCTCAATACTCAGCAGTACTAAAGCTGACGACTTCGGGATTCTCTGTACGGCTGATCTCGCCTTCGGGGACCTCACTCACACCGTGACTGGCTAATTGGAGGAGGTCTGCAATATGGCATTCACAATAGATCCTTTCAGACTTGACATCATCTCTTTCGAGTTCTTTGTTGTCGCAATTCGTGCGTTTCCAAATGGATTTTGGAATAGCTTTCTCAACAATAGACACATCCATGATCATGACGACGCAAGCTGGGTTTGCAACGACTGACCTTGAGTATAATGCTGGTGAGGGAGATCACCTGAGCAACAACAGTGTCCGTAGCTTTACATGGCTTAAGATTGATGTTGAGATTGAACACTTCGCAAGCGATCTGGAACCTAGAAAGATTATTGCTAACATAGATGGCTATACTAGAGCCGGCAAGTGTTTGACCATCACAGCTTGCGTTTGGCCGTTAACAAATTCTAGGAGAGTTGGTGGCCATCATGGGACCATCTGGTTCTGGAAAAACGACTCTGCTCAATGTACTAGCCAATCGTAGGGCTGCATCAGGAGCAGTGATGAGAGGAACCATCTCAATAAACGGAGTGGAAGTATCTGCTAAGACTTTGCGGGGTGTAAGCTCTTACGTGGAGCAAGAAGACGCTCTCATCGGGTCCTTGACAGTCCGAGAGACACTGGACTTTGCTGCTCGGCTATCTCTTCCAAGGTAATATACTAGATCATTCATATAGACATTGCTTATGGCTCCTAAGCTCCGTTTCCACCCATGGACGTATGCGACGAGTAGACGAGCTGATCGCCGCTGTCGGTCTTTGCAATCAAGCTTATAGCATCATCGGAACACCGCTTCGCAAAGGTATAAGCGGAGGTCAGAAACGACGCTTGAGCATAGCTTGTAGCCTTATTACAGCCCCAAAGATCCTTTTCCTCGACGAGCCAACGAGCGGTTTGGACTCTACGGCAAGCTTCGAGGTTATCAAGTATCTGAAGACGATTGTTAGAAAACATAATGTGCGTACCATATTAGAAAAAGAGTGTAGCTACTAAATCTGGTGCGCAGTTGATCGTAATTGCTAGCATACATCAACCGTCGACGTCGACATTCGAACTCTTTGATCAGCTCGTATTACTGTCCTCCGGTAGAGTATGCTACAATGGTCCTTTACCAGAGGTTTGGCCTTATTTCGAGTTCATGGGCGCTGCGATACCAAATCATACGAATCCTGCTGAATTCCTTCTCGACCTCACAAGTTCCGATTTCGCTCAAGGAAATGACGATGCCCAAGAGCGGATCTTGAAACTGCAGGTAAACTGGCAGGGTTCGCCAGAAGCCGTGGATATAGCTGTGGCAGCTTCAACAACAGTGACAGAGAAAGATAGGCCTGGATCCCTCCTCGAATTATCCACTTCTCGTAGTACCTTTATTGCAGTTGTCATTGCGCTTCTTTACAGATCGTTTATCAAGAGCTATAGAGATGTGGTGGTATACGGTATCCGCCTTGCCATGTATATTGGTATGTCTGCCCCTCAAATTCAGAAGCAGAAGGCTGATTCCTTCAGGTCTTGCAATCCTGATGGGAACCGTATGGCTTCGCTTGCCCCCGAATCAAACATCCATCGGACCTTTTACCAATGCCATCGTACGTCGTTGCCAGCCCCCATTACCTGGGCTAGACTGAAAAGACGTCACAACTCACCGACCCATAGTTCTTCGGCTCCGCCTTCATGTCCTTCATGGCCGTCGCCTACGTCCCTGCTTTCCTCGAAGACCGCGCAACTTTCATCAAAGAGCGGGCCAATGGCCTCTACGGCGCCACAGCATTCATGCTCGCCAACTTCCTCATTGGCATACCCTATCTATGTCCGTACCTGTCCCCTGATCATTACCGAATTACTCTGCTTACAGACCACAGTCCTCATCTCGGTTGTTTTCTCGCTAATAACGTATTTCCTTACAAACTTCCGCCCTGACGCTTCTGCTTTTTACACGTATCTGATGTGGCTCTTCCTCGATCTTCTTGCAGGGGAATCCCTCGTTATTTTCATGTCTTCGTTATTTCCGAACTTTGTTGTTGCTCTGGCCCTCATCGCATTTGCGAATGGTTTGTGGATGAGTGTCGGTGGGTTCTTGGTTTCTCCAAAGATCCTCAATCCGTTCTGGCGATATGTATTCCATTATATCGACTACGTAAGTCTCCATTCTCATCTTTCGAATCATCAACCCCACAGCTCTGCTGCCTTCTTCCGGAAAGCACTTCCTGCCACACAACCGCCCACACTAACCCTGTACTCCCAAATCAGCAAACCTACGTCTTCCAAGGCATGATGGTCAACGAATTTGCCTCTCGCACCTACTCCTGCGGCCCTCCTCCCTGCACCTGCATGTACCAGACCGCCCTGGCCCATCAATGCGCTATAGATGGAAAAGGAGTACTGGCGACGTATGGTTACAAAACTGGCAAGACGGGGGAATGGGTGGGCATTTTGGTGGCTATTGTGGTGGCATATAGAGTGCTGGGATGGGTCGCGTTATGTTTGAAGAAGACGTGAGTTAGGGGAGGAGGGTGGTGTAGAAATGATGATTGGGTTGTTGGGATAGGAGGGAGGGATGTGTGAAGTTATTTTGAATATTTTGTATTATGACTCAATTAGTTTTAAAATGGAAAGTAGATAGCCGAAGACCAATCTGCTAGTAAATTTCCACTGATAAAGACATGCTCGACACATTTTACTATCACACCGCCAAGAGTGCTGCCTTAAGTATGGGGCGCACTGCTAACTACAGTAGTCGCACAATGTCAGCCTATCACTCACCCTATTAGACGAAACATAGAAGATCCTGGGCTAGATAGGTTATACCTACCGAGTCAAAGGGGTATATGATGTATGAGGTAATCGAATTTCGTTGACTATTGATTAATTCGCCGACGGTTTATTATGAACTTCTCGACAATTTAACACTTATACAAATTGGTTGGAACAACCAGGGTCCATAGGGCTAGCCTTGCTACAGGGCTGTCATCCGGCTATCTAACCGACCCAGTGCTTCTACATACTCAGCGAAAGTGTCGCAGATCATACCTTCAAATATGGAGTTTATCGAAAATGAAGAAGCTCTCGGTCTCTGCCCAGCTGAGCCGGACGCTGCTTCCTCAGTCCCCTCCGAACCATTCCCTTTTCTGAATCTTCCTCGCGAGATCCGTGACTCGATCTACTACTATGCCCTACTTCACCCTAACACTGGTCCCACCGTTAACCCCACCGATATCTGCTTCTTGCGCCACCAAGAGCCGGACCGGTATTAAACAGCCTACTGGGGCACGGAGAAGTCTACTCGCCTTTTCCGTGTGAACCGCCAAGTCTCTGACGAAGCTTTGGAAATGTTATATTCGTCCTTCTCTTTCCACTTCCCGAACTATGTCGATGTTGCTCTGGTCAACGCTACGCTTCGAGACACCTTATCTGCCGGAGCCAGGAGCCTTATTAGTAGTATAGGACTCGTGATGAGCCTGTTCCTGAGGCGCACTCCGGGCCCATTTGCCCACAGCGACGACGAAAAGGTGCGACAGGCTTTCGAGGCTGTGGTGAAACTGTTGCCTAACGTCAGACGGGTCCAACTGACCTTGTCATTGGGCGGCTTTAAGGTACCAGATTATCAGGTCAAGGAAGTGGTGAACCGCGCCATGAGGAAAGCGAGTCCGCTAAGAGACATCGCCGGCTTAGTCCTCGGAGGAACCACTGAGACTGCTCAGCGGATGCGTATCATGAGTGAGGTGCGTGAAGCTCTTGGGTGTCTGTGAGCGAGTTGTGTCGAAGTCACAAATACGTTGCTTTTCGACCAGCTATCGACCAGCGTCTTCGTGATGACACTAACCTACAGGGGCTACAAAGACGCAGACTACTACTGGCTTCAAGCTTATGAAGCTGCTCAATTGCCCCAATTATCCTGGTATGAAACATAAGGCACTTTGGTTGGGAATAACAATGGTGATATTCGTAGATGCACTTAATCAACAAATCGTTTGTGTGCAAAGCAACATCATCGATGCGCTGAGCCTGCGAGCACACCTTCTCGGGAGAATTGTCGGAATCGATCAGAGAATTTGAGGTTGGTATAATTGCGACATTGCGAAGTGTCAAAGTGGACTACTGGCGAAGACCGTGATCAATTCCTGAGGGCTCTTTCTGGGAATGTAACAATCGACATATGTACTTGGAGAAATCTCTTGAAATTAGAAATATTCTGTTACGCTCGTCATCTTAACATCGTTTGGACTTACCCAGCACCTCAGGCCGCCCCCTAGGCAAACATCAGCCTCAGAGACTACTCAGAAGTGCCAAGAAAACCCTCTATATAAAGCGACCGAGTATATATGAAGTGCATGGGTGGGATAAAAGGGATTTTCTGGCCAAATTGAAAGGGATGAGGGCTGAAACTGGCTGGTGGCCAGCTTATATAGCCCACTATTCCCGACAAAGGACTGCTGGCATATTAGATTGGCTGCGCCTTCTAATTTGACCCATGCTTCGTTCGGGAGAGCTTGAAGGCCATTTCGCTTGGCCGATAACCCTCAGTCATACTGACTCGACATAGAGTCTTCACACCCTCGCTAACGGGTTGGTGAGCGAAAGAGAGGAAGGGAGAGAAGACGGGGAAGAAAGACGAGAGAGAAAGAGAAGGAAAGCGGGTTAGTGCAAGCTGCCTAAGTTGTAGTTCCGTTCCTGAGTACGTTAACTCATCGTCCATGTCTATCGTCGTCGTCACTCAGAAGCCTCTACGCGATAGAGCCCAACGTCGATAGTTCAAGCCTCTACGCGATAGAGCCAAGCATAAAAACACCGTGGATATGTGCCTCGGATGGAGGGAAGTGGTGCAGCCAAGTCAGGTTCAGGTAGTCGATTGCTACGGAGCCGAAGAAAGTCAGTCATCGTGGATAGATGAAGCGATGCACCAGTGCCTCCAGATGAGCCAGAAACGAGGCTAGAATGCCAGAAACGACGCAGAAACGAGGTCACCCTGGATGGATCAGATTAAGCCGTGGATATATGCCTTCGAAGCGAGGGAAACGGTGGATCATACGTTACGAAGCTCCGAATAGCTTCATATGTTCAACATATATGGCTATGATTCCCATAGGGGAGTGTTGGAAATAGGGGAGATGGCAATCCGCCTTTATAGGGCTGATAGGTCTGGGGCCCGCTAGTAGAGTTTTCACCTGCTCGCTCCTAGATAGACTCCCAACAGCAACAACCTACATACCAAAATGCCCCATGTGACCTCGTATTCTAATAGAAATCTTGTGAAGTTTGAAGTTTTCTGGCGCAAAGGAAGGCTGAGCTGGCTCATTCCTTCCTACAGGAAGCACACCGAGATCGTTCAAGAGAGCAGAGCAGATGATGAGCAGCTCTATTACGAAGATTCATGTGATATGTGAGATGTAAAGCAACGAACCTCCTCCACCTTGCAAAACCCCCAACGCGTAAATCTCCCCACTCTTCCCAAATACTCCCGCAGATAGGACTTCCACCCCCCTTCATTACGTCTCCCCGGAGAACAAGGAAAACGTTCCTGGTTCGCCCCCATAGGTGCTGGAGCTGGGAGTCATGCAGTTTTCGCCTCCTTCCTGCCTTTCGTAGTCTTCCTACCGCAGTTCCAACCAAAGATACCTATAAATATACAAATACTCCTTTTTGTCCCCCTCATGTACCAAATACCGACTACTTCGCAGATAAGAATCTCCACCGCTTGACCATCGAAATCGCAACCTTTCCCGTGAATATCACGCCGCTTCCCTTTGTCCAGGCCCCTCTCCTCCCATCCCTCCCTCCCCCCTCCACCTAACATAAAAACCCCCAACGCGAAAAGAATCTCCACACGCACTTCGCAGATAGTAACCGCCACCCCTCCGCAATAGGGCTCGAAAATTTTCGTTGAATCTCAGTAACCTCAATAGTCGATTCCCCAAACCGTAGCTGAAAAGGCCAACACACTTGGCAAAGCTGAAAAACGATGCGAGAGCCACAATTGCAAAGAGAGCTTTTGAGGAGCTGGAAGAGAGGAGGGAGAGGCTTTCATCTGCGGGTTGGGTTCCTAAAGGGGGGTTTGGTGGGTGGAGAGAGAAGAGAGAGGGGGTTATGCAGGCGTGGGGGTTAGTAGACTCTAGAGTGGTGCAGATACAAGCGTAGGTATCTTTTGTCAGTGACGATGCTCTAGGTCGAGTGCGGAATAGGTTAGCTTTTATCGTATTCGTACTTCTTCTTTGGCGCTCAGCGAAGTTCATTCACAACTGCTACCTACTACAGGTCATACTGTAGGTAATCCTTCTCATGTCAAATTTTTTTTACAATACAGAATCTTATTCCACCGAAAGTAAGTTGCATGCTGCTAGATGAGACACTTCCCAAACACAAGGAAATAAGACGTCAAGTCCGTGAAGCCTTAAAGACTGCCGAAACAGGCTAGCTGGAGAAAATACATACAGAAGTGAAGAAGAAATACATTCAATTTGTGCTACATGAAACCGTGAAAAAAACAACCTGAATCCCTAGAACCACTCTTATGTTGGAAATGCTAGGCAGCGTAGCCACGCTCCTAGTAGCCACACTTCTCAGCAGGCGTCGGCAGCGCAAGCGGGTACTCGCCATCTCCCATCACCACGTCCGGGCCGGGGTTGGGGTATTTGACCTCGGCGACTCCACGTACGGTCGTGCAGCCATTGTCGGTGTCGGCGACGAGGAAATCTGGACGCTGGGCGTACGGTACGGGTCCCGTAGCAGCGCGGTCGGAAAGAGCGCAGCTGTAGCGCAGGTTGGGTGCTTGGCTGGGGCTCGCAGCGGCCAAATTGGAGGCTACGGCCGACGGGGCAGGGGCAGAGGCGGTGCCGTCGCCGGGGGTGATGGTGATGGCAGCGCAGTTCATGTTGAATTCCTGCTCGCGGTTGAACCAGGTCCACGCGAAGATGACGTCGC
>JAABUW010002865.1_pt1 | contig 25510 bp, 50 predicted proteins | sample 5560081 | NCBI WGS metagenome assembly JAABUW01 (sample SAMN10711882, study PRJNA513363) | rock metagenome | isolation source: Antarctica rocks | place: Antarctica: Victoria Land, Knobhead sud | reverse complement strand
GCGCGCACCGAGGGGAACAGGAAGAAGAAGGCGATGAGGACCCAGTAGTAGACGATCGCGCCGTGCTGCGCCATGAAGCGGTCCAGCCACAGACTGTCGCCTCCCAGGCTCTCCATGATCTGCAGGTGGTGCATCTGCAGTACCGAATGCCAGGAAATCAGCATGCCCGCGGCGTAAGCACGCTCACGCAACACAGAGATGGCGACGCGCCTGATCAGCGGTGCAGGATGGGAGAAGCACAGATGGCAGAGCAGTGTTCGGCATGCACATACGATCCGAGCAATTGGCGGTACAATATGGGCGGAATGCCGTGGCAACGCCATTGATGCGGCAGGGGTGTGCTGCAGGATTCATGCCACGAGGCGGTGTCACTTCACACCTCGTTCCACTCCTCGGCGAAGCTGCAAGGGCGGCGCAGCAGGTCGTCAGCAGGAGCCTCAAAAGGATGACAAACATGCAGGAGATGCGCGGTGGGCTGACATGTAGGCCGTGCAAATCGCTGATGCATCCATATCAGGGCTCAAGCAAAGAAGGTCTAGATGGAATGCAACAGCAGGAAGGGACAAGGCACGCACTGGACTTTGCGCAGGCCCGCGCCCGCGCGCCACCAGCCTGCATGGCAACACGTTCCCGGTATCAGCCTGTCTCCGGCTGACTGCAATGCGTGACGTCATGCAAGTCATCAAGCTCATCATGCAGAGATGCTATGCTGTGGGCATCAAACTCACCCAGGGTCTCGTACAGGTGCAGCACGCTGATGAAGGCGAAGTAGGGCACGCGCGCGACTGTCTCCAGCACCCAGAACCTGGCAGGCAGCCACCGATAAATGAGTTGGCCTGGCACACTAGCCCGGCACATGCTGCTGCATGGCACGTGCAGCTGCCCGGATGCATGATGCTGCACAACTGATCGATGACCCAGCTCAACTCGATCTTGGAGGTTCGGTGTCATGCCACCAACGACGCATCTCTGCCTGCCACGGCACTTGTGACGCCTGGCAATTAGTCTGAAAGAACAGCCAAGCGGCTGGGCAGAGCAGGCGGATTACATTGGGAGATTTGTCCAGCAAGCACTCGCCTCTGGATGGGGCGGTTGGCAAAGACGACGTCCAGCGTCCAGCACAGCGCGGAGAAGGGCAGGCGGATAAAGAAGGGCGCCTCCACCTGGCGACGCACAGTTTGGATGTCATTCAGTATGTTGTTTCGTTTAGTATTGTATTTCGATTGCATGTCCCAGGGGTAATCCAGTTCACAGACATGCGTTCTGGCAGGGATGCTGTGGTGAACGGCACAGCCTACGGCATTGCCGAGGGAGACTAGCACTCCACAAAAGGGTAGTCCGAGGCAGGCTCGACAGCCTTGTGAGGCTGTGCCTCCCCCACCTTGCCGTATGCCGCCTCGCGCTTGTGCTCCCGCAGCAGCACCGCCTCGTTGCTCAGCTCCAGCTTGTTCAGCAGGTCCCGCACCTGTCCGCATGTGGTTTGTGCACAAGTGTCAGAATTTGGGTTGGATCAGAAACTGTGTCGACTGCCGGCCGCCGTGCGATTGAGCAGTGCAAACCTGACAGCTGTTCTGCAAATCAGCGCATCACTGCTGCCTCCGTTGGGAGAGGGAAAACAGGTGCCAGCAGGGCAACGGCAGCCGGGCTCTGGCAACAAGCAGCGGCGCCGGCTGAGGCTGGGGATAGCGTGTTGCGTCAGAACTGAAGGCCGACTCATGTCGGTGACGGAATTCTTGGGCACCTCTGTGGCATGAATGCAGCACGGAGAGCGCGGCAATGCAGAGCGAGTGTTTATCATGATCCAGGGGAGATTGAGTATCGAGTCCCCTTGTCATGGTGACCTCAGTGACTCACGTCGGTGACTTCAGAGGCGACGCTGCCGTCGTCATTGAGCACGTCACCCGGCAGGGCCGCCGTTTCCAGCTTGGGGAAGGCGCCAGCGTCCTCCAGCCTGCGGTCGATGCTTGCAAAGAACTTGACGAAGTTGGAGCCCGCGTTGCCGATCGCCTGCAGAGGACACGAGCAGGGTTCGCATCGGGTGGCTTTGAAAGGCTGCGATATTGCCGAACATGGTTTATTTATCCGTTATAAACTCCCACATGCATGCATTCACGCTTCCATGTTGCATGTACCAAAGTGTCGATGCAGCCCACAGGGGCAGCGGCGATCTGCTTGAGTCAACGCAGCGCTGCTTGCCTTGGTGACGGGGTTCGTTGGCGGCGAGGCGTTGGTGACGGTCTCGAACTCGTCGAACCGGAATGCGCGGCGCAGCTGCTCGAACTCCTTCTTGAAGTTCTCGAAGCCCTGCACATGCCACATCCAAGCTGTCAGTCACACCAAGTCGCTGCAGCACCAACGCCAAGACAACACACTCGCATCGGTGTAATTGCAAAACACAGGTTGCAACCCCATGTTTTGCGACCCGACAAGCAAGCCACTCGAGTTGCTCAGCAGCAGCGCACCAGTGCGAAAGCGCTGCCTGGCACGCTGCCGTACTCGTCCTGGTACAGCCGCATGTTGCCGCTGCGGAATCCATAGTCGGCGCACATCACCTGCGCACAGCCGTGTGCATGCCTAAGGATGATGCGGCCCTTCCGCATGTGGAGTGTTCGTCCGTGCCGCTTGGATAATGCGCCAGCACACGCATGGTTCCTTCCTGAAAGTCTGATGTGCGCCTTGCGAAGTGTATGTGCAGGTCTGTCATTGCTAATTGGCAATCGGCAATTGGCGCATCACCTGCATGACCTCGCCCTCCGAAGAGACGAAAGTGTTGCAGGAGCCGTCCTCCTCGTCGGCTGAGCCCAGCTTCTCCATCTTCGACAGGTCCCTGCAAGTGTGCACCAGCAGCAGCTCAGCTCGCTGGAGTGACCGGTATTTTGCCCTGGCGGCATTCCGGCAAACCCTACTTCTGCTGCGGCATGTGTGGCGGCTCCTATTGCGATGCGCAAGAGCACCGGCCGAGAACGAAGTCTGTTTCATTGCTCACTCTCGGTCCTGGGTGGGGTTTGGCGCTGCGCGCGCCCTCACGCTCCTGCGCTGCCGCTGCTGGGTCGCACACAGCGGGCGGACTGCCGCAGGCGCCGGCCTGCACGTGCAATGACTCGCAATGTTGATTTTATTTTACATTTTACACACGCGTAAGGCACGCATTGCCATCCCATCACGGTGAGGCGTGACAGGGCAGAGGAGAAGGAGGACACTGAAGGCGGTGCTGAGCTGCCGCCAGCTTCTGCCTCGTTGGGAGGTCAACACCACGCCTCATAAAAAGGAATCTGTGTGGCCAGGAGCAACAGGCTCCATGAATACCTGTCTGCAATTTCATGGCGAGCCACACGCAGTGGCTGCCTGCAGCGGACGTGGCTGGCAGAGATAGGGCTCGACATTGCTGTTTCCTAAGCCGCGAATGCCTCAAATGCCACCGGCTGCAGTAGGTATTCTTGGAAATTATATTTACATGCAAGGCAACTGCTGGTGCCAGAACTCTGTCGACTGCGAGCAAACTGCACTGAGGTTGCAGGTGACGAAGATCTTTGTCCGCTCACGTGAGCACTTTCAGCGGTGTGCCGGGACGGTGCACGAACAAGAAGACAACACTGTCGCTTTCATCTGCATTATCGGCTCTTGTACCCTTGAACAGCAGCCAACGGCTCGCTCGCAGCGCCGCCGAGGTAGCAGACCTTTTGACTGACTTCCAACCTTCCGAAGTTGACGCGGCCCGAGGCTCACGCCATGGCTGCAGGTGCCAAGATGTGAACCAATACGCATGCGCGAGACACTGTACGCAACGTGCTGGACACGCAGTATATCTCAGTTGGGACTGCATTCTAGTTCTGCACAATGCGGCGCGCAGCATTCCTGTTTGACTGTCGTAGCACTCCAATGCAGGCTTGCGCAACGACAATGATCCGTGGCTGAAAGGATACGAAGACGCAAAGCAGTCCGCTAATGACACGCTGGCGCTCATCCAGGTGCGGCAGCGGCAGCTCTTTTTGACGTTTGTTTCTCTAATAAGCTGCAGACAGGACCTGCTGCTGCTACTGAATCGGTCGTGCAGCACAGTGACATGTATTGATACACCTGTGTGCAAGTGCAGGACCGCAACGTGCAGCATTCAAACGGTGGCGCAGAGGCGTCCAGGCTTACAGCACAGGCGCGGAAGAAGCTAGCGTCGCTGGGAACGACGGTGGAGGGCCTGGCGGACAAGCTCGAGGGCCTTGAATCCGTGTAAGTTGCTTGTCATGCCTTGCTGCTCGCTGCTGTGCTTCGACATCTGTGCACACTACCCCACCATGCGTGGACCTGCATGGCCACCTTCTGAAGCGTGTGCCACAATGCGCAGGACGGAGAACGAAAAGAATCGGCGGCGAGACCTGATCACAGCCCTAAGGAGCCGGCGGCAGCAGATGCTGCTGTCGCTGAAGCGGGAGAACCATCCCATCCAGAGGTCAGCACTGGGCTCGAATCCTGCCAAGGGCGGCCTGTCAGCATCCTCATTCTTGTATGGACCCTGCCCGGGACAGCAGCCACTGCAGCCGAGACTCTTGTAGGCCTGCCTCACACTCAAGCCAAAATGAACCACGCAGACGCTGACGCTCCGATGTTTACACAAACCAGGGCAGCGCTGCTGGACGGCGCGGGGCGGGCGGGGCCGGCGCAGGAGACGGCGGCGACGGCGGACCTGGACGGCCGTGGGCTAGTGCAGCTGCAGCAGAGCCTGATGCGGGAGCAGGACCAGCAGGTGGAGCAGCTGGAGCAGACCGTGAACAACACGCGGGTGCGCCTTCCTTTCGTCATTTGAACACCTTTGAAATCTCTGAAATCGTCAGTCTTTATGAGCAGTTGCTCGCGTTGCCTGGCATGGGGGATTGCCTGGCATGTCCAGATGCACATTTTGTCGTGTGTGCCTGGCGTGGGACTAGGGACCTTGCGGGTTGCAGTCTGTATTGACTAGCATCACAATGCAGTCAGGCTGTCGGGACTGCATGTGCTGCTGTGCCATCTTCTGCCAATAAACGTCTCATGGACCTTTTGGCATCACACAAACACCAACATGCCCTTTGCGCCTGCAGCACATGGCGCTGACGATAGACGAGGAGCTGTCGCTGCACAACCGGCTGCTGACGGAGCTGGACGAGGACGTCAACGTGACGCACAGCCGCATGCGCGCGGCGCAGAAGCGCGTCAAGCAGATCCTGCGCGACTCGGGCGGCTGCAAGTTCTCCTGCATGGCCTTCGGGCTGGCACTCGTCTTGGTGGTCCTCATTGTGCTGCTTTTCAAGCTCTTGTGACTGCTGGCGCGGCTCGGCGCGCTTGCCGGGCTTGCCTGAGATCCCGACGTGAATGTTGCTGCTTGCGTCTCAAGAGCTGTCCTGCTACCCACCCTTAGGTTCGATTGAGCGTTCCTGTCTCTAGGTCACATGAAGTCGCCATCAACTGCATGTTTGTGCTGTTGGACGGTCGGATGTACTCGATTGCAAATTTGTACTCATTAACTCCTACCTAAACGAATGTTCAACTGGTCCAAGCCTAGATGCTGCCACAAGTTGCAAAGCACAGCCATCGACACAGCCAGCAGCAGGCACGAGCGGCAGCGTCAGTCGTCGGAGGCCAGCGTATGCATGTCGCTCGCGGCCATGGCGCGCTCGATGAGGTTGACCTGCGCCGATGACATCTGGTCGCGGTACTCTGGGCTGTCGGCGCCGCCCAGCCGCCGCCCGCTTCCCATGTACCCGCCGCCCTCGTCTGCATTGACGCATACGCACGTGTTTGCTCTCGAAAATGCCTATAGGACAGCTGTGTGTTCCTGCAGCACCCTGCCCAGACCTCACCTGAGTGCAATTTATCCAGCGCGCACAGTGGTTTCTGCGTTTCCGCTCATGGGAGGCGAGAAAAGGATGCATTGGCAATCGCCACCATGCCATCGAGTCTCCACTGCACTCAGCACAACAGACCGCAGCAAGCAGGCAGGAAAGGACGAGTAAGTGATGGCCTGTCAACACCAGTTGTGGGAGCACCTTACGCGCTGCTGATTGTGTGGTCCAGGTTGCATTGTCAGGGCTGCGCCGTCAGGTGCTGACTGGCATGTTCCGCAGCCAAAGCCGAGTGGCACTGTTAAAAGAGTGTGCTCACCCTGCTGGGTGCTGGAGCGGTCGAAGCCTTTGCCCTCGTCATCCGAGGAGCCGCCCACCTTGCCCTCCTCGTCGTCTGACGACCCGCCCGGTACGCCCTCTGCAGGGACACAGCAATGACGACTCGCTAAAAGCCTTGTTCGACCATGCGCACAACACCGGCATGACACTGGCACGCACTCATCCGGGCAGCCTTTGGCAGATAGTTCCAAGAGGGCAAGGGGCAGACATGCACCCATGTCTGAACCCCAATCTGCAACCCCCTCCGATCAAGTTGCTCGAGTGCACACCTGACGCCTCGCCGTCGCGCGTGTCGCGCGGGCTGAAACCCTCCGGCAGCGACTCAGGCTCCGGCGGCGCGTCCTACACAAACAAAACTGCTTGTTGAAAACACTCCATACTGGCCTTCGGCTGAAACACAGTGTTGCACGAAGTGACAAACCTCAGGATGATCTGGATAACACCTAGGCTTTGCACATACTAATCAGATTGCTCTTTCAGAACCTTTCTCACCTCCGCGGCGGCGGCGGCGTGCCCGTTGCTGGGCAGCGGCGCCAGCTGCGGCAACGACATGCCGCTGCTGTTGTCGCCGTTGCCGCGGTCGGCAGGGCCGCCGTCGGGCACAGCCAGCACCATGGAGTGGCGCCCGCCGGCGCACAGGCTGACCACCCGCCAGCGCCCCGGTCCGCCTGCAGGTTCAGAGTACTTGAGCCTTGCAGAGGCCGTTGGAATCGGTTATTGCTTCTGGTAGTGGTCCACTGGTGACAGCCTGTGGCAGCCCGTGGCAGCCTGGCAGGTCATTATCCATCTCGGGTGCTTGCTGCCACGTTGCTCGCTCAACATGCCGCATTGTCTGAGCACGGCAGCAGCATGGATGACAACGCCGGAGGAGTACAGGCAAAGTGAGCTCTCGGCTGGGCAACGCAATAGTGCAGTGCACCTGGCAGGCTGAGGCCGATTGGCGAGTAGTGGTCCCGCTCGGTGCCGGTGCCCAGGCGGCCTGTAGTCACAGCAGCAGCACCACGTCAGCATTTGCCGCAGTGTCTCGCTAAGGCGCTGATGCGGGCAGGCATATGACTTGAAAAGCCCTTGGAAATAGATGCACATGGGACACGCAGGTAGCAAGCATCTCATGCTGCTCGCTGCGACCTGCATCCTGGAGCCAACAGGCCACGCACCAAAGCTGCCGCGGCCCCAGATGAAAATGCGACCTTCCTCCGTGAGCGCGATGGTGTGCGTTCCGCCGCACACCGCCTGCACCACCCTGCAACACAGAACACACGTCATCGATGCTGTGCAGCTGGACTTTCCAGACTGCGTGGGTGTGAACAACAAGAAGGTTCCTGGTCGCCGCATGCATGGCAGTCGGGAACGAGAAGACAGTGTGCAGGTCTGGGTTGCGCAGGGAGAGGCGGCATTTGAGAACACCGCAAACCCTCACTTTTCGTTCTGGATCGACTGCACCAGGGTGGGCCGCAGCTTGCTGGACCCTGTCTTATCACCCAGCCCGAGCCGCCCATACCTGCAGCGCAGCGGTGGCACATGCGATCGCACAAGATCTGGCAGAAGCGCGGCAGCAAATAGAGCCCCATGGGTGCTGAGCAGGCCGTGCAGGCCAGGCAAGATAGAAGGAGTGCAGAGGCGCAGCTTCAAGGAACTCACTCGCCGCGGCCCCACACGTACACCTCTGCAGCAGGGCACACGTTTCTCAGATTCACAGCTACGATCATTGGACGTGCAACGTGCATGCAGCAAGGGCTGCAGAGCAGCAGTTGCCACGTCTTGCTGCGCACAGTGACAATCCTCGACAGCATGTCATACCCGGACCGCGCCTCGCACAGCAAGACACTCACCGCCGCTGGTTGTGAGCGCCAGCGAGTGCCAGCCGCCGGCGCTGATGTCGGCGATGGGAGTGTCCTCCAGCCCCGCCACCTTGACGGGCGTCGTGGCGTATGACGTCGTGCCGTTGCCCAGCTGTTTGGAGGCATGGCAGATACCTCAGCAGACACCTCAGCGGCGGAACTGGCTCCCGGCAGGTTGCGGGAGCACTATGTAACGAAAGCTGCTGATGTACAGGCAGGTGCTGCAGCTTTGTCGCCTTGCACCCAAGCCGCACCTGGCCGAAGTCGTTGATGCCCCAAGCGTACACCTCTCCATCCCTGCGGGTCGTCACACCGAGTCATGCCCACTTGCAAGCTGCAAACTTGTATGTTCACATCAGCAAGATCGGCAGGAACAAAAATGTGGCACTCCAATCGGATGAACAATTGCGCGTGGTCCGAAGCGGGCAAGCAGAGCGCGCACCAGGTGAGCAGCAGGTTGTGGAAGGCGCCGCAGGCCACCTTGGCAATGTTGATCGCGCCCTCCACCTTTCGCGGCCGCCGGTTCACCTGGAATGTTCATCAGGCTTCGTCAGCACCTGCAGTGTCTTGCGCTCTCTTAGAGAGGAACAGGCTGGCATGCGCGAGGCAGCAAGCTCAGGCACCAAGCCTCACCTCAAGCTGGAAGAAACCCCACGGCTCTCCCCAAGTCCACACCTACATTCACGGGCCAACGTTGGATTCGATCCCCGCTGCAAAGGGCAAGAGACTCAAGCCTGTTGGCAGACTGCTGTCGGCAGTGCTCAGACCAAGTCCGAAAGCCAAGCAGCGCAGGGGGCATCGCTGGGCGTCGCACCCCAGTGCAGCACACTGCAAGCAGATATCTGAGCAGATTTCAGTTTTCGGTACTTGTCTTGACGGCGATTCCATACATTCTCTGCAACTCGCTTGCGTTGGTCAGCACCACGGAGTGCAGCAGGACGCGTAAGCACAATACCTGATAGCTGGGCGCAACATGTTTATTGATATCCTTATGTCCGCGCACATCCGCACCTCGCCAGCGTCGGTGAGCGCCACGGAGTGCATGCCGCCGGCGGCAAGCTGCACCACCCGGATGCCCGACAGGCACGGCTGGGGCGTGACAACGTCGTGGCCCGGCCCCTCCTCGTTCTCCTCCCCCGTCGCCTGCTGGTACTCGTTGCCGCCGAACGCCCACGCCTGCAGCCATGCACGAGTGAGGCTGCATGGTCTTGCAGAGACCCATAGGCCAGTCCGTGGCTGAATCACCGTGGAGGATATGACGCAGCATCATGCTGTGTGCTAGCAAGCTCTCAAATGTGGAACCCTCAGCCTTGCTTTACAGATCTGTCGCACTCCGCCACATTGCCACGCCCGCAACTGGCGCACGGACGTGCCTGGCCGGAGTCGTCGAGGGCAAGGGTGTGCCAGCCGCCGAGGGCGGCCTGCACGATGCGCACGCCGCGCAGCTCGGACACGTAACGCGGCTTGCGCTCGGTGGTGCGGTGCCCGTGCCCCAGCGTGCCGCGCGCGTTCCAGCCCCACGCCAGCAGCTGCACCGGGATACCAAGAGCTGTTATCCGACGTTGGCAATTGCACTGAAGATGCAGCGTGCTGCAGGGCTAGACTAATCAAGGGCAGTCATGGCGGGCCAAGGCAGAGTCTCACGGCTCAGATAAACTGCGTGTAGTTTGCTCGAGCAGCTTCTTCTTGCTTGCGTGAGCTGCCTGTACGGACACAGATCACAAGTAGGAAGTGGGGCTCTACAAGTCAATACACGCATCAGGAAAAGGCACCTGGCCGTCAGCGTCAATGGCGAGCGTGTTGCGGCTGCCGCCGACCAGCGGGCCAGAGATGAAGTCCCGGCCGCGCAGCCGTGTGCCCAGCAGCGACTCGATCACCTTTGGGCTCAGCAGGTTGTCCTCCGTGTCCACGCCCTGCACCAGGCCATGGTGATTTCATGTATTCTCCACAGGCTTATGAGGAGGGTCATGCTGTTGTTTCACAAAAGCAGCAAACATGTCTGGTCACATGGCCAGAGGGCTACAAGTCGAGCCTCACTTTACTCGTGTGCAACCACCGTGTCTGACGGAAAAATCCTCAAGCGTGTCTTACCAGCTGGCCGTCCTCAGCAACGCCAAAGCCAAAGACGACGGCGGTGCCAGGCGGCGTCATGCAGTACGCCGGCAGCGAACGGCACAGGGAGCCCGCGGGATGGCTGGAGGCCTTGCCAGACCTCGGCGTGGCCATGCTGCGGCCCGCTGTGGGTTTCTTGCCTGGCGTCGGGCCTGTTGTGTCCGCCGCCGCCGTTGTGTTCGCCGCCGCCGTCGAATTGGCCTCTGGGAGCAGCTGTCGCCGCACGCCGGGCATGCAAGTGTGAGTCTAGAAGAGCTGCTGAGATCCTGCCAGCTGCTCTGCCGCTATCGCAGATGTAAACCCGCTTTCAAGCAGCCGCGTCTCTATCGCAGCCGACTGTCAGCGCCACCGTTGAGCGAGCTCGGCGGGGCGACTGTAACCTGCAATGGACTGCCCTGCGATGTGCTGCCCTGCGATGTGCTGACTGGTGCCTGATGCATGGTAATGGAATGATTTAGTGAGATGATTGCAGTTCAATACGATGCTGACAGAAGTGAAAGACCATGCTACCATAGTTCTCACCTGCACGCCTGTTGTGGTTCCTGCCGCGGTGCGCTCAAGCCAGTCCTTCAGAGGGTCTTCAGACAGGCTCAGGCCCAGCAGCCCTGCCACGATGCCGCCCGAAAACGCCACAGGCTCCTGCAGTGGGCACGCGGTGTCTTGATGTTGCTGTGACTTGACATGGTGCCAGCGCCAGATAGGTGCGCATAGAGCCCGCCACGATCACCTTGATGGCGAGACGGAGAATCGGGTCGGAGATGTTGTCTGCGAGAGAAGCACGCGTTGTGGCTCTGGCTGCACGGCGAGGAAGCGGCGGTGCTTGGGCAGGGCCGGTGTTGCTCCTCAGATGTGCACCCTTTGATGCAGTGAGAGTGTGGCTCGCAGGCAGGACCGAGAGGCCGTGCATGTCCAATCAGATATCTGCACTTGCAATTGCAGCCCTGTGATGCAATAGCAAATGATGTGTCGATGGCTGCGAATAAACTTGTGTGCTGCAGATGCTGTGTGGTCGGAGCACTCGTCGGAAACTCGAACTGAAAAGTGCCCGCCCTATGGCGGATTCAGCGTGCAACCACCCCGCCAAACAGGTGTATCAACGTTGCAACCCAATTGTGTCAACCCTAAACCTATCGACGACAGAGCGGTTTGACTTTCAAAAAACAACTGTGCAGGACAGCTTCAGAACGGTTTCTCTCCTTGCAGAATCTGCGTGAGGATGGTGCTCATGTGCGCCTTTTCCTGCTTCTTGTCGTCCGCAGCGCCCCCCGTGCCATTCAGCACCGCCGCGTCAAGCCTCAGCTTGCGCTGCGCGGCACAGAAAGGTGCTTGGTCAGATGCATGCTGTATGGAATCTGGTTCAAAGTGCATCACATGCAGCAGACAACACAACGAGCTGGGCAGCGGACCAGGCCTTTTACATGAAACACCTGCGCGATGTTGAGGATGTCAGCATCCACGGTGCCCTCGGTGATCAGGCGGTACACAGTCACCGGCCGCTCCTGGCCCAGTCTGTGGCTGCGGTCCTCGGCCTGCGCATGGCACCGCCGCTTATGAGCTCACTGCGAATTGCTGAAAATGCTCAATGCATCGTGGAGTGCTCTCACAGTCTGGCAGCTCGCACCATGGAACATGTCAAGCTGACACTTGCAGTCGTTTGCATTTCATCTGCATGAACGTGCCTGGCGGTCGATCTGCGGGTTAAAGTCGCAGTCGTGCAGCACGACGGTGTCGGCGCCGGTCAGGTTGAGGCCCTGCCCGCCTGCGCGCGTGGACAGCAGGAACACCAAGACGCTGCTGTCCGTGTTGAACCTGCGAAGTCCAGTGCGGTCGCTGCCTCAATGACACGTCGAGACGCTCACAGAGATGCTGACGCGTGCGATGATGACTGAAGGGACACGACCGCCGTCATCCATGCACATTTTTCCTCACACAAGGGACAAGTGGGGTGACACGGCAAGATGAACGCACGAGTCGACGATCGTCAGGCGCTCGGCCACAGCCGTGTTGCCGTCCAGGCGCACATACCGCAGCCCCATATCCTGCAGAGAGCAATTAGGTCATGGTCTTATGTGCCAAGTGGTCTGCCTCTGCATATAGCTCCGCGCAAGCCACCAACTCCGATTGCCTTATCAAGGACTGCGTCACCGGTGCCAGCATGAAACAAGGAACAATGCTCTGAAGCACGCAGACTGGGAGGAAATATAGGGTTTGCAATACCTGCAGCAGCCATTCGGCCAGGTCGAGGATGGAGGTCCACTGGCTGAAGAGCAGCACGCGGTGCCCTTCCTGCTGCAGCGCCGGCAGCAGCTCCCGCAGCAGCTGGAACTTTGCTGAGTCCCGCATCTGCGCACCACCACACTCCGGTTGGGCCTCGACAGCAGAGGATGCAAGCAGGTGGCTGGTGCGGAACACATACAACATGAGACCTGCAGCAGGCATGACAACAGGAACGAAATTGGCTGCCTTGCCTTTTGAAAGGCACACAAGACCAAGAACTAATGGTCTGCCCAACCACACATGGCGTGCAGAGCCGACATTAAAATGCAAAACATTCCGCACGCGCGCCAACAGCAGCACCATCTTCTGCAGGCACCTGTTGCGGCTGGACGTGCAGAAGTGGTGCAGCTTGCAGACCAACGGCTTGATGGAGTTGTTACTTTTTTATACACGCAATTGACTACACACCCGCTCCACGGGCAGCGCCATCTCCTGCAGGCGCTTGTTGCGGCTGGAGGCGCAGAACTGGTGCAGCGCGTGGTCGCTGTACCCGCCCAGCTCCTCCAGCACCTGCGCCAGCGTCGCCGCCTCGCCAAAGTCGGCTCTACGGCAGACAAAAAGGAGCAGTTTCGCATCGCATGTTTGCTCTCAGATGCCAGAAGATATACTGTGCACATCTCTGCTATAGCCGCCCAGCTCCTCCCGCACCTGCGCCGGCGTTGCCGCCTTGCCAAAGTCGGCCCTGCGGCAGTGAAGTGCGGAGCACGCTCTCGTCTGCACATGGCGAGGCTCTGGTGATCGGATTAGAGGCTTCAAAGGCTGAAAACAACATGTAACATGCGGAACAAGCTCAATTGAAAGGCTGGAACAATCATGTCATCTGACAGCAACTTCAATGCTGTGGCATCTGGATTGTGTGGCGACGCGACGATCTCAGAGCATGACCACGCGAGACCAGGAAGTGAGTCATCTCAGAGACTGGCAGGAGGCACGCCATTTGGCAACAGGCTTGGGGACTCACCGCTTATGCGCCAGCGCGGCAATCTCCTCCACCAGCGCGTCCGAGTATGCCGAGCGCACCAGCATCGGGTGCTGCGCGATCTTGCGCAGGTGCACGAAGATGTTGGAAACCTTCTTCGCGTTCAGCGCCAGCGCCGGGGCCGCGCCGCCCCTGGCATCCGCTCGTCCCGAGGCGGTCGCCTTGCCGCCGCTGCTGCCTGGATGAAACGAAAGGATGGCACGATTCGACAGGTGCAGTAACGTCATGACCCCTCAACATTAGGTGCCAGCCAGCGATGGGGCTTCGTGGTTCTCGAGGTATGCAGTCGCAGGTGTGCTGCAGAGCCCTTGCTGCAGCTGTGCTGCTGCTGCTGCCGCAGCCGCCGCTGCCGCCGCCGCCGCCGCTGCTACTTTCAATAGCTCCCTAATGGCACTTCAGCAGCAGACCAATCTCCCCTCACCTGTGGTGCTGCGCGCCTCCGAGCGAAAGCGCTGCACCGCCGAAGCGTACAGCTCGGCCTGCGCCGGCGTCGGCGGCAGCCGCCGCTCCAGCTGCTGCTTGGCCACCAGCTGCGTCGCGACCTGCTGCTTGAGGCGGCGCAGCAGGAAGGGGTCCAGCAGCGAGCGCATGCGCGCCACCAACTCCTCCTCCGGGATGTCCTCCTATAGTTGAAATAACTGAAACCATGTGAAGCTTCTGCACTGTCAAGGAGGATTCAAAGCGCCAGATGCTGGAAGAATGCCGGTTGGCGGACCATGCGCACCACCAGCAAAACGTCCTCCTGACAAATCGTGGAACGACAGTAGGGGTTTCTCTATACGATCTTTTCGTTCTATTGATGTTCATCATACGAGACTTTGTTCCCATACTGACCCCCACCCGACTGCTTCAAGGCTCTGCACTACATGGCTCATGCAGATAGACAGCTAGGACGCGACAGATGTGCTGAAGTGGGGCTTGCCGTTCCGGCTCTGGATCAACAGCGTCTGAACTTGATGAGCAAGTGTGAGGAAAGGCGCAAGCAACGGCCACCTCTAGAGCGTCGAGCTCCTCGCCGTTCTCGCCAAAGATCTGGGGCTCCAGGAACGACAGCAGCGTCTTCAGCTCTGTGAGGTCGTTCTGCAGCGGGGTGCCTGCATAAAGTACAAAGAACAAACGAGCTCAAGCCCGAACCCTGCACAGTCGAAACAGTCAGGCCATTCAGGTCGAGACATATCTCAGGTTGATGAAGCTACAGACACATTGGGGGCCACCTGTCAGGAACAGGCGCCGCTTGCTGGTCGCAGCCAGCCTGCACCGCAGGCAAAGCACATTCAAGCTGCCTTGCCAGGCGGTCAACCAGGTTCCTGCCCGCACTACAAGTACTTCAGGCGAGCACGCGTGATAGGTATGGGAATCTCGCTCACTCACGCTCGCAGTCGGACCGTCCGAGAGGCGCTCTTGCTCTTGATGGCATGCGCCTGCACCCCAGCCGGATAAATAACGTATCACGGTTTGAATTACTCAATTCCTCAGGATTCTTTGTCCAGCCGATACGAATGGACGGCGGCATGAGTGCAGCTGCTTGGCTATGCGAGGGTGCCCTGGGGTGGGGTGAGAATGCGTCGGTGTGCAGATCACCTCGTCGAGCACGATGTGCGACCACGGCCTGTCAGACTTCGCGATGCGCCTGCAGCAGCACGTGGCGGTGGCGTGTGTGGGCACATGACTGAGATAATCACTGGATTACACGCGGGATGCTCAGAAGACGCAGACAGCAAGATAACCGAAGCCCTGGAGCACGCGAGGGCAGTCATGCGAGGCTGAGTTGCCGAAAATAGCATGAAAACGGCACAGCACGCCCAGCACGCTTGCCTGAGGAACTTCCTGTCTTCCCTCTCGTTGGCGCCGTCCCGCTCGAAGCACGAGTACGTGCTCAGCAGCACGTCAAACGGAAACTCCGCGGCCTCCTGCCCCGGGACGGGCCGGTCCTGCGCCCGCCTGCAGGGCACATCCACAGCACGCTCTGATGCCCTGCTGAGTACTTCGAATATATCTACTTTGTAGTTAACGGGCGATGAGGAGGTGTTTATGCTGGCGCAGCGCGGCACAGGCATGCGCTTCTCCAAGGCGCGGCTGGGGGAGCCACAGCGCGATTCATGGGCAGCAGTAACCGTCACGCGGCGCTTCTTTGGACTGGTACAGCTTACTCTGGAACATGCACCTCTCGGCAGAAACACGCATACACACACATACACACACACTGTGGGTGCTGCGGGATGGAGGAGAGCGGGAGCTCACAGCCACATGCCCCAGTCCTCCCGGACCTCGACGCGCGAAGCGCCGTGGTACACGGACACCGCCAGCGTGGGGCACCAGCGTGCCAGCTCCCGCTGCCAGTTTTCCAGCAGCGATGCGGGCGCCACCACCAGGTGCGGCCCCGGGTCCCCCTGCACCGCCTTCAGCACCCCTGCGCGAGGTTGAGAAATTCCGCATCAAAATGAGTTTATGGTGGGATGCGCTCCATGCCATCAACCTTCCATCAACCTGCCAATAACCAAACAAACAATGTGTTGAGGGTGTAGAAGCGCTATGATGGCGGGCACATGTTGAGGCGCTGTGGGAGGGGCGCACCCAGAAAGGCGATGGCCTGTGCTGTCTTGCCCTGCAGATGCACAGGAAACAGTTAATGAAGCCAGACTCTGGAAATCATGTTCCCAGCCTTCCGTATCGAAAGGGTAGAACGGTCGCTCGCGGCAGCTCAGCATGCCAGGACCTCGTTACACTAGCTGCCGCCTCAAGGCACTCAGTTTCGAAACGTGTCTTGGACTTTTTTACAACAGTCGCACCAGGCCCATCTCGTCAGCCAGGATGCAGCCGCCGACGCCGAGGCGTGTCAGCAGCAGCATGAAGTTGACGCCCACGACCTGGTAGGGTTTAAGGCTGCCGGACACGCCGCCGCACGCCGCCTCCACCAGGCCAAGGTCCACCACCGCCAGCTCGCCGCTCGCCTCCGTCTGACTGTTGGCGGCCATCAACGTACACATTTGTTGTTGGATTGTTGCGTGCAGCAAAGCCGCATCGACACGTTTGTTGTTGCATTGTTGCGTGCAGCAGAATCGCATTGACTAGGGTCTGATTTATCATGCATGTTGTGCCGACTTCAGTGTTTGTAGCGATGCAGGTGCGTCCTGCATGCAAGGATGCGCCACCAAGGCGTAATGAGCCTTTCAAGGCCACAAAGGGGATGTGGAACGGGCACTGACCTGAGCTGGTTTCCCAGGGCCGCATGTATTCGCTGCGCGATATGCGCGCACTGCTCCAGCACGCCGGCTGGTTCCCCCTCACTGGCTGGCTCCTCCTCTGGGCGTCATGCAAGACACACATGCTTTATTTCTCGCTCACATCATACGCAAAATGTTTGGTTGGTAATAGGCTTACGCCACAAGCCAACAACAGCTGAAACGCACGGGGTGCAACGTCCTCGGATTGCCGTTCGACGAACCGCACACCGCGCGCCTGCTCCTGCTCAGCTTAACCTCCTCGGACGAGAAGTTGGTTCAGGCTTCTGCCCATTCCCACCTTCGTCGCTCAGCTCGATGGCGACCGGGCTGGGCTGCTCGCCGGCCAGGTCGATGGCCTGCTGCGGCCCCGGCACGACCGGCGTCTCAGGCACGGGGCTGTCCGACACGAGCGGCGTGGCGCGCGCCGCCGGCTCCGCAGTCGCCTCCTCCTCCTCGCTGTCATCCAGCACCACCCGCCGCTGTACATGCGCAAGATGCATGTCAGTGTTTGTGACATGGACTTTCCCGACACCAGCGGCGCGGCGCGCGCCGCCGGCTCCGCGGTCGCCTCCTCCTCGTCGCTGTCGTCCAGCGTCACTCGCCGCTGCGCAACGCAACGAAAGCCTTGCCATTTGTGACTTGACCGGGACCTTCTCCGACACCAGCGGCGCGGCGCGCCGCCCTCGGTTCCGCATTCGCTCCTTCTCGTTGCTGTCGTTCAGCACAACCGCCGCTGCGCAAAGCAGTTGCGCGCGAGTTTCGTTGTCTGCAGCTGCAGAAGCCTGAGAAGAGGCGCAACCTCCCTTGCACGCATGTTAGAAGGGGCACTGCCTTGTCAGCACCCATCATGTCCACTGGGATCAGCAGCTTCGCTTGGACCATCGTGGTGGACACCTTCGAGGCGACGAGCTGCTCTGCAGGTTCTGATGAGACGACGGCGCGGCGGCGCTTGTGCACCAGCGGCGACGGCGGCGGATCCTCCATCTCCGGCAGCGCTGGCGCCGCTGCCGCCGCGGCGCTGTCGTCCCTCGGCCGCTTGGTGGGCAGGCTGTCAGCGACACTGCCTAATCTGGCGCCAGCTGCTGCGTCCTGCTTGGCAGCGTCTGGTGCCTCGCTCTGCCGCTTGCACCTGAATGCCTCAAAGACTGCGCGGCAGCGGAGCACAGCTCAGAGGCAGAACTCCCAGAGCACGTCCACCCTGAGCAATGTACTAGCGCAATCAAATTTTCACCGTTGCCTGCAGGCTGCTTTGATCGTGCTGGCGCCGCGTCCTCGTCCGACTGGCTGGGCGGCAGCTGGCCGCGCAGGTCCAGCCGCACCGCGCCCTTTGGCTTTGGGATGAAGTCGTCTTCGCTGTCGCTGAAGCCAGGCATGGTGATTTGATGTGACTTCAAGTGCTACGATCGGTAAGTTTTGCTGATTCTACCGCACATGCACGCAAATTCAGTGTGGCAGCTGCTCTGTGTAATTAGGGGTTGGGTCTTCTATTCGCACGGCAGGTGGCCGTGAAAGCCAGCGCTGCGGCTGATTGCAAATTGTTCTGTAGCAAGTGGAAAATATCTACTGTCACAACATCGCAAAGTTGTGCAGGTGACGCCAGCGGCCGAGCTAAACATGATTCAAATTCGACTGATGCAGAGTCTTCACACTGCGCTGCCAGAATAGCATCGTCTCGTGTGGACGACCAAGCATTGCATGCTGAATGGAATCTGCTAGCGGTGCGACAGCATCGCGCTAGGCTCGGAACACACATCAGCACAGATGGAGGCTCTGCGCGCACTTGGGCTGGCTGGTCAGGGGACGCAGGAGGAGCAGGAGAACGTCGTGTTCTACGAAATATATCTCCCTGCAACCAGTGAGCACCTTTCTCTCTTGCTGCACGCCCCAGATGCTTGTCCATGGCATGCATGGCACGCATGCACATGCATGCCTGGCTGCACCCTTGAACGCTGGCCAAGACCAGGAGTTGCTTTGCGAATGCAGCAGTACAAGAGGTCTTCAGAAACCTTATCATGCCATGCAATTGCGTGATGCCGTGCAGCCGACAGCGAGGCCGCCGAGGGCGCCCGGCTGCTGGCGACGGAGCACGCGGCGCAGCGCTCGGCCAGCCGCATCTGGCAGCAGGAGCGGTTCGCGCTGCGCTCGGGCTTCGACGAGCGCGCGCCGTGGTGGGGGCGCCAGCAGGCGGCGGCGTCGCCCTGCCTGTGGGGCTCTACGGCGTTCGGCGACAATGTGGAGGACGAGTGGTTCATTGTGTGGCTGCTGCTGGAGCTGACCACCAGGCTGCCCGACGCCACCGCCAGGCAGGGCTTGGGCTGTTGATGATGCTGATATGTGGCAGCACCACGGTGTTGCGGCACTCCGCAAGTCGAAAACCTGTCCATCTGAGCGGAGTGCGCCATGTGCCATGCTGAGCAAACACCAGGTGTGAGCGTAGAAGGCCTTGAGCTGGGCTGTCGTGCCCCCTGACTGAAGGAACTGCTGTGCAGGGTGTGGGACAACGACGGCGAGTTTCTGCTGATCGAGGCGGCGTACGCGCTGCCCAAGTGGCTCAAGCCCGACACCGCCGCCAACCGCGTGTGGCTGGCCGGCGGCCGGCTGCACCTGGTGCCGCTGCCATCGGCGGCTCACCCGACGCTACTGCCGGCGCCGACGGTCGCGGAAGCGCTGGGCGTCGTCGCGTCGGAGGGCGTCGGCACACTGGCGGCCGCCGGCGTGCAGGTGAATGGCAGAGACAGCTACAAGTTTGACTGACGGTCTGCTGTTAAGAATATGAGAATGCTGCCATCTGGTGTTGCGCTTCCAAGGCATGCACAGTGCACTTACTGCTGGCCTGTGGGTGTGCTGTGCTGTGCTGGGACAGACGAGCAGAGCTTGCCGGCAATAAATAACTCGCAAGCTTTGCAGGTCATGGGACAGCCACCCGTTATCACACCTTGCAAAGACTGTGTGACTCTCCTGGGCGTACAACAAATGCGATGCTGAAGCTGGCGCGGCGCAGGAGGCGGTGCTGCAGCGCTTGGCGGGCTTTGCGGACGGCAGCGCGCCGCCGATGCACCGGGCGCGGGCAACGCTGCCGGCGCGGGTGGCCCACCTGCTGGCGCGCGAGCCGCAGCTGGTGGCGCCGGCGGTGGACGCCTTCTACAGCCGCGACGTCGCCGCAATGAAGGCGTGTACTTAGCGCTCCTGAAATGTTAGTACCCTTGGTAGCACAGTCTCCTTGGTAGCACAGTGTAACAGCACACACAGTGTGAGGTCACAAGCAATCGATGTTTTGGTGCAGTGGACGTCCTCTGCAAGCGCGATGTCGCCGCCATGAAGGCGTGTTGCCTTCCACGTTTGTTTTCCTTTCAAAAGTCATCTGGTCAGTGCCAAGTGACGTTTCAGCACCTGGCGGTGGGCCGTCCCACATCACAACAGACGACTCTATGCCAGGATGAACCAGGATGGAGAGACGTGGCCAGGGGCGCTCCTCCGACGCATGAACAACTGTTGCTGTGGCGCAACAACAACACATATCGCGGTGCGTGCAGGCTGCCGGCCGCATGGCGCGCTTCCCGCCGGAGGACATGGTGACCACCTCAGTGGCGTTCAACCGCTGCCTGTACGCACAGCTAAAGCAGCAGTCCTTCGAGGTGAGGTAGCTGCTGCGCCGCAGGCTTCTGGCGGCATACGAGTATATTTGGCGAGCATGGGGCGATGGCAGCACGATGGCGCGGTGCTCGAGCAGGCATGTCAGTCTGGGGTAGTTTGCACTGTCAGGCTCTCTGTCTACCGGTGCCCATCTGAGTGCGTGTTACTGCTGAACCTAAACCTTTCGATTCCGCAGGCGCCGCCGGCGTACCCCATGCCGCCCGCCAACCACCTTGCCTGGCCGGCGGCGGAGCTGGGCTTGAAGCTGGCCTGCGGCTTTGAGATGCTGTGTGCCGCGCAAACCCCAGCGTCCGAGGCCGGCTCCGCCGCAGCGGAACCCGCGGCGGAAGACGCAGCGGAGCCGGACTCTGGCGGCCGCAGCTGGGCCGCCTTCCAGGCCGCCTTGCAGCAGCAGCAGCAGGCAGGACGCGGCGAGCTTGGCGCAGAGAGCGGCGCAGAGGGCGCCGCAGCAGCGGAGCCGGCGGCGGTGCAAAAGCGTTTTGCGGCGATCGCAGGCTATGAGCGGGCAGCGGACGTCCAGGCCCGGCCCACGGCCCGCATCGACCAGCTGCTGCAGGTGCGCTTTTCTTCACGGCCAGCAGCAGTCTCCCATATCTCTGCTGGCCAATGCACGATACAGGTCCGTTTCCAGGCAGTCGCAGCTAGCAATCACAACCCACAACCATGTTGGGATGCACATTGTGTCTGCATGCCGTCTGCACTGCATCTGCAGCGGCATGGTGCCTGCCTCTGTGTGAGGTGGCGAGCGTCACCGAATGTGAAAATGGGGGTTTGCATTCCTTGCATTCTCAAGTGCGGCTTGTGGCCATGCCACTGCAGGAGCCGGTGGCGCCAGAGCAGTTTAGCGGCCCTGTAGCAGAGGACAGCGACGCCTGGCTGGAAGACTCCGGCGCCGAGCTGGAGGCGGAACTGGCGCGCGCGCAGTCGGCGGCGGACGCGGGCGGCGGCGGCGGCGGCCCCGTCGCGGCGCCGGCCGCTGTGGCGCAGCTCGACCAGATCTCCCAACGCATGCAGGTGTGGCGGCAAATTTGACAATTTCTGAAGAGTTTGGAACAGACCGCAGCCCAGGCACAGGCGGATGGCAGTCGTGGAGGTGCCTGGAGGCCGAGTGTAGCTGCACCAGTGTGCTGCTGGGATATCCATCAGTGTACAGCATGCATGCTTGCACACAGGACTGCTCAGAAACGCCTGCAAGGTCAGCTTTACGTCCCTGCTGCAGGCCTTTATGCAGGAGACGTCCAGCTACAAGGGCGCGGACGGGCTGGCACACGCCGCTGGCGGGGCTGCTGGCGAAGACCTGAGCTTTGATGCCGGCGGCTTCCTGGCGCAGCTGAGCAGCATTCTGGGCACCACCGCCGGCGGTGGCGCCGCCGCGGCGGGCGGCTTGGATGACGACTCGGATGAAGACTCCAGCTTCTACGACGACGGTGACGGAGGTGGCAGTTCAGAGTCTGACGAGGAGGCGGCGGCTGCGTCAGCGACTAGCGGCGCAGGGCCGGCCGGCAGCAGTGCCACGGCACGCTCTGCCGCCGCAGCAGGGGGACCAGAGAGTGCCACGCATTCAGCTGGTGCGGCACAAGTCCACCTCTGGCGCTGGCTTCGAGTGTGCCCCTCCGAATGTGAGAGCTTTGTGTGGTAGACACTGAACAGGCAGCACACTCATGATGCTGCGAATGCTGCGTGACAATCGTCTTGCATGTGCATTTCTTTTTGGCAGGCGGTAGAGCTTAGGATGAGGCGCAAGAATCCGATATGGACAGCCGAGCTCGTGAGTGCTGACCTTTTCCAAAGTGCAGTCTCATCTGCATACCATTCAGGTGCAAGAGCCTGGGAGGAGAAGGCGCCGGAGACAGACACGGACAGCGACGACATGGACGCCGAGTTCATGGAGCAGTACTCCTCCGCGCTAGACTCCCAGCTGCGCGGCACGCACATGGCGTCCAGCTTCGCACGCGTTGGCGACGACTCCGCGGCGGCAGCTGCAGGGACGCCCTCAGCGGCAGCGGCGGGGGCATCGCCTTCGGACGGGGGGGCTGCGGCTGACGGCGGGCAGCAGGACGGACAAGACGGAGAAGGGGAGCTGCAGCCGGTGGACCTGGATCTAAATCTGGTCAGCAACATGCTGGAGTCGTTCGCCAGCCAGCAGGGGCTGCCGGGCCCAGCGTCCAACCTCGCGGGCATGCTGGGCGTCCCCCTGTCGCAGCTGCCTGGCCAGTCGAAGCAGCACAGGTGACCGCGTTGGTTTAGAGGTAGAACAGTTGGTGTAGATGCAGGCGCGTGACACGGCTGGTTTGCATCATGCTTGATTAGAGGGGAAGACACCAGTACGAGGCAGGCATGATCTCTGTGAAGATGTCAGTGATCAAATGACGATACGTATTGCTGTCATTCAACTTTACATGGGCAGTGTAGATCCCGGTCTGAACATGCTACACAGACATTACGTCAACCGAGCTCCACATCTTCGGTTGATCGCTCTGGAAGATACGGCCTCGGAAACTGCGAGCCAAATTGTACATACAGGCTCCATGCGACACCAAGGATGAAGCAGGCGAAAATGCCAACATTGACCAAGATCGGAATGTGCGGCACGAATGCCACGATGTAACCAGCGCATAAGCCCGAACCGTGTCCCAGGAATGACGACTGGGGCACGATGATCGATGTGAAGATCAGGGCGCCAAAGGGCATCAGGTTGGCTGGAACAGACACGGCGCCAAAGAGGCTGTAGGTTGACGTCGCGCCTGCGCAACCATGCGAGGGCTTATTATCAACACACATGTTGAGGGGAGATGCAGCCAGAACAGGAACGACTGGATGCATATGGCACCAACAAAGCTAATAGAGATGACTCACCAGCAGAGGCAGCCAGATATGCCATCCAGGCAAAGACCACGCATGAATAGCCGACGGTCAATGTTGACGCGTCCTGTTCTCTACGGAAAGCCTTGACCGCAAGCGCGTATAGGCCCATAATTCCCTGCAGCGAACAAATGCAGAAGCTTCAGCCATAGAGGCGGTGATCGCTAATGACACGTCGTCGCTTCAACTCCCAAACAGGAACAGCAAGCACAATTGGGCAAGCAAAGTCAAGCGCACCGCTGCTGACAGGACGAGGAAGAGGAGGGTGTACGACAGGTAGAAAATTGAGCCGGAGTAGGCAGCATGCAGGGCGCCCGCCTCAACCGAGCCCATGTTCCACAGCGCAGAGCAGTTGAACAGCAGGTGAAGCCCTGAGACGTGGCTGAGCTGCAACGAGGGGGTATGAAATGTCAGTGTCACTTGTAATTTTATGTGTCAAGGTGTGCACAGTTGAAAACAGCACGCCCAAGACCAGGTTTGCAGGCATGAGCGAAGGAAATTGCTGTAGACTAGACAGCAGTAAGCATGGCAACATATTAATTCTGACTGCAGAACACACAGGTTCAGGCGCTGACCTGAGCGCTGAGCAGGCGCCACAGCTGCAGCTGGCGCACGACCAGGTCGTAGCTGCAGCCCACATCCTGGTAGCCCAGCCCCGCGCTGTGGATGCGCAGCCACACGACGACGCACACCAAAATGATGCACGTTGTCACAGGCCGATCCCAAACCTGGGCATGACGCCTGCGGTGTCAAGCCAGACCTTTTGCTGCCGCGGTCATGTAGTCATGGCTTCCAGTCCGCAGGTGCGCTGGCGGGCAATGCGCAACAGCTGAGTCCTTGTGTGCAAGGCATGAAAGGGTGAATGCCCGGGACAGATGTAGAGTCAAGAGTAGGAGGCAGGCTCACCTCGAGGAGCACAGAGCGCCCCATGTTTGTCAGGTCGTCACAGGATCTGCAGGGCGAAAATGCACACCCTCAACTCCTTGAGATGTTGCACGGGCAGAAGGGAACAGTGTCGGGACAAGTGAACATGCAAACGAAGGTCAACTTTTGAGCTTATGCAGTATGGCTGATGGCGACTGGATCTGTGCAGTCAGAATGGTGCATGATGTATCGGCATGGAGACACCAGCCTCCAATACGTTCAGGTCTGTGGTGAATAACTGTCTTCATCCTGCCCCAGTCGCATCAGTGAGCCTCAAGAAGATCACAAGCGGTCAGGATTACGATGGATGGATCAGGTCGCACCAGCACAGATAGCCTGGTTGATCCATCAGAGGACGTTGAACATCCACCGGCACCCCAGCAGCAGCCGCGTGGCGGAGGTTCCACAGACACCTGTGGGGGTGGTGTGGTGTGAGCGTCAGCACGAGAGTAAGCCCCGTTGAGTTGGTGAGCTGTAAAGCCCACTGGCACACATAACTGTATTGATGGCGAACTGCCCTGCACGACTCACTCCCCGAGGGGAGGGCGCAACAGGGGTCTTGCCCTTTCAGGCTGGCACTTTCTGCCTCGTCGCCCGGGGACTTTCGCCCGGTGAGACACACTCTCCTTGGCCTGGCTTGCGCCCGACCAATAGTGATGCACCGAAGTGGCCCTTCATGCTGCGCCCACCTCGGGAGGTCGGCAGCTGGATCTGGCGGCGGGCAGTGACCACTGAAGCAGGTACACCCTCCGCCTCCTGCACAGTTGTTGGGACATCGACACGAGCACTTCCGAAACAGAGACGAGGCGGTTGAGGTTTCAGAGCAGTGTTGACACTTCTATTGAGGCCTGCAGATGGTGATGCATTTTCTACGTATTGTCGTTCATTTTGATCGCCGCAGCGATGGTCAGAACCTGTTGGGAATAAATCATCATCGGCCTCGTGCAACATGGATAGATCTCTGCCAGACACAAAGCTGACAATACAAGCTCGTCCGAAAGCTTCTGGGCAGCCTGCCTGAACCTCATTATCATAGTGCACAGGCGCCAGCATTCATGCATCATAGCGATATCAACTGACGGGGTGTGAGACAAGAACAGGCGGTTGCATCACCTCCGGAAGGGCAAGCTGGGCTGGCGGCTACGTAACGGCGGCGCCTTGGCCGCGCCCACCAGCACCCAGCGGCCGCTTATCAACGGGGCGTGTGTGAGACTGATCAGAAAAGGCGGCGCGGGAGCGAGAAATGAGATGCAATGCTGCTTTGGCTGCAAAATGGCAACCGGGACTTCGATCTAAGGCTTGTGCTAGCGTCTCGATGCCTCCCTTAAAGGGTACGTGCTTAAACCCGAGTTTAGCGCAAGTTGTGTTTAGCGTGCATGTTTAAACATTTAGCGTTCGAGGTGTGGGTTTCGCGGGGTGCGCTAAACTAGTTCTGACCGCCGCTGCCGCCGGGCCTGCACCAGGCACCGCCGCTCAGGCAGTAGTGTG
>JAABUW010002863.1_pt1 | contig 25533 bp, 9 predicted proteins | sample 5560081 | NCBI WGS metagenome assembly JAABUW01 (sample SAMN10711882, study PRJNA513363) | rock metagenome | isolation source: Antarctica rocks | place: Antarctica: Victoria Land, Knobhead sud | reverse complement strand
TTTAAATTATATATAAGATTTATAATAAATTAATAAATTTCTCGTATTTAAAATTAGAATTAAATAATAACTCGAAGGTTAATAAATCGAAATTATAATATATATTAGAAAATACCCCGTATAATTTCTATATTATATTATATACTCTTTATATAAAAAATAAGTACTCGAAAAAGATTAATATATTAAAATAATAATAAATAATATTATAGCGATAAGTTTAAATAAAAAATATTATTATAAATATCCTAAATATTATTATTTTTTATTATTTTTTATTAATAAAGGCTATCGTTAATAATTAATATTATTTATAAATATAAATATAAGAAAAGATATATAAATATAGATTCTAATTATTAATAAAAAAATTAAAGAATATAATTAATTTATTTATTTTAATTAAAATTAAAACGTTATTTATTTATTTTTTAGATAGAGTTTATAAATAAAAACTCTAAGAAAATATTTATATTTAAAAAAATATATAATTAATAACTTAAGTTTATATATAATAATATAATAAGAATTAATAATTCGAATTAAGATTTAAATCTATAATAAATATAGTTTAATAATTAGAGTTTATATATTTATATAATCTATAGAATATTATTATATAAAAATACCTCGGGAAAGACTATATTATTAGTATATATACTAGTACGGGGGAGAAATAGAACTATAAACCTCCGTATATCCCTCGTATAGGAGAGTATAATATAGAGCTATTTATAACTAAAATAGGATACTTTTAGGTCGATACCTATAACGGATAATAATTAATTTTACGATTTATTAATAGTTATTACGAAATAAAGCCGAATAAAGAACTATTTACGTATAAATATCTAGGGATAATTACCCTCCTTACTAGTTAGCTTAACCCGAGGGATTAACTAGATCCTACCGTTCTAGGCCCTATTAAGAATACGGCCCTCGATATAATCTCTATATAACCGGGTAACGATTAACCGCGTATTATTATATATTCCTTCCTACGGATATAGGTTCCGTAATAATATAATTAGAGCGCCGATTTTAAATAATAATTAAAATTAAGAGAACCCGGAAGACTCTAAGTAGGGTCTATAAAAACTCCGTATTTAATTTATTTATCTCGGCTCCTTTATTATATAAAATAGAATTATAAAACGAAAAGACTCGCGTAAACCCGTATATATCCTTAAGGATTTATTAATTAAATACTTTTATTATATTATTTCGAGGGTATAAAATCGCCCGACTCTAAAAGAAGATTAAATTAATATAGGCCTAAATAAACTTATACGGGGGGAAGACCTAGTCAATAAATCCCCGTATATTTTCAAAAATATTCGTAACGACCGGCGGTAACGATATTAAATTATATAACCTCGGATCGTATAATATACGATTAATTTAATCTATAAAAACTACGTTATCTTAACCGGCGTAGATTCGTATATTCCGATATAATTATAATATAATTAAAGAGGGCTAGATCTAGGAGCTACGGATATTAATATTAATCTACGTAGTACGATTTCTTTAAAGAACGACTAGTATAATCTATACGAAATCCTCGCCTAAAACCGTTAGAATCCCGTTAAAGAGTTATTTATTATTATAAATATTATATAATATCGTATTAACCGCCGAGAAATTATTCTTATACTATATAAGAACTTTATCCTAAATAATTAACGCGGTACGGTATAATAATATAGTAAGGTCGGACTATAAAGGAATCGTATAAGTCGAAGTCTATATATATATAATTAAGATCTTAAAACGGGAATAAGAAGTCCTCCCGCCTAATAATAATATAATTATAATACCCGTAGATACTATATATAGAATAACTTTACCGCGCGCGCGAAAATAATAATATAAATACTCGTATAGAAAGGTCTTCCCTATTTTAATAGGACCGTATAGAAAGAAATAAGGATCTATAAAGGATATAAATATAATTATAATAATAGTATTAAATATATAATATTATTTAGTATTTAGTTACGCTACCTTCTACTCTTATAATATAGTTTTATAATTATAATCGTAGTCTAACTCGGCCGTAAAAAGGCCGGATTAAATATTATCGGCCTAGGATAAAAACGGTATAAGAAGGGTAAAGAATATAAAGGATAAATCGTAAATACGTAACGCGTTATTAATTAGAAAAACCTTATAATCTAGATACGGATCGATAAAATTAGGAGGTATAAACGGAAATTACGTAATACGATAGGGTAAATTATCGTAGATACTAGTACGGAAACGTTCTTATAACGCGAGCGGATTTATAATACCTTTATATAATAGCGTAGTTACGAAAAAACTATATAACGACGTATTAATAGAAAACCGAACAGCTTCCTAAAAGTAATTAATTTATTCGCCGTTATTTTTTAATAATCGTAACTCGATATAAATAGCGCGGAAAGAAAGATAAAGTTAATTATTAATTATATAGAGGTCGTCGAAACTACGCGGCCTACGGATAACTATAAATAAAAGGCGTATATAATATTTCTCGCCCTATATAGGATTATATTAATATATATAGTTAATAGTATAACCTCTTTTACGCGGTATTTATCGACGCTCGCCCCGTTTATCGTAGTAGACGTAGTACTCCGGGAAGTCCTAGTATAGGAGGTAATAGCCGTTTATATATTTATTATTATACTATAAAAAATAAGTTAAGGTATTATCGGTAGTATTAAATAAAACCTATATTTATATAGGATCCTTATAATCCGTATCGGAAAAATAAATCGGCGTCTACCTTAGTTTATAAATAATAAGGCGTATTATAAAAAGATCCTTATAGTAGTTACGGAACTCGAATAACTAGTACGCTGCCTATATAGGGCCGATATAGCGACCGTTAAAATACTATATAACCTCGTCCTTATTATTCTAAAGTTATAATATTATCCGATCGTTACCTTTATATACGTATTTATAAATATATTTAATAACTATAATAAACGCGTATACCTTAACGTTAATATACGCGTTATATTTACGAGTTAGGTACGGATTATATAGAACTATTTAATTATTATCTATCTAGATATCCTATCTACGTACGTATTTTATCTAGACGCGCGGATTATAATACCGGCGGTAGATAGGATAACCGTTATTTTATATAGCGGTATCTTCCTAGAATACTTTAGGAAATTTCTTTTTATAAACGCGGCGACCCCCTTTATCCTTTATATAAAGTATAATTAAATTAATAACCCTATAAAGTCTATAGGTTATCTACGTTTTAATAATAATACGTAAAATATCGTTAAGATCTATCGCGGGATAAGGTAACTCCGTATAAATTAAATTATCGATACGGAATCGTTCTAAAAAAGTATCGTCTCGGTATAAAAATAAAAGGATATATATATACGAAAGACCCCGTTTCTAATACTTAATTATATATATAATTCTATTATACCGACTATATTAATCCTTGAGGTTTTAAAAAAAGGCCTTCGTCTTCGCGTAAAAGACCTATATAACGATTTCTATATACTTTAATATAGTTTATTTAAGAAATATACTCTCGGTAATTTTAGGCTAACTAGGGTTTATAGTAAATATAACGAATATAATAGGTTTTTTAAAGTACTATATAATAGTTATAGAGTTTTAATATAATTAGTTTATATTCCGATTACTACCCGAGAAACTAGATAAAAGAATAATACGTTAACTCATCTCTTATAAATTCTTATAATCGCCGGTTAACGCGTTTATAACGCCGTTATAAAGATTAATACGAATAATATTCTAATTATTATAATAGAAATCTAAAATAGTCTAGTCGATAATAGAAAAGTTATCGACGATATATTATTAGAGTAAATACGTATTTCTTAATAAAGGATTATATTACCCGGTACGCTAAAATAAATAATACCGTAACTATATACGGTAGGAGTACCGCGTAATAATATAAATATTACGGTCGTTACGAAGCCGTAAGGCTTAATACTAGCCCGAGTTATTATACGGAAAGAATAATATATAGTAGAGAGGAAAGTATATAGTATTCGTATAATAAATATAATAAAAGCGCGGCTCTTTACCCGTAATAGTATACTCGGTTATTATAATATCGCGGTATCTAAGGGTATCGTACTCGTCTAGTATAAATACTACGACCTCGTTAACGGTAAATAAATTAATACGGCGGCGGTCGGAACCTTACTTTATAACTAATTATATATAAGGGTTTAAGATAACCCGTATAGCGTCGGCTCTTAATTATATAACCTCGATTTACTCCTTTATAAACTAGTATATAATAATAAAAGGATTCGAGTAATCTTATAATATAGCGGCGAGCCTTTTTAAAAAGTATTACCGTAAAGCCGGGTTTTATACTAGACGTATAATAATAACCTAGGTAAGATTTATAAAATATAATTAAGTAAAGAAAAGGAGGCCGCCGGTAGTTATATATAAAGAACTTTATAGATAATAGAGCTCGCCGTAGATAATAAATAATTAAATACCGGCCTAATTAATAAGCCGGTTATCTACGTTATATATATAAGAAGTAAATACTAGTATAGTATTATACCTACGGATATTAACTAGGAAATATTTAGATTCGGGGGTACTACCTTTAAATAGACCTTTAAGGAGTAATAACGGCTTCGGAAAGATATTTAAAATATCGTTACCTTTCGAATAATATATAATAAAGTAGTATAGGCCGCGTTTTCTTTCTATAACCTAATATAAAGCTCGATAATAAATATACTACTCCGTTATAATACTTAGGTAATAAGTCTCCGCGGTATAATTCGATATTAAACCACGTAGACCGGTATAACACGGTAAAGGAGGCGAAAGAGGTAAGGATTAAGGCGGTATAAAGGGGGTAAATTAATATATAAAAAGAGTAGGCGGACGTATAAAAGTGTCATACTATACTAAGACCAGCTTTATAGTAGCTACTAAGTATAGTATATAGATCCTATATAGGGAGTATACGGCGTAGTTACGCCATTTATATTATAATATTATATTATAATTTCCGGTACTCCGGAGCCCTTCTAAAAATAGGAGGCTCGGAGCCCTCACTCTAACTCTTTAGAGATTAATTCTATTTTTTAAATATAAAGATCATTTTCTTACTAAGGCTTTATACTTATTTTCATATTACTATAAATACCCTAGGTATTATAATTTAATAGTTTTAATCTTTCTTAATCTTTTTAAATAGTAATTCGTTAAAAGTATAAAAGATCTTTCTAAAAATAATCGTCCCGAAGGCGAGATATATAAGATTAATACTTTAGACGAAAATACGGGAGATTTACCAAAGAATATTAATTTTACGGTAGATTAATAATTTATAAAATTAAAATATAAGTAAAAAGCCCTCGAGAAAGAGGCCTCTATTATTATAATTTAAAAGAATATTAAAAATTTACGATATATTATCGTAGGTAAAGGAGATAAAAAAATCGAAAATAATCCTTAAAAACTAAACGTAGAAGACGAAAACGGCCCGACGGTAAATCGTAATTAAATCGGTTATAATATAAATTAAGGTAATTTACGGTTATTAAAACTATAGGATTTTTATATAAAGAATCCGTAAAATTATTAAGAATAAATTTACGACGCGGAGACCGCGTTCCGTTTAATACCCGTAAACTTTCGAATAAACGAAAAGAAGATTTTATATATAATACCTTATTTAAAAAGGTAAATTAAGAAATTATAAAATAAATATAAAGAACTTTATCTAGTAGATATATTAATATAAAAGTTCTTTACGGACTATTTATATAACGTAATTAAGGACCCTTTAAACCGAGCTATAAATACGAATCTTAAGTATTAATATATACGTTAAAAGAATAATTAATCGGTATAAGATTTCGATACCTACCTTAATACCCTAGAAACCGAATTACCTCCCTATAATAAAGAGTAATAAATAATTTATCTAATAACCTACTTAAGACTTAATATTTTAAAAGAAATTAACCGGGCCTAAAGTATTCCTATTAAGCGAACCGAATTTATATCGCTTACGGCGCGTTATAAACGTAATTTTAATCGAGACTTTAAGATATAAAATAATAATTAAAATAATTAATTAAGACCTCGGAAGAGGTATAAAAAAGGGTTAAAGGGCGGAGATAATAAAGATAAATTTAATATAAGGGGATAAGGTTTTAATAGGGGTAGTCGTAGAAATATAAATAAAACGTATATAACTCGCGCGAGCGATAAGAATCTTAAGGATATTAAGTACTTTAATTATTATAAACTCGGTTATTACTTTAATAAATATCCGGAGAAGAAAATAAAGATTATTAACTATATCGGCGATTATACCGCCGAGTTAAAAAATAATAAACCCTCGGGGAAATCTTTATCCCGAGGGAATAAAAGGAAATAAAAACCCGACCGAGTATAAATATCGATAGCGAAGTTATTACGAACCTAATTAATATTAATATAAAAATTATTCGTATTAAAATAGATAAAGATCTAGGAGCGGAGATGAATATTATTAACGAGATATTTATATAATAGTATAACCTAGAGCGTCTTAAGAGCGAGTCGTTATCGACTCTAAAATAAATAAGCGGGTAATCTATTTATTATTATAATATTTATAATATCGTCTACCGGTTAACTAACTTATAGGGATAAACTAGGGAGTATAATAATATCTTTTACTCTATTAATAAGAAAGACTCGTTTATTATTATAAATATACCGGTTATAAAAAAGGAGAAGATTTAAACCGACTATAGTATACGTACCTAATGGTTCGGTATCGCGCCGAATATATATATATTAGAATTATTTAAGGATTTTATGAAATCATTAAAGACGTAGCTAGTTATATATATATTAATTTATATTAAGGCTAGTCCCTTTAATCAAGATCTTATTAATAAAAATAAGGCTAAAAAAGACGATACTACCGTTAATATAATATCTTCTAATAGTTCCGTTATCGTACCGCCTACGCTTCTTAATAAACTTATAGATTTTAATAATATCTTTTTAGATAAAGAAATAAATCGATTACTATTATATAAAGGCGGCGACTATATAATTAATATAAAGGGTAACTCGTTATACGGGCCTCTCTATAACTTATTAAACCTAAAATTAATAAAGTTAAGGAAATACCTAGACGACTCCTTAATAAAGAGTTAGATTAAGTACTCTATAAGCCCCGTTAAGGCTTTTATCTTTTTTATTCTAAAGAAGGATAATAGACTACGACTATATATCGACTACCGAGGTCTTAATAAGATTATTATTAAAAATCGTTACCCGTTACCCTTAATTAATAAGACGCTGGACCGTTTAAATAGCGCTATATAATTTACGAAATTTAATTTAAAAGATATTTATTATCGAATAAAAATTAAGGAAGGCGATAAATAAAAGATAATATTTCATACGCGGTATAATCTTTTCGAATATATAGTAATACTATTTAGTTTAACGAATATACCTATTACTTTTTAAGTTTATATTAATAAATCGTTAGCGGGCTTAATAAATATATTTTATATCGTTTATTTAAATAATATCTTAATTTATTTAAATTTAAAAGAGGAGTATATTAATTATATATAATAAATACTCGAACGCCTACGAAAATATTCCTTATTCGTAAATTTTAAGAAATACGAGTTCTTTACTCGATTAATTAAGTTTTTAAGATTTATCGTAAATACCGAAGGTATATCGATAGACGAACGTAGGATTAATATAATTTAGTCTTAACCGAAACTAAAGTCCTTTTATAATATATAGGTGTTTTTAGGTTTCGTTAATTTTTATTATCGATTTATTTATCGTTATTCGTAGATAATAGGCTTATTAACGGGTCTATTAAAAGGTAGTTAAGATAATAAAAAATTTGGTTTATTTAAATAACCTAAAGAGGTAGAGTAAACGTTTTACCTACTTCGCGATTTATTCTTATATATACTTATTCTAGTATATTTTAATCCAGAATTAAAAATTCGGATTAAAATAAATACTTCTAATTTTATTATAACTACGATTTTAACGTAATTATAAAATAATAGCGAATAATATCCCGTCGCTTTCTAGTCCCGTAAGATATAGAGTCTAGAAATTCGATATAAGACTTATAATAAGGAGCTCCTTATAATTATTACGATATTTAAATAATAACGATATTACCTCGAGGGTAGTTTATATAAAGTAGAAGTCTTAACCGATTATAATAATTTAAAGGGTTTTATAAACGTTAAATAACTAAATAACTACTAAACGCGTTAGGTAATAAGACTTTTATCTTTTAATTTCTTAATTTCGTATCGTTTTAAGAAGAGTAACTTAGTTAATTATCCTTTACGTCGTTTTAATTATAAAGGCCAAGATAGCTTTTTAGATAATATATTACCTATATTATAATAAAAGTTATTAAATTTAAAAAGTATTAGTTAAGGCCCTATTTTCGTTATAATACGAGATATATTCGTAGATATAAAAGATCTAGATATGGATAGTACTTCGCCGGCGTCGGGTAATATATCCGTAGGTATTACGTAAAACCTAGTATATATAAGACTTACGTTATTAGGGTCTTTAAGGTTTACCGTAAAAAAGATATATCCTTCGGTAGTATATTTATTTAGGCCTAGGGAGCTAATATCTAGATAAGAAATTCCAAGGAGTTTAAGCGAGATATTTATTTAAATCGATTATGATATAATAAAGGAATTATTTAACTTTATCGCTAGAACTATAAATTATAAACTATTTATTCCACGTATTATTATTAAGTTAATAATATTTTACGAAACGGTTTATAACGCTAAGAGTTTATTAATAATTAAAATAATTCGCGTTTTATAAAAGGATAATTCCTTCTCGTAAATAAGAATCGCCGAAATTATATAGGCGGATTACTAGTGTTCCGCTAAAGTATAGACTTTAAATTCTATATTAATTCTTAGATATAATAATAAGATTTATATATTTAAAGAAGGATTAATCCGCGAAGAGCTATTAAAATAATATTATAACGATATATTAATAAGGTACTTTAATATTAAGAAGATAACGGAGTTACTTATTAGAAAATATTTCTAGAGTACTCTTAAGGCCGACGTACGAGAATATATTAATACGTACGATATATACTAGCGGGTTAAGGTATATCGATACCGCCCTTATAACGAGATCGGTTCTTTATTATATCCTACGGGACCGTAGAAAGAAATTATAATAAATTTTATTACTAGTTTACCCCTAAATAAACGGTATAAACGCGTTTATAATACGGTTCTTATAGTTATAGATAGGTATATAAAGATATTATAATATATCTTAACTACTAAAATAATCGACTCTACGGGGTTAATAGAGTTAATATTCGAAGAAATTATCCTAAAGTTTAGAGTTCTTAATAAAATTATTTCTAATAAAGATTCTATCTTTACGAGTACGTTTTAGTTAAAAGTATACTATTTAATAAAAATTAAAAGGCGCCTAAATACCGTATTTTATCCGTAGACGGATGGCTAGATAAAACGCTAGAACTAAACCCTAGAATATTACTTAAGAACCTTCTACTTAAGCGAGTAAAATAACTAGGTAATACTTTTATCTATAATAGAATAGTTATACTATAACGCGCAGTATACGATAATAAAATAGATATTATTTATAGTTATATATAGTTATAATTTATCTCTTAAACCGCGTCTCGAGAGCGAGACGTACGAGGGAGAAATACCGTCGGTATAAAAAAGAATTAAAAAATTAAATACTTTAAGAAAATATTTAATAAGAGTGTAGGTTATCGCGGTCGAGGCGTAGAAGCGTAGTTATAGTAGAAGGTATAAACCGAAATCATTTAATATAAATAACCTTATATTATTATTAACTAAAAATTTAGCGTAAAAACAACTAAGTAAAAAGCTCTCTTATAAAGTAATTAGATTATTTAAGATTTTGGACACCGTCGGAATATAAACGTACCGCCTAGGATTATTAACTAGTTATTATATTTATAATATTTTTTATATATCGCTTTTAAAGCCGTATTATTAATAATAGGGCGACGTTTCGATCTCTAATATACCTCTATTAGAATTAATAAATAATACGAACGAATAAAAAGTAGAAAAGGTATTAAAAAAGAAGAAAGTAAAGAGCGAGGTACTTTACCTTATAAAATAACTAGGATAACTAAAGACCTTTAATAAATAAATTAATATAGATACTTTAAATAACGCGCTAGAACTATAAAAAGTATTCGAAAAGAATACGAAGATAAAAAAAATATAGAAAATAAAGAGTAAGAAGAAGAAACGTTATTAATTATTAATTATTATTAATTATTTCTTACTAGTCGACTTCGAGCGAGACGTATCTTTACGGCTAGCGGGGCGCTCGCGGGTATATTTATATCTAAGGCGGCCAGCTTTTTTAATATTAAGACTCGGTTATTTACGAGTAGGGCCGGGGCCGGGAACTCGAATTAAAAAATAAAGGGTAGAAGTAGAACTAAGACTAGGATTTTTTTCTTTATCTTTAACTTCTTCTTTAAAAACCTCGTAAGAAAATATTAATTTATTTAAGATATAACGATTTATATCCTTTATACCGCTATATTAAAGGCGAGGCTCTACGTTATTTTTAATTAAAAAAGCTTTACGACTAGATATTATAACTTTTTATATACCGCTAGAGAATAGAATAGGATCGATAATATCGAGATCGTTAATAATAGGCGTATTAAATTAATCGGTAGCGGGATTAAAGCCGGGAGAAGAGTCGTATTCGGAGGCGTCTTATATATACCGTATATAAGTATCGTCCTCGTCTTTATCGTCGGTTTTATCTTCGTCCGTCGATTCGAGAAGATTATTAAGTTAATACTACGTAGTCCTACTTTAGGGCGTACTCGTATCCTAGGTAGTAATCCCTCCTAAAAGAGTTATTAATATACGAATCGTATCTAAATTATATTAATTTACTAGAGTATAAAAAGTATTATCTATACCCTCGACGTTTATAATAAACCGAGATATTAATTATAATATATCCTTCTCTCTTTTAACGTCGCCGCTTTTAGGTTTAATCTCCCGAAGGAAAGTTATAATATCTTTCGTATATTTAGCGACCCGCTCGCGAAGACGCTCGTTAAGGCCTCGACGTTTTAAACGATTAAGAAGAAAATTTATAAAGGTATAAAATTTAGACGGAATCTAGATACGTTAATATAATTCGGTTTTAGAATATAAACGATATATAGGATTATATAAGTACTTATTCTTTATATAATAAATATACTTTATATATAATACCTTATTATATAGAATATAATTATTTAGGTTTATCCGCTTAGAGTAACGGAGGTATAAAAATATAAATAAAGGCGGGGTAGGAGTAGAGCGGGCGGTTATTTTACGGGAAGCGAGAGTCGGGGACGTATTAAATATCTAAATATTATTATTAATATCGTATACCGTAGAGATTAAACTAATATATTAAATATTAAAGTAATCTAGCTATATACGTATCGCTAATAAGGTAAGGTATAAAACTAATAATTTAAAAATAAAATAAATATTACGATAATATTAATTCTTTTAAAATATAAATAAATACCTTATTCAAAGATAGAATAAGTTATTTATTTATTTTAATAATTATAAATTTAAAGAAAGAATTTAAAAGAAGAAAAGAAAGACTTATTTAAACTACGATATATTAGCTCTAGCCTTACCTACGGAATATATATATAATATTTACGACCTTAAAGAAAGAGCTTAAAGATACGGCCGAGATTATTATAAATTAATAAAAGTCTAAATATAGTATAGTTATCGATAGTAATATATAGGAGTTTATACGTATAGAAGATAATAGGATATTATAAAAGAAGAAAAATTAGAAGGTCGGCGAAGGCTTCGTACCTACGCCAAGACCGTTACTCGTATATATTCACTCTTATAACTAGAGTCCTTCCTAAATAATAAAATAAAATAATTCACTTTACCGCCGATATCGCTAAAGCCCTACTAGTAGTAAAGATTTATAATTTTCGACGGTAATTATAATATTCTTTCCTTTACTTTTCCCTTTAAGTTTAAAGATTTTTATTAAATACTTAATATAATCTATAACTATATAACTACGCCGATTACGAATTATATACGACGTATTATTAAACTTTAAGATATAATTTATTTCCCTCCCTTTTTCCTATTAGGTTTAGAGGTTTTTCTTAATATATTACTACTATAAAGATAAGAGAATTAATAAAATCAGATAAGAGGCGTAGGCGTTACGCGTACGCCCTATTTAATTTAGATTCTCTTATATTATACTCCTTCGTCGGAGTATAGAAATATTAAATTAATATTTATTAATTTCGAGGGCGAAACCCCTAAAAAGGGAGGTAATTATTATACTATATTAAAACTAGCTTTATAGTAACTATTAAATATAGTATATAGACCCTATATAAGGAGTATACGGCGTGGTTACGCTATTTATATTATAATATTATATTATAGTTTCCGGTACTCCGGAGCCCCTCTAGAAATAAGAGGCTCGGAGCCCTCGCTCTAACTCTTTAGAGATTAATTCTATTTTTTAAATATAAAGATCATTTTCCTACTAAGGCTTTATATTTACTTTCATATTACTATAAACACCCTAGGCACTATGACTTAACAAAAAGGAGTAGGCGGATATATAAAAGGAGGAGGCGTAGAGGGAGGAGGCGTAGAGGGAAGAAATATAGAAGGAGTAAAAAGGTGGGTAGGCGGTAGTCTAGGAATAAACCGTATATAACTAGTAGTAGATATAATACGGGAAGAGCTTTATAGGCGCGTAGGGTTTTAAATAAAAATCGTATAAAGACGTAGAGTAGTAATACGGGCGCGTTTTAACTACTTAATAAAAATAAAGACGGTAATATTTAAATCGACCTCTTATAAAGGACGCCTAGTAGTTCTCTTTTAAGGATAAATTAATATATATATAATATATAAATTAGGAAGGGATTAATATTTAAGTACGATATTATATATAAAGAAATAATAGACGCGTAGCTAGGCCTTTAAATTTAGAAATAAAATATATATATATATATTTAATATAAGTTCGTTAAGATATAAAGTAACGGTATAATAAATATAATAAATAATACGGATAATTTAAGAAGGTATATAAGAATATAAAGATATATATAAAAACGGTATAGAAGCGTATATTAATATATTTTTTTATTTATATCAAGGGGTAGAAAGATCGGGAAATAAGATTACGTAAGGAATTATCTTGGCGATATATTATAGCTAATCGTTCCTAGCGGCTGGGCGGAAAGCTTAAGATATTCTAATATAATATAGATAGTTTAAGCCTTATAACTCAACGAATACTTTTTCAATCTATTCAATTTCTAGGGCGTTAGAACCGCCTTGAATAGAGCTCTTGATTGGAAGAGTTGAGTATAGAACAGGTACTCGGTAGTATAGCTGTGGTGGGGAAAAAGAAAATTTAAAAAATGCCAAGGATTGCACAGCTTTCTGCACACGCTAAATCTCCGCTAGTGTAATTTTCGATGCTCCCTTGCCCAACGGTTTCATAGACAAGAGGAGTGCCCGTATTATTGTCATTCTACTGTATGACGTCGAGGTAGAGTTGACGGGCTATTGCCGTTGCCGAATCTTTTTTTCGTCGGCTTGAGGAATCGAATGCTCTTATCTGTCTTTAACTTAGGAGCTTCGGAAAGCCTCACGCAGTTCTATGGCTCTCCAGCTCTAAACAACGGCGTGTAACAAGTACTGGCTGCAATGGAGGTAGGCTTTCAGCTTGTATGCTGAAGTGTGACCCACAATTTCGATAGCAAAACCCTGCGCTTGAACCATGCAGGTTGCCAGGTGTAGTTAATCTGACCATGAAGCTATTCCACACAACCAGACCAGGATTGAGACGGCATGCCTCCTCAGCTTCGCTATCTACTATATAGATTATGTTCGCCTTTTACTGATCAGAATACACATCTTACTCTCTTTACTCTCCTCTGAAAGTGAAGACCGAGACGACTGTCTCCCCGGCTCAAGCGTACGCCCCCATACCCACCCTTCGACTGAAATATACTGAGGGGCTCATACCAGGCAAGGTCATGCGTCTGATCAAGGCGAATACTACATCCCCAGAAGAAATCGTTGTCGTGAACCAGCGGCGGGCCGAATTGGCTGCCGAGCTATTAAGCAATTTGCTGCCGAGCAAAAGTTGTCCTTGGCCTATGAAGTCGATCTGATTGCTAGGCAAGGACTGACTCGTTGCTGCTGAACCATCCTACGAAGAATCGTGCTTGCCAAAATATTGGGGGAACAGCAAATTTCAGTATACTCCCAGGGGAATTCCCAGCCATGAACCAGTACGCGGTCTTACATCCGCTGAATGCTCGATTCTTTGCTAAAAAATCTGTCTTAAGCGTCTGGCACTAATTCAGAAATGATCCAACAGCCGGAGACCGGAAGGGCACTTCGACGTCGACACTGGGCCTAGCAATGTGTTCATCGACTCGGCCGTCCGCTACTTCACAAAGGGGGAGTAAGAATATGACAAAGACGGTATATGGGAGCTAAAGGCAAGGTCGACCAAGCCATTGTAGATGAGGTTCTTTCACAGCCGTTCTTCGTCCATGACACTCCCGAGACTACACGAAGAGAGACCTTGGCGACCGCACTGGGGAAGACATCTGCGAACGAAAGCTGAAGACAGGAGCAACCCCTGAAGACTGTGTTGCAACCATCACACGAATCACCGCCCAATCACTCCTCATGCACTATCGCAAACACTGACCCAAGCAGCTAGACGAAACTTTGTTGGGCGATGGAGGCAGCTACAATCCATCGTCGATTATCTCAAGGAGAACATGCTAACCACACGCATCACGACTGTAGAAGAGATTGGCATTTCGGTAGGTGCAAAAGAGGCGTTGAACTTTAGCTTTTTGGGGTGCGAAGGCTTTGTTGGGAGGCCCCTCATGGTGCCAAAGCACGTTTCGAGCACTGGGAGCGAATTCCTTGGTCAGATTCAACGAGTTGATAATCATCTCAGGTTGAGGCGGCATGTGACAAGGTCTTGGAGAGATTGCCCTGAGGAAAGGCTTACGCCGACGAAGAAGATGAACGTCATAAGGTAGTGAGATTGAAGGATTGCTATTAAGCCTACGAGGAGTGCACACAATCCTTGCCAGATGAACGCTGAAAACAATTCGGTGAGCCAAAAAGCTGGGTTTTTCAGCCCCACTTCAGTGTCCGAGTTCTGATCGTTTACTTAACAGCCTACTCGTACGACAATGTCTTTCCTCCAGCTTATCTGCATCATATTTATTTTCTATCTATTGTGGTGAGGCAACAGGATTGACTAAAATAGAATAATTTTTGGAGGTTCTTTGGCAAGAAAGCTTGGTTAATCAGCCTCGAAGATGGTTGGGTCAGTGCTCAAACTGTGCAAAAGTCGCAATGCTCGACCCGCAAAAATAACAACATCACTCCATTCTGTATCAGATTGTGCTAAATACCATCGGCGCTTCCTCCGCGGAACTCCAGATCTCGGGAACGGCAGCCCTGCGCTGGCGAGATGTCGATATTTAGGAAGACCGAGAATTCGTCAAATCCCATGCCACAAAGGAGATGGCCCCTCGGCCCTTACGGAAATGTCGATCAATCAATGCTTTGCCACAAGATCGTAAGAGACCGAAGCTTTGGAGTGAAAGCTGATTTGCTGAGCCTGAACATATCCCAAATTCCTCGTCCCGAGCTGTTTCCTATAACGCAAGATGCCATTGCTTCTGAACATGCCGCTTGAATGCCAGGGAATCATAATTACACTTGGTAGCCAAGTGTCTAACTTCTTTGATACTGCGCGCCCTCGGCTTGTTGCTTTCAATATTTGACGATAAGAGACAGCAGATGTGGGGACCATTAGTCTTGGGAAGCAGCCCCATAAAATGGGTCACTACCTCCATATCCCAGCATTGAAGCATAGGAAGTCGCGGCACGTTTTCTCCTCTCCGTCCTCGTCGCCAACGCTCTTACCGTAGCATTCGAAGGCTACGCCCAAGGATTAATTGGCAACGTCAATGCCCTCCCCGGCTTTGTGCGACTGACGCAACTCTCTGACATCAATTCGGGCATGGCAACAAAAGTAGTCAAAGAGGGTGGAATCACAACCGTTTACTACTTCGGTACTGTATGGGGCTGTTTGCTCCGTGGGTTCATTTCTGATAGTATGGGACGGGTTACGGGACTGCATTTTGGATATCTTTAGTGCATGCTGGGGGTTGCGTTGGAGACTAGTACGTATAACTCTAATTGGATCATCTGCGCACGGGTAATTTCAGCTATTGGAATAGCTCATATGAACGCAATTGCGCCGACTTAGGTCTCAAAAGTCTCTGAAGCTGCGCACTGGGGCCCCTCATTCTCTCTTGTCTACCTAGCGAATTACACGGGGATAGCGTTCGCATACTGGCTGCCCTTTGGACTGAGCTTTATAGATAGTCGTGAGAGCTCTATTCCGTGGCGATTGCCGATTGCTATTATTGGCGTATTCCCGCTTTTGCTCTTCCTGTTGTTGCCGTCTCTACCAGAGGCACCTCGGTACCTGCTGTACAGGAACCGCGATGCCGAAGCTCTCGAGGTGCTCGCCGCTACTCGCGCCGAAGGCGACACCCAAAACAAAGCAGTGCAAGTAGAGTACGACGAAGTCAGTAAGACTGTAACTCTCGCCAAACAGAACGCAGAACAAAGCAGCTTCTATGGCATCTTCACACGCCGCGGGTTTGGAGAAATACATTTCGTACGCCGTGCTCAACTCGCGCTCTGGCTCCCCTTCTTCACACAAATCGGCACCGGTAGCCCAGCGACGACGATCTATGCTCCGACACTTCCTGAGACGGCGGGGTCCAGGGTTGAGAAGACGAACTGGCTTTCTGCGCTCTATAACACCATGGGAACACTAGGGACGGTTATCTCGATGTTCGCGGTTAATCCGGTGGGACGGAGAAAGACGCTGCTATGGGGCGCGTTGGCACAGAGTGCGACTAAGTGGATTATGGGTGCAATGGCGACTCTGACGACTTCGAGGCGGGAGCAGGCGAAGCAGTGTGGAGCTGCTAGTGTAGCTTTTGTTTTTGTGTTTACGTTGATTCAGTCTAGTACTTTGTTGACAGATAAGTAAGTCTCCGAACGGCAAAAAGCGTCTAAAGCTTGACAATTACTTCATCATGCTGACACATACCAGCTTCAACTACCCCGCCAAGATGTTCCCAACCGAAGTCCGCAGCAGAGACATGCCCATCGGCATCATGGGCTGGGCCATCGGTCTCGGCGCGGGCATACTCTATAACCCTGTCACGTTCAACAGCATCGGCGGCTACGGCTTTTTCATCTATGGCGGATTCAACCTTGTTTGGTTTGTTTTGGTGTGACTTTTCCTGCCTGAGACGAGTCAGAGGAGTTTGGAAGCTATTGATCGGTGTTTCGAGACCAGTAGTCCGTTTGACAGGGTTGAGCAGAAGAATTATCGGAGTTATAGGGAGAGGGGCTTGATTGGGGATGAAGTTGAGGAGGAGGCGGAGGAGGAGGAGGTGAGGACAGTGTATGATGTAGTTTAGGGAAACGGTTGTGTATAGGTAAATGTATGAGTTCTATACTTCATTTTGCTAAGCTATGAACTGCCGATGAAGTACTAAAAGTATACTGAGAGTACTTTTCGTCGAATTCTGATTTGGTCAGAGCTAGAAGAAGCATTATTGAAGCTTCACTTCTGCTCTCATTGGGCACATAGATGACCTGCTGGTTTCATGTGTTGCAGTCCCAGCACCAATTCCCCCGGAGTCGCGCTGCTGCGAAAAGCGCATCAGTTTAAGCTCGGGCCTGCTCCTGCTGCAAAACCTGTATGCGTCTCTCAAGTAGCCAGCCGCTTGCAATTATATCCAACGGCGTTTCCGCTTATCTTCTACCATTTTGTTGCTCAATAGCCGCATACGCCACATTTGGCCCTCAAATTTTTATCGTTACTGTCTTTGTCTTACCTTATTGAGTAATTCGATACCTGACAGTCCTTTATAGAAAATCAATAGCTCCATCCCGTGATGCTCAAGGTTTATGTTCTGAAGGCTCTGCCTCTCTTGATAGGCTCTACCCTAGCCACGCCTTTGCAGGGCCAAGGGGCTCAACAATTGACGAGTACATTGCCTGCAAATCTAACGAACCTGAGGTTTCCCGGAAACACATCCACTTCCACAGTGGTTACATCAAGCGAGAATGCGTTCGACATCAAGTGCGACGGTGCAACCTACGGCTTCAACCCCAACATAGCAGACTGCGATCAAGCAAGATCATATATCGTCCCGGACTCAGATCAACTATATTGGGGCGAAAGGCATACAGGATTACCACAAGAAATCTTTCCATTGCCATTCGTTATATTTGGGGGTAAGCTACCACCATCATGTTCACACAGATCACAAGTTGACGCAACCACCGAAAAAAAACTCCAAACGAAAATCACATATTGACAATGGTCTACTTACCAGACAAAGCCGAATGCTTCTTTCAGACCATCATAGTCGGCGACGATTCAACCGCCCGTGCAAGTCTCAATCAAGTCCGCAGCGCAGCAAACTCACTTTTAGTCAACTGTGCATTGGGCAGCCAATCACAAGGCGGGATCACGACCAACATCGGTAAGTCCTAATACAAGGCAATCCACCCGAGCAGAATCATGGCCACGCACGTTTCGCAAGCGAGCTGAATCTTTCCCAGGTGGCGACAACAACCTAGCCGTAATTCTGGGTACATTTCAGCCCCAGACACAATGTCGTGGCAACTTCATAGATATCTCTTCCTGCCAAGCGATCTTAGCAGATATGCCAGCTAGCACGGACAACATCATCTTCGGACCTACCGGTGCGCCAGGCGTGCAGGAAGCTCTGCCTCAGGAGGTTGTTTCGGGTCAGTCTCTTGTCTCAGACTGATGCACGTAGTACGGCTTTTTCTAACGAAGGTATCGAACAGCTGATCTCAAATGCATGGTCAAAGTTTTCTCGACTGGGAGGCCGGATACTGGGTCTTGGTATAAGATATGGCAAGCTGCAGAGGCGATGTTCGCGGTATGTACGAGGTTTTCGAGATTTGGGAGTTTTAGGGGTCTTGGTAGGCTTTCATATTCGATCTTGGATGACTGGGTTTGGCTGACTTTCGTGGACAGGACTTAATGGTGGGATCTTTGCTACGTTGACTGCTGGTCCGGTTATTCAATTGCCAGGTAATGTCTCGCAATTAAGCTCAGCGTAAAGAGCTCGTTGCAATTCGTGTGATCAGTACGGGAAGTTGTCTGCAGTGCCATTAAGCGCCAAGAACAAAAGTTATTTTCCTTGGGTCCATTACAGTTCTCCGAGAAAAGGAAGAACAAGGAAGGTGGCAAGCTTGTCGCGTCTCCTCAAGTAAAACTAGTGGCGTCTGCGACTGACCTGAGCGAACCATCATCAACCAAGAGGTTAAAATCCAGTCTTGCCGGCATCTCCTTTTCCACTCAATCTGCAAGAGATGACTTGCATCACAGTCTCGGCCATTGAATGTGAAATTCGCGAGCTCAGGAGCTCAGAAGCTCAGAAGTTTCAAAGAAGGCTCGCCACGTGGAAAAATTCCAATTTCGACCTCAGCGCAAACGATCACAATTTTTGGCCATAAACATATTCGCTGACCTTGCAATTGTCATTCTCTGATCCCAATGTCATAGTATCATGTGCTTACATCGCCAACGCGATACATAGATGAGACTTTACGAGCAACAGAGGACCTCGCGCTCGGAGGGGCAAAATGTTGTCAAGCGAATGGTGCTTCGGCAGGCTGTGGCGGCTGCATATGCTTAGATAGGAACTACCAGGAAGTTTATGCTGATATCAGAAAGCCAGAAGCTGAAAGGTAAAATGCCTTATATCGGTATATGGTGGCAAGCATAGATATATAAGGCCATGGTCTCCACCTTTCCAGTTTTTACACTTTATGGTTATGGCTTACTCGCTGCCCAACAAGATTTCCTGCAAATTTCAAAGGCGATCCTCCGCACTCTTCTTCTATCATTTTTTCTTCATCAGAACACGAAAATACAGTAACACATACTAACGTACAAAATCATCTAGCTTAACAAAAATCGAGCCCGCAGAGAGATATATACAACTACCTACCAAACTTTCTCAACCGTCCACCATAATCCCCACCATCAACCATGAAGCTCCCCACCGTCACCCTCATCGCATTTGCCGCTACCGCCTACACCCTCGAAGTCTGCCCCAAAGGCGACACCAAATGCCTGGAAGAACACCCAAGTGCCGTCCCCGTAGATAAACTCCGCATCCCATCCACACCTACCGAGGACGTGGAACCCATAGGCGGGTGGGACCTGAAAAGTTTCAGGAAGGTCTGGCACCCAACAACAGCTACCGCGGCCCGTGCGACACCATTTCCCAGCGACGATGCGAGTGCTGGCGATAGACTGGGACCCCGACGCAATGTATGGCCACCCGTGAAAGGCTTGAATGACGAGCCAAATCGCCATTCGAGACCATATCCCATCAAGCACACCCCCTCCATGACCACGATCGTCGCCACCGCTATGCCAGCAGTCGCTGGACCGATCGAAAAGCGTGACGACGCTATATGCACGACGACAATCCCAGACGCGCAGGGGCAGGAGTGGTTGGATATAGACCACCCTGTCAAGACCATGTACTCGACAACTGTCACGGCCAGCTTGCTGCTGGATTGCGGAGGCTGTGAGCTTGAGGTTGTGCCGAATGTTTTGGATATTGGTGTTGGACCGCAGGTTCGAGGGCCTCTTGGTTTTACAACGGTGCAGGTGACTACCACGACGCTTGTTGGATGTCTTCCTAGTGAGGTTTAGGTGAAAAGTGGATATGTAGATATCGATGCCAGGAGGAGTGGGTAGTGAGGACGATATTTAGAATCATCTAGATTGATGTTTTTTTTTGGGATTTTGTGGGAATTAGAATATGACGATCTCCTCAGGACGATGTTTTCGATTATGTGAAACCCTTGTGCATATAGATATTGATGATATTCACCGAAACACGTCGATAAGTGTCACGCTGTTTGGCTCTATGAGTACTTCAGATATCTGGATCAGACAAAAAAACTCAATTGAGTGTTCTCAAAACACTCCAGCCAAACCGTCCTTCTTGCCATGTTCCAGGGGGAGATCCATGAAATAAGGCCAATAATCCAAGACAACCAGGAGCACAGCGCAAGACGTCACATGCTGCAAGACGAACGAAACCTGAGTATCCCATCAATTGGCGACCTCCGTGCTTGTTATTCTAATAAATGATCAGGATCCATACCCGTCACTGTGACGATACCGTAAGATTTCAGTGGTATGTTGAGCTCCGACAGACAACAATATGTATGAACAAAAGTGCAATTACTCTCGGTAGCCCCTTGTCCTATCGGTATTGTAAGTCATCTGGGGTACAATACCCGTTTGTAACGCTTGTTATGGTACGGAAGCATCTGAAAGCAACGTCTTTGTAGACGAAAGTCGGCATTAAACTGTAAAAATTCCAGTCGAGTAGTGATTGAAGCGGATTGCTAAATAAACACGTTGCGCGGTCGTTGAAATACATCAGCAATTGACCCAGGTTTAAACAAAGCCTCAAGCAAGATCAAGGCCTATATTGCTCGACAGTCATGAAGATTGAGTGATTCACGAAAGTCGCAGTATCTCGCGTGTGGCATTTCCAGAGCATCCGACCCCCAAATATGTCAATGCATCGCTTGTATTGAGACTCATAGAAAGCCGATAGGCTGAGATTTGAGCGGAGGATGTACAGGTATCAGTATAATTACAGGTAACATAGCATTCGTTTCCCTTTTCCATCAAGGTCATCAATTCGTCCCATTCGTCCCATTTGTCCCATTCGTCCAGTTGAAATCCGGCATGTTCATATAATCCATCCCGCTTCCTTGCGTTTGCATCCAATCCTGCCCATTCAGCGCTAGCTCGGCATCAATAAAGTGCGTGAACATGTTTGGATCGACCTCCATTGGAAAATCGAAAGGTATGTTCGACGATGGAAACAAGGACTCTGCTTCGGGATAGCCGAATGGTTGCTGAATCTGATTAGGCCATGATGGAGCTTGCGTTGATTGTGTACCCGCGCTGCCCTTCGCTTGGTCGCCGGGGCCTCTATTGAGGTCCGTGAAGAAGCTCCCCCCATTCGAGGTAGGCGGCGTTGAGAAGTCATAGTCCTCCTGAGCAAGCCTGTATGTAGAGGACCCAGGTAATAAGCCCGTACCATTGCCGGCCATGGGTTTAATTTCGTGAGGCTCGCGCCGCTGTTGATTAGGATCAATTGCCCCGTTCTGACTATTTGGAGGGGCTTGCCGCCTGTTTAGGTGTTCGTACCACATCTTGAGCTTGGTCAAAATATTCGAAAATTGACCGGCAAGAATATGCTTTCGATCGTTATCCAAGCTGGCCACGGCTCCAAATTGGGCAATGCTGTTTGTGAGGTAATAATCGACTTTGAGGTCCTGCGGGTCCAGAATCTTGCTGAGCTCGCTCGAGGGCACATTGGAAGTATTCGACAGCTTCATCAGGATAACGATACAGTAGATAACACGCGCGTAAGTCATTGTTGCCATAGATCGGACAATCTCAGGATCCATGGCAATGAAAAATTCGAGGAGAGATTCCGAGGAATTGACGCATGTGAGAATGGCATTAATGTAGGCGGGAGTTATTAACGTCTGCGAAATGGGCTTTGATATAATGGAGAATGGTGGTCGAAAGTCGTCGACATCGTGATCAGGATGAAGAGCAATCTCATGCAAATAGACCTGATTGACATGGTAAGCAATCTCGAGTGAATCTAAAAGTTATCGTCAGCATCTTCTCAATTTTAAGGGGAGGTGAATCGTACGATTGTTCTTGATGTCGTCGTTAGAGAGAGCGTTCCGCCTCCATACGTCCAATTGCTTTTCGGTGGCCTTCAGCTTGAGCTGAGTAAGCTCATCCGCTAAACTGACCATATCATCAGAATCAAGGCCAAAGCTCATCGCACAATCTTCCACAACGCGTTGCATTTCGACCCATGCGACAAGAACCTTGTCTGTAGGGGCAGCATTTGGTGACGTTCTAAGGGCTTCCACACATTCCGCCATCCAATTAGTGAAGCGTAACATGTTCGGCAGTCGCAGACTCAACGAGACGCTTGTACAGAATACATAGCAAGCTAACAGTGCTCGACGGCTCTCGAGCGTACTGCTACCAGGGCGGGATGGCTGTGTTGATATGACACGGTGCGGCGTCTCTTCTTTGATGACAGTCGTCTCGACGTCTACTTGGGACCAGCTTCGATCGTCCGGAGATGGCTTGGGCCTCTTGCCGAGTCCAAGATCCATAGCCATGGTCGCTGCCATCTGGATTTGTTGGTGAAATTTGAGCTCCTCCATCTTCTCTGGCGGGTATGTCCACACGATCGAAACACAGAGCGCTTGAACCAGCTCTAGACTTTTTCGTCCTTGGATGGATATTTGCGTGGCGTATAGTTGCTGAATCTCTTGGTTCAACCTGAGGTTCAGAGCCGGATCCGATGAACCTGCTCCCGCCGCCATCACGGCCAAAAAGAGGACAGGTTTCTCCTTCCTAAGCTCGGCTGCAGTACATTCTAAGGGTACGACAGGAACCTGTACCATGAGCTTGTCGGTGTATCTGCTATAGAGCCTCTCCGCTGTTTCCATGCTCAGGATGCCTTGATCAATCACATCTGGAAGTATGGCAGATGACTCCACAATCTCGTTGCTCTGGTCCCAATCTGTTCGTGCGATCTCTAAGAATTGTAGTAGAGTTCCGTCGGTATTGTATTCAAAAGGCGACAGCCCCTCGACAGGGCATACCCCTCCAGTGGAGCAAGAGCCTGCGAAACCCACAGAATTCTGTCTGCTGCTTCCTCCATCTCGTGCCAGGCTGTCCACATCTTTCTCCGATATCGACGGCATCGAAGGCGCTTTCCCGCCATGTTCTAACAGCATGCTGAGACCACGGACTTTATCTTCTAGCTCCTTGACCCTCGTGTCTGTCCGCTTGCGGCGACGAGTCTTGCTATGCGTTGTGTAGACGCATTCTCGGTTGGCTCTAGTGCAACGCTGGCACTTGGAGGACATTGATGATTCATTTGCAAGGCATCGAACCTAAGGGTGTCAGTAAAACGCTAAATGTAAGACTATGGCATATGTATAGTATCGGGCTTATGATTATTGTGCAGTGAGGGGCTTGCAGTCATGGAATACACACCTTTCTCAAGCGGCACGCATCACAAGCTCCAGTGCTAGTTTGGCCGTTCTTACCTGTCCCTGGGTCAGGAGGTGAATGGCGCTCTTTAGAAGGTTTTGAGATTGATGGCTCGCTTCCTGCCTGATCGAAAGCTGATCCCGCAGCTGCCATGTCGAGGGTGAGGAAAATGCGTAACAAGATTCAGTCAATTGGCGATTCCAACATGTTCAATCTCATTCGCTAGCTCGATAGCTTAGGTGTTGCAAATTAGCACAGCCTCAATAGATCTATGACCGCCTGAAGGATTGGCTTGGTTGTCACGTCATCGCTAAAATAATTTGCAATGAGGGGGGCCCCTAAGCGAGCCCCTAAGCTCTCCCTAAGCTGCTGTCTGTAACCAAATTCGGGGAATTTACAGGGCGGTTCCTCGGGTAGCTCCCGGGGCCTCTTTGAAATGATTTTGACGATGGCGAGGTTGTTAAGGTACTTTATCTGTTGGTAAGCATCAAGGGTCCAGCTCTAGCCGCGCAAAAACGGGCCACAAGCGGAGAATCCCTAGAGCTGCCCCTAGAGAATTCGAATACGTCGCGGTCTTCCTTAGCGATTCCTTTGACCCGTAAGTACTCGATTGCGCCCTGGTCTTTGGCTCGTTGTGGGGTATCATAATAGCTACAAGGGCCCCGTTTGCGTTTAGGCATAGTATGGACAGGGACGTGTAGATGTGTTGTAGGAAATATCATGGTGCTGCTCTAGGGGCGGCTCTAGGGGCAGCTCTAGGGGTGATTTGGCAGGGCTGAGCTAGTCCACGTTGCGAACCATTTTGACCACACTGTGCCTCCCTTTTGTATTGGCGTGGCTTGTGCCCTGCGTTGGATATCAGCCTCAGCCCTACTATGCTTGGCATGTACTATAAGTAGCAGTATCCTTCCATAGATCATCAACAAGTCGTTCCTCACATTCCAAAGGGTTATGAGCCCGGTTTGACGCACGGCGTTACTACCAGAGGCGACTTCCTTCGTATAGACACTTTAGTCTGTACGTCGTATTCAAGCACGAGCTTTGGAATGTGAGGAACGACTTGTTGATGATCTATGGAAGGATACTGCTACTTATAGTACATGCCAAGCATAGTAGGGCTGAGGCTGATATCCAACGCTCCCCTATCAATGAAAAAACCGTATG
>JAABUW010002862.1_pt1 | contig 25534 bp, 16 predicted proteins | sample 5560081 | NCBI WGS metagenome assembly JAABUW01 (sample SAMN10711882, study PRJNA513363) | rock metagenome | isolation source: Antarctica rocks | place: Antarctica: Victoria Land, Knobhead sud | reverse complement strand
AATTTATTTATATATCATTTCTCATGCATTAAGTCTCAGTTTCAACTCAAGAGCATTTCTCGAAAGATTTTTTCAGTCATTGAAGACTCTTTTATTGCATATTTAAAGCAACAGTCATTGTTAGAAACTAGGCTAGAAACTATTAATATAGAAGAATGATATTATTATTACTACTTAAGATGATCACGATCAACTTGAGTGACTTGATAGAATCTAGATACAAAACAGTACATCAAATAATGTACAAGATGAAAGACAAAGAGTGAAAGAAAAGAATGAAAACTTGACTTTTATATACATGAATCAAGCAGAATCAAGACTAAACAATAGTTTTATGTTACGAGTGTATCAAGACTGAACAAGACTGAAGCTTTAATCAATTCACAGTGCATGCTAGCGAGTACTCTGCATAATGATTAGAACTAGTCAATGATCTAGTTGAGATCTGACCTAGATCTGACTCAGGTTTGACTCAGATATGACTCAGCATCTTTTTTCTTTTCTAGCATTTTCTAATCAGCTTCTATTGCCTTCTAGACAAACACACTTCTTTGTGTTATGAATAGTCAACAGATTTCTATGACAAACACATTTCTTTGTGTTGCAAACATCTTTTAAATCAACATCTTTCTTGTGTTTCAACACGTCTTCTTTGAGACTAACGTTGATCTGAGTAACTACTATATAGAGCGTGTTCTTCTTGTCTTTTGTATCTTCTTTCTTCTGTATTCTTAAAGTCTTAGTTATAGCTATCTTTATAGATTAAACATTCTAGTCACGCACGCACTCTGATTAGTTTTTAGACATGATCTCAACATTACTTTAAGAATTCATTAATCACATGATACTGATCTTTATATTCATTCAAATCAACTCAACTGACAACGAAACAAGTATAAAGAAATTTGTGTATCTGATGATCAATGACATCAAAAGACAGAACAACATCAAGAAATCAATAGAATCAATGAAAAAATACAATCATGTGATTGCTAGAGAATCTATCGCTCAGTCAGTAACATCAGTTCAAATCGATTGATAAAATCAAGAAATTAAGATCTTGATTGCTTGAAAATCATCAAAAAAAACTTCTCAAATCAGCAACACTCTTCTTTGAAGACTAAATACTTTAACAAATGATCTTTCTACATACTATTAAGCATCATCATTCGCTCGATCATCAAAATCTTCATCATGATTCAATCATTTGTGAATATTCAACTTGATTTCTTCAAGAATAATCAAAGTTTCGATTCAGTCATCTATCTCAAGTTATCTTCTCGTTTATCGAAATTTCTTAGAACTGACTTTGTACGAAAACATCATCAATTCTTGTCTCACTCTCAGACACTCAATGAATCTCTGAAAGTCTCTACTCTCTGAGATATCAAAAATGTAAAGCAGTTACAATATTGAGTTGAACAAGACTCAAAAGTTTTTCTAGAAGATTTAAACAATCTTTGAACTCAACGAGATTTAGATGTAGAAGCTTGTGAGCTATTTAATAGAATACTCAGTGAACAGATATGAAAGACTCATTTCGAAGAAATTGATCAAGCAAAAAAACGATTGAATTTAAATCTTAAAAAGCTTCAAGATCAGATGATGAAACTACAACATCGACTGCGATTGACTAAAGAAGATACTTCTACTTCTTTCATCATGTTCAATTTATTCAAGCAATCTCAAAAGCTTTTGAATTCATCTTTGTTTACTGATGAAAAAGAATCTATCTGAAATGATTGACAAGAAAAGATTCGCAACAAACTAGAAATCAGCATCGATCATTTCAACAATGACAAAGTTATACTAGTCTACATTCATTCTTGAATCAGCAAAGACATAGTCAAAGTCATTCTAGTCAGATGTCAGCGAGATTCATTGAACTCTTATTTAATGATTAATGATTTACTAAATGAACTTGCTCAGCTTTATGATGATTCTGACAAAGAGACAAACTTTCGAAGAAAATATGCTAATTTCATTCAAGAAAAGAGCAAATTTAGTGATTTTTATTTGATGTTTCAACGTCTGTTCTTTTATTTAGAATATCATGAAAAACAATTGATTGTTGATTTACAAGACAAGATAATCTATCATTTTTGTTAGAAGTCAGCATAAAGCGAGTCATATGAATGTCATTTAACTAATAGATAAATGCTAAGAAAGAAAAGTATCTACAGAAAAGAACTCAATTCTTATATGTGTGTTTCTCAGCTCTGTGCTAGACTCGATTGAATTGACGTCTTACACATATGATGCAGAGTTTCAATGATATCATCTTTAGATCAGATTTTCGCTAGGCTGAATTAGAATGAAATCAGGCGAAGACTAGATGAAGAATACACGAAGACTAGAATCATAACATTATTTTCTCTTCTTGACTATTCATGTTTGCATGAATGTTGTTTCTTAGTGCGCTTTTCTTGAATATCTGATATGAAATTCATCAATCATCTCTTGAGCGTTTATAAACTCGTCATCGTCAGCGTTATATCAGTTGAGATCGTTGTCATAGCTCTTTCATTTGATTCAATATTGAAGTCGTCTTCGATATCGTTGAAAGTTCAATATATCGTCGATTTTTCATTCATCTTCATCGTTTATCACTATTGATCTCGAGAATTCATTCTTTTGATCAGACAGAGAATCATCAACGACAGAACAAAGAAGCTCTGAATGAAATACATTGTATATATGCATAGTCTCTGATAATTTCAACTTATAAAATGAGTCAACAGAGTCTGTGATCTGAAAAGAATCGAGCATCTTGTCATTCAATTTCTTGAAGAATCTCGCTGTAATGATGTTTCATTTATTCAGAAACATCTTTGATTCAATCTTATAATTGATTTTCTTTCTATGCTTATTAGCTTAATTCATCATTTGTTTTCATGTTTTGATCAGAGCTTCGCAAGCGAAGATCAATATCTTATTCATGTGATTGAATATATCTTCGACTCGAATGATCTGCAGACGTTCGCGAATGCTTTCATACTCGATGATGTTGAGATCAAAGCTCATACAAGGGTGAAAGCTTTTGTTCATGAAGAAGAGAGTCAAGAAGATGACTGAAGACAAGACGTTATTGTCAACAAATTCGATCATGAATAGTCACTTGAATCAGTCGTTCTGCATGTATGAACAGAAGAAACGAAGATATCGCTTGACATTCTGATTGACTCATTCGCTTTGATTGTTGATCTGAGAGTGATAAACGATGAATAATTGAAGAGAAATGCTCAGTCATTTGCAAAGAAACTTTCAAAGAATGAAGATGAACTGAGAATCTCGATCGAATACAATGAAGCTTGATAAATCATGAGTTCAATATACTCATTGAAGCAACATTTCAGCTGTCTTTTCGACTGTGATATCTTCATCATCAGTGATGCAAGAAATATAATGTCTTTCTTTCAACAATCTGTAAATGACAGTCAGAATAGCGTTATAGTCGTACGAATCAAATAGATTGATAATGAAGTTCATGACTATGTTCTGTCATCGCTGTTCAAATATAGATAAAGATTGAAGCAAGTCATTTAATTTATCTCTTGATGTTTTTGAACGTTGACATACGTAGCAGTTTTGAATATATCGATTCATCGTTTTTCGCATAGAAGATCAATAGTAATTTCGCTTTATGATCTTCACTGTTCTAAGAATTTCAGAATGATCAATTGATGATTGATCATGTATCTCATGAATCAGATTCATTTGTAGAAGTTCGTTGAACGAAATTCATAGCTGACTATCATGAAACAAGATTTCATTCTGAGTTTGACAATTCTTCAATTTGATATCTTCATATTGTGCTTCGTCTCTTGCTATTACTTCGCGAAGTAGCGTACAATTCTCGTCGATTTCATTCACGTCAAGAACTTGTTTATAAATTGATTAATCATTATTCTTCTTTAAATCAGCGATCTTCATTCAATTTGATGTCAAAATAGTAGTTCTTTGATATTGAATGCGTTCATTGTTGAAATCTCTAAACATGAAGTCAGCTTGATGAGTTAATGCATTGATCTTAATGTTCTGTTTGTCAGATTGATACATTATCTTGAAGTTAAAGTCAGCTAGCTTCTGAACTCAACGCATCTGTCATTGACTCAGCTTCTTGTCTTTCATCAATGAGATGAGCGCTTGATGATCGATGAACATCTTGATAGAAATGTCAATCAGCTTCAGTTTGAATTGTCAATGTTCAAAAGCTCAAATTATGATCAGCAGTTTCTTATCATATATCTCATAGTTGCATTCAGCAGAAAACATGTTCTTGCTATAGAAAACAATCGAATGTAGAACATCTTCATCATCATATTGAGACAGAACTTCATCATTGACGTAGTTGAATGAGTCAATTTCAAGAATGAAATCGCAAATCTGATCAAAGTGACGAAGTATAAAAGTCTCAGTCATACATCTCTTCATGTGATTGAATGCAGTTTGACAGACTTCATTTCATTCAAATATGATTTTCTTTTGAGTGAGTTGAATCATTGAATGAACAATCTTTGAAAAGTTCTTGATGAAGCGTCAATAGAAATTGCAGAAGTCAATGAAGAACTGCATCTGAGTGAGATTATTGAGTGTAGATCAATCAACGACTGCTTGCATCTTTCGTGAATTCATCTTAAGTTTCTCGATTGATATTAAAAGTTCTAAAAAGATGATTTTCTGAACATGAAACTTGCATTTATCGATGTCTATCTGTAAATCAGCTTCTCGTAGTTTATTCAAGATCAATCGTACATGTCGCTTGTGTTTCTTCAAGATCTTGCTGTAAATGATAATGTCATCTAGATAAATCTGACAAAACTGATGTAGATATTCAAACAATACGTCGTTCATATAGTGTTGATAGAACGTGAATTTGTTGATTAATTTAAAGAGCATTACATGATATTTGTATGAGTCGAAGAAAATAATAAAGATAGTCAAATCTTCGCTATCTGAGTGCATGCGTAGCTTGTTAAACGTGACAATGATGTTCAATCAAGTCAGATACTTGCTTTCTTGTATACAAGCGAAAGTCTCATCTATCAATGACAAAGAATAGCGATTTCGTTTGATCAAAGCATTGAGCTTTCTGTAATCAACGCAGAAACGCAGACTTTCGTCTTTCTTTTCAGCGAACAAGATGAGCGAGACGTATGATGCAAAGCTGAAGAAAATGAATTCTTTGTTTAGATGATTGATCAGATACTTCTTTATCTTCTGAAGCTTGTGATTAAACATCTGATATAGTTTGCTTCGAGAAAACATTTCTTCATTGATCAACTCAATTTTGTGATTGTAGAAACGATGCAATGATAGCTGATCAATCATTGCTCGATCGAAGACATTTAGATAGTCGTGATATTCAGAGAAAAGCTTGACCTTGACTTGCTTGAGAACTTCAGCATGAGAAAGCTCATGCAGATTCACTTCTTCAGACTTGTTTTCAGCTGTAGTTATGAGTCGATTGATTTTCAAGACAATAACAGCAAAGATCTTGATGTCTGATTGTTTGACTAACATTCTATATGTTGCTGCTTCTATCATTGCTATGTTCGTTGAATCTGACGTTGATTTAAAGATTTTGACGTTAGTTAAAGTCGCGTCACACGACTTTAACTGTTTGATTAGTTTAACTGACTTCTCATTGAACTGATTGAAAGAGAATGATTTCAGACTGAATTGAGAGATAGTGAAAGATCTCTTCAATATATGAGTAGAAGTTAAACTCTTCTGCTTCGTAGTTGTCTTGTTGCTTGTGAGTAGAACAATCGATTTCAAATTAAGAGTGAAATTCGAAAATCGAAGAAAATCGATTTGCATATCAATTACTAAGTCGATTTTGTTCATTCAGGTTTTTTCAAGAATCATTTGATGTTGATCTAATTGAGTGATCAACATAAAAGCTGTGTCAATCGTATGATCTTGAACAGTCAGGTTCAAATAAATGACATGAGTAATGAGTTTCTTAGCATAGTGATCGTTGAATTCTTGAATTGACTTCGCTTTGATCAAAGTTAGAAGCTTGATTTGCAACTGATCACAAACAATCTGCGCAGTCACTTCATCAATGAACGAATAGTCAGCAGCTTCAATGTTTATCAATGACTTCAATGAGTAACTAATTTCATTGCTAGAAAGTACACATTCAATAGTCAAAGATTCAGAAGCAAAAGAATCATCTGACATGCTCATTGTTGAAGAAATTAACATCTCTTTCATTGCATCTTTGATGAAAGTCTCTAGTTTTTTGCCTCGTTATCTTCAAAAGAAGACATTTTCTCATTCTTCTTATTCTTTGAAATGACGATTTCATGTAGATGAGAAGTGAATGCATGAGATGCAAAAGTGTTGATCTTGTTCTGAGAGCAATTCTTGAACAAATGACTTGAGATCTTGCAAGTATAGCAGATGATAAACAATTTTGCTGACTCAGAAGTAGAAGAGAGAGTAGACTTAACATAATTGATTATCAAAGTCATCACTGACAATGAAGTAGCAATGCATTTATCAGATACGACAATGACTTTGACAGTGACAGTGCAAAGCTGACTGCGTAGCTGATAGTTGACTCGCTGTTTATTATTTACATCTTGAAGAAAGGTTTTAAGATGATGAAGTGAAGTGAAGTCTTTGAAGCATACTGACAAAGCATTCTGCAAGTGATTGTTGATCTTATTCTGAAGATCATTCATCAGAATGCGATCATCATAGTCTAGATAGCTGAATAGCTTCATAAAGTTGAAGTAGAAGACGTTGAAGAGCTTGTTTGTTTGTCTCAGAGTGTTGTACTTACGACAACACTTTTGATTTCTATTCAGTTCATTGTATATTTCTTTCAGATGCTCAAATAGCTTGTAGATCAAGATGTAAGAATGCGAAGCATCATGACAACGTTGAATGAAGATATGTTCAGCAGCATCATCTTTTAGTCTAGATATCACATAGACAATACAGATATTCTCATTATCGAAGTGATCAACATTTGCCTGAAGCTTGTCATTCATCTTGATTCTTCAGCTATTTCATGTTGATTCATCTTCATTGATGAATACAGATGAGTTCAAAAACTTGAAAGACTTGTGATGATTATTATTGAATAAAGTGAATGACTTACGTTGAGTAAAATTCTTGATAGATTGATGAGATAAAGATTTCTTAGAAACTCGAGATTCAGTAAACTGATGAGGTTGAAGCTGATTCGCTGAACGCTGTTTCTTTTTTAGACTCAAGACTTTCTCTTGTAGTTCAACGATAGTCTCTTCTTGAGTGTTTATTGTCATTTGATTGATCTCTAACTCATCAAGTCTCTTGATGTGATCAACTTGAACATTGATTCATTGCTCATTGAGTTTCAAAGTCATGTCTTGTTGATCTCTTAACTCAATCAGCATCTTGATGATCTCATCTGACTGATCGATAGCTCATTGACGAAGTTGTTGACTTATGTTGATGTCTCATGAAGTAGCGACATTCTGAGATTTCGCTGAAGCATTGAAAGAAATAAGAAAAACTCATTTATTAACAGTGCTTCTAAGCAGACGAGCTGTTCGTGACTCAACTGATTCAGAGTCGCGTGTCATTGTGAAAGATTGAAGGTAAAGATAAATAGATTGTGAGAAGATTGAGTGATTGATTTGATAAATTTGAGTAAATTTGAAGATGTGTTTTGATTAAAGTAATTCAAAGAATCTCTTGTGAATTTTCTGAATGAACGAAGTAGATTATTTCGTATCGTTTACACGTTGATAGCAGAGTAGTTGATTAGCATTTATCTACTGTTAGAGATCAGCATAGAGCGAGTCATATGAATGTCATTTAACTAATAAATAAATGCTAAGAAAGAAAAGTATCTACAGAAAAGAACTCGATTTTTATATGTATGTTTCTTAGCTCTGTGCTAGACTTGATTGAGTTGATGTCTTACACATATGATGCAGAGTTTCAATGATATCATCTTTAGATCAGATTCTCGCTAGACTCGATTAAAATGAAATCAGACGAAGATTAGACGAAGAATAAATGAAGGCTAGAATCGTAACAATCTTCATGCAGCTTGAAGTAGTCAATTGATTCAGCTCAAATCTTTCAATGAAATTCGTAATTACCTGATTCATTTGAACAATGAGCATCGAGTCATGAATGACATCAAAGAAAAGAAATTCTTGATCAAAGTCAGAAAGCAAGTCATCTTTGCTGAGAAATGAGATTTATTGAATCTTTATAGAAAGATTGAAGTCACTATACTTGTTGATCATTCAAAGTCGTGTGACGCGATTTTAACTAGCGTCAAAGATATTGATTTACAAGCTGAAATCTGTTTCATCTGTCACAAATCAAATCATACTTCTAGAGAGTGCTCTGATCAATCGAGAGTCAATGCATTAGAAGATGATGAGTTTGATTGATTTACATTGAACTCTGAGTTTGATTCTGATTCAAAAAACTAACTATTTCTTTCAAAGTCATTAAAGAAGTAAAAATCGTATCTTTGTGCAGTCAAATCGAAGTTCTATTGAAAGAAAACTATTTTGAAAAGTCATTTCTGATCAATGCTTCTTTTATCTCTCAGAGCAATTCTTTCAGCCTTCGTTCTTTGATAGATAGTGATTTCGTCGTCTACATGCTGATACATGACAAGCTAGTCAATAAAATATGTCAGAAACTTGAAATACAATTTATATCACTAGCAAAAAAGAAGTTAATACGAGACTATAATGAGAAGTTAGTTAGAAAGACTATTACTCATAAGATTCTACTCAATCTCACGATTGAAAGTTATAAGAAATTGACTGTGTCAATGCTGATAGCTGATATTGAGCATCATGAAGCTATATTGAGCAAACTCTGAATGAACAAAAATGAAATATTATTAAACATGAGACATGATACTATCGTATTCTCTGATCAATTAAATACCTCTATTTCGATTTTTTTGATCTCGTCAAATACAAAGCACTTAAGTTGATTGCAATCAACTTCAATCTCTTCAGCAGCTCACAGCAAGATCTTTAAAATGCTCAAGCATTCAGTTTCATTCATTCAGAAAGAGTCATTCTCGATTCAAAACATAGACATCGTCTCTTTTTAAGCACTAGTAAAATGAAAAAAGAAGAATCAGACAGAGATTTTTGCTATATTCATCGAAGACATCGATAGAAAAATCATCTACAATACTCAATGCAAACTAGATGTCATAAATGTTTTTTCAGTTGATGAAATGACTCAGAATCTAGAAGATATTAAAGTCAAGTTATCATTGAAATATCAGAATTTTCTAGACATCTTTGATTGAGTTCAAGCAGACAAGCTATCGTCTTATCGTTCATATGATCATAAGATAAAGTTTACTAGTGACGTAACGTCATCTCATTATCGAGCATATTGAATGTCTTTTTACAAGCTTCAGAAAGTAAAGAAATATCTGAATGAGAATCTTTTCAAAGAATTTATAATCTCTAGCAAAGCTTCGTATTTCTCACTCATTCTGTTCATTTTAAAAGCAAATGAAGATCTACAATTTTGCGTTGACTATTGAAAACTCAATGCTATTATCAAAAGAAATCGCTATTCTCTATTGCTCATAAATGAGATGATCAACAAAATAGTTGATTGCAAGCATCTGACTTGATTAGATATCATTTCAACTTTCAACAAACTGCAAATGCATTCTGATAGTGAGAACTACACTATCTTTATCATCGCTTTAAAAGCATATAAATCAAAGATGTTATCTTTTGAACTTATCAATGATTCTGTCTCATTTCAGCAGTATATGAATGATGTTCTTTGAAACTTTCTAAACGACTTTTGTCAAGTCTATTTAGACAACATTTTGATCTACAGCAAAACTCAACAAGAACATTGACAATATGTCAAGATGATATTAGATCATTTATGAGAAGCTGATCTACAAGTAGATATTTGAAAGTATGAATTTGACGTAGAAGAAACTGTCTTCTTAGAAGTCATAGTTTCAGAACAAGATCTTTGTATGAACTTTATTAAAGTGAAAGTCATAGTCAACTGAGCTACGTCGATCAATCTAAAAGAAATTCAGAGCTTCATGAGATTCATTAATTTCTATCGTTGTTTCATTAAAGACTTCTCAAAGCTAGTCAAATCATTCACTCAGCTGACTAGAAAAGACACGTCTTTTGTTTAAAATGAAGTTTGTGTTCAAGCTTTTGATGATTTAAAGAAACAAGTCAGCTCAATCTCAATCTTACGACATTTCAATTCAAAACAACAGACTATTCTGAAAATAAATGCATCTGACTACGTCAAAGATGAAATACTATCACAGTATGATGATGAGAGTGTTCTTCACTCAGTAGCATTTTACAGCAAGAGCATGATCTTCGCTGAATGCAATTATCATATCTATGACAAGAAATTGCTAGTCATTATTCAATGTTTCAAACATTGAAGACTCAAGCTTGAATGCATTGAACTACTCATTCAGATATTCATCAATCATTAAACTCTGAAAATCTTCATGAAAAATAAACAGTTGACTTGACGTCAAGTCAATTATCTAGACGTTTTATTTGAGTTCAACTTTCAGATTATATTTCAATCAGACAAAATAAACATTAAAGTCAATGCTTTAATCAGAATGTTTCTGATCGATGTTTCTGAATCAACTCAATGTACTGAAGATCATTATCAGATCATTCTGACACTTGATAGAATAAATATTCTAACTATTGAATCTGAAGTTGATCTCTATCAGTGAGTAAAAGATGTCAACAAGATGAATGAGCTTTGCGATGAGTATAGACAAGCTATAAGCGAAAACAAGCTCAAGCTACATAGCACTGAATTGAAGCATTGCAAGATCGTTAATGACGTTTTGTTCAGAAAAGATCTACTATGAATTTCTGAGAATATGCATACGAAATTGCTAAAGAAAATTCATGATCAGTCTTTCATCTCTCATTCTGACAATCAAAGAACTATCAATCTAGTTCAACGTTTCTACTATTGATTCGATTATCAAGCAATGATTAAACGTTACATTCGAAACTGTCATGTCTGTTAACAAAGCAAGATATCTAGAAATAGCATCAATGAACTTCATCACTGAGTTATTTCTATCAAAAGATTATAACATCATTTGCACAGTCATATATCATCTCATCAAGAAACGTCACTATGTCTTCTGTCATTGAAGAGATAATGACATCTCAGTCGAAGAAATGATTTGAATTATGCTATGAAACGTCTATTGACTTCATGATTTATCTAGTTCTATTGTTTCAAACAGAGACTTTCAATTCATATCAACAATGTGACAAAGTCTTTGTAAGTGACTAAGAATCACAGCTAGTTTATTAACAGTTTATCATTCTGAGATTAATGATTAATCAGAATGAGTTAATCAAGATGTTGAACGCAAATTAAGAATTTACTGCAATTACATGCAGAACGACTGAGCAAAATGACTATCAATGATAAAATTCAGCGAGAATTTCAATATCTTCTCGATCATCTCAATGACTTCATTCTACTTCAATAAGAGTTTTCACTCACAAATAAGTTTTGATTCAGATACGACTAACTATGAAACTACTCATGAGCATCTTGAAGCTAGAAAAGCAGATGATATTATCATTTGAATGAAAAAGCTTCTTATCTTCAATCATCAGTAATTGAAAAAGACGAAGCAGATCATCGAAGCTCAGATCAATAAACATAAACGAAATGTCATTTATGAAGTAGACGACTGAGTTTGATTATTCTCTAGAAACATAAAGACAACTAAATCATGTAAGAATTTGAAAGATAAACAGCTAAAATCTTATCAAATCACTGTCAAAGTTGAAATCTTCTATCATCTTCATCTATCAATAAGCATGAAGCAGCTGCATTTAATGTTCAGTTCAAAGCTATTACATTCTTGTCTTAATGATCTTTTATCAGAACAGCATTCAGAATCATCTAGATTTCTCACTATTGAAGATGATGAGCATTGAAAGATAGATGACATTTTAAACTCTAAATGCTATTGAGATCAAATACAATACAAAGTCAAATGAATGAGACTAAATCAAGACAACAAATGATACTATGCTGACAAAGAAGAATTCAAGAAATTGAAAGAAGTTCTAGTTGAATTTCATAAGCTTTATTCAGACAAGTCACACTAAATTGAAAAACAATGAAAATTTTTTTGCGTTTCATTTATTCTATTCATGCAAACATGAATTTTCAAAGAAGAAAGTAATGTTACAAGTGTATCAAGACTGAACAAGACTGAAGTTTTAATCAATTTGCAATGCACACTAGCAAATACTTTGCATAATGATTAAAGCTAGTCAATGATTTAGTCGAGATTTGATCTAGATCTGACTCAGATTTGACTCAGATATGACTCAGCATCTTTTTTCTTCTCTAGCATTTTCTAATCAGCTTCTATTGTCTTCTAGATAAACACACTTCTTTATGTTACGAATAGTCAACAGATTTCTATGACAAACACATTTCTTTATGTTGCAAACATTTTTTAAATCAATATCTTTCTTATGTTTCAACACATCTTCTTTGAGACTAGCGTCGATCTGAGTAACTACTATATAAAGCATGTTCTTCTTGTCTTTTGTATTTTTTTTCTTCTGTATTCTTAAAGTCTTAGTTATAACTATCTTTATAGATCAAACATTTTAGTTATGCATGCACTCTGATTAGTTTCTAGACATGATTTCAACATTTTATTGACTTAAGATTGCAAAAGTTCATGCATATGACTGAAATGATTAAAACAGAATTACTGAAGTTAAATTAAGATGATGATGATTAAATTGATGACTTAATTCATTGAATTGTAAAACAAATTCAATGAATTTAAGATTTCAACAATTTATAATTAATTTTAATCATTATACAATTAACTTAAGTGAATTGATTTTAAATTAATTAAAATAAGTTCTGATTTATGCTTTAAACTTGAATGATAATTTGACATCATGACAGTAACTTTTCTCTTCAAGATTGAGTTTCTAAAAGATGATGAAGAGAAATAAGATGAAATGAGAAAAAATTAAAGATGAAGATGAAGATTGAAATGAGACAAAAGTTAATGTAAACGTATTTTAATGTGATGATGCACAAATGACTGAAATAAATTTGAGTTACATCTGAATCAGATCTGAGCAAGATATTTGAGTCAGATTTAAATAAAAGAAAGATGAAATACAGTTTAATATAATAATGCACAGATGAAACTTAGACTGATCATTGAGTTGAGTTTCAAGTTAACATTTTGAATTCGACTTGATTCAAAGTCAAATTGCTCACATTTTCAACTTGATTTGAGTCGAGTTGAGCATATTTTCAACTCGATTTGATTTGATTTGACTGAGAATTGAGTCAACTCAATTCAACTCGTCAAGAATTCAAGCTTAACGTCAAGAGAGTTAAATATAGAAATTTTTTCGACTTTTGCATTATCTTTTTGCATTATCTTTTTGCATTATCTTCTTGATAGAAAGTCATGAAGAGAAAACATGAAGATCGTTTGATAAAAAGTTCTAAAGAGAAACATAAAGAGAAACATGAAGAAAAACATGAAGAGAAACATGAAGAGAAACATAAAGAAAAACATAAAGAAAAACATGAAGAAAAACATGAAGAGAAACATAAAGAGAAATATGAAGAGAAACATGAAGATCATTTGATAGAGAGTCATGACGAAAAAACATGGTAGAAAGTCATGAAGAAAAATCATGTAGACTGTTCAACCAAGCTATTTACATTTATCTAATATCTTGTTGAATCAAGTCGAGTTTTCAAATCAAACTTCTTAACTTGATTCAAGTTCTTGAGTTCAACTTCTCAACTCAACTTGACACTTTTTCAAAAAAATTTCAACTTGACTTGATACTTTTTAAGTCGAGTACTCGACTCAAACTTAAGTACTTAACTTGATGCAATCAGTCTAATGAAACTAAAATACATCTGAGTCACATTTAAATTAGATTTAAACAAGATGTTTAAGTCAGATTTAAACAAGATCTAAGTCAGATCTGAGCTGAATTAAAATAATGAAGATTGAATTTAAAGTTCTTGATATTGACATTGAAATATCACACATGATAATACATGTGATTCTTCAATGACAGAATTAATGAGATGATATTCATTAAATGCTTGCTCACAATTATTCAGAAAATGAAAAAACTTTCAAATAAAAAAGTGATCTTCTTAATCAATGTAATACTTAAACAGAGATGAATTATAACATTTATCATGCTTAAAGTTTAATATGCTGTTTACATATCAGAAGATCAGCAATAAAACTCATTTGTATGCAATGTTGATTATAAATTTACTGTTTAGCTACAGTAAAGTTTAAAAATTATCAAAAGTTTGAATGATATTAAGACACTGCATGATGATGAAGCATTATATATTGATTGCATGCAAAGTTTTTGCAATCATGCAGACTTTGATAATCTCAATGCGCATGTTACAAGCAATCTGCATGCAGATAAGAAAGTCAAATAAAACGCAGTACTACAAGGAAAATCGCTTATGAAAATCATTCAATTCAATATCTTGTCATTGCAATGACAAGAACTGAGACAGAAGACTTTTATGTTTGATTTGTTAAAGATGATTAGCAGAAAGAACTTAAATCATGAACATTCTTTAAATTTACATGCTAACTATGTATAAATCTTGTTAAGACTGCATGTTTGTTACTATGACATGAACAACTCACAAAACTTGTTAAGTTCAACATAAGCAAACTCAAGAATCTCATTAATATTGTTTAACAAACGTTCAGATACAGACATTTTATACATGAGTAATATGCTGATGAGAAGACTTCATTAAAAGAAGAGAAACACAAGCGAATTAATAATTGTAATTGTAATTGTAATTCATACACTCTTGTGACATTGATTTAGATTCGACTCATGAGAAACTCTATGCTATTTATATCGAGTGAACAAAACTCTCTGAGAAAGAAAATCACTCGTCGTCTATATGACTGCTTCACGCAGTCGAAACAATGAGATTGACACTGTGTTATCAAGTAATGAATCTATAGCTTCTATTCAGCGTGTGACGCTCGAGTAAACTCTTGATGAAAGTGTCTGTGCTGTTTAATTATGACGCATCATCTTTGCTCTGCTCTTCATTGATGATATTCTATACAACAATGTTTCGATTCAATTCTCGATTCAAAGACGAAAGACGTTTTCTTTGCACTCATGATGCTCATGATTGTAACGTACGTAGAGCTGTGTTCTCTTACTCAATGATTGTCATTCATTGAGCAGAGAAATATGTGATGAAAGAGAGATGCACACGATGAGAAGATAAAGTGTGATTGTACTGAGTAACTCTTTTCTTCTCTTGATTTGACTTATGTCACGTAGACGTTGAATGAATTGTTAGTATAGACGTGCGATCGCAATCGTTCGATGTTTGACTCTGATCAATGAAAGAGAATGCGTTCTGATCGTTCTCTTGAGCTCTCGATTTTCCACGTGAATAGATGAATGACTTGACGTCAAGTAAAAAAGGTGAGTTCAAGTCTTCTCAGTATATCAGCGTGATCGACGAGTCACTACTTCTTCGAACACTGTAGTCACGTCTTTCAATACTTGAAACGATTATTCTATCTGATATTTTTTCATCAATTACTTGATGACACTGTCGATGTGATGAAGACGTTTCGATATCAACGCAGTCAACAAGTTGCAAATTCTTCGATCACTTGTAGTCACAACTCGCAGACTCTTCATCTGAATTGTCTTTTTCACTAGTAGTATCTTCTCATCTCTTACTGACATCAACATGTCATTAATCTTCTTCGTAGATTGATTGTGACTGTTAGAAGAGATGTTGTCGCATGAGTGAAAACTCTGCACGATGACTTTTCTGATCACGCAACGTTCTAACATCGTTTGAACTGCGTCGAATTGAGATCTCTTGACTCTTTTGACTTCTATTCAAACACAGAATAGAATCAAAAGATTCGTAGTTAACATCACGTACAGATGAATCTTGTTGTCAGTTGCAAATTAATAAAGAATGATTAAATTATGCTATTTGATTAAAAGTGTAACATATAAACATTTCTGCAAAACATGATTGATCTGCATGAGAAAGATCTCTACAGATAATACAAAACAGATGAGTTGCATATTTTACAAGCGAAGTGAGCATTTGCAAGACATGATATACAATGATGATGATTGTCAATTTTAAGAATCTCACTTCTTCACTGAGTTTTGACTTTTGAATGTCTTGATGATAAAATCAATCTTTAATCAAAAACATCATTTGTATAATTTGAAAAAACAGTAATGCATGTTAATGTGATTAAAGAAGAAATCGACTACAATACACATGTGTATCGCTGATGAAACATCTGCAACTTATGCTTAAAAAGTAAATTGTTGAAATTTGAGCAGTGAAAGATTTTATTCATTTTGAACTGTGAATATGTTGCAAGAAAACTCTCTGAGTAACTTCTCAAGTTTAAAAGAAAAATCAGCATAGAGATCATGCTTTATGTATGTTGCATGCAATGTATACAACATATTTTCAATAAATAACTCATGAAACTCATTAAGTTCAACATAAGTAAACTTAAGAGTCTCATTAATATCATTTAACAGACGTTCAAACACAAACATTTTATACATAAACAATACATTGATGAGAAAACTTTGTTAAAAGAAGAGAAATATAAGTGAGTTAGTAAAGAATAATTGAACTACGCTGTCTGATTAGAAGTGTAACATATGAACATTTTTGCAAAACATGATTGATTTGCATGAGAAAGATTTCTACAGATAATGCAAAACAGATGAGTTGCACATCTTACAAGCAAAGTAAGCATCTGCAAAGCATGATATACAATGACAACAATTGTTGATCTTAAGAATTTTATTTCTTCACTGAGTTCTGACTCTTGAATTCTTGATGATAAAGTTAATCTTTAGTTGAAGATATCATCTGTATAGCTCAAAAGAACAGTAGCATATGTCAATGTGATTAAAGAAGAAATCGACTGCAATATGCATGCATATTGCTAATGAAACATCTGCAATTCATGCTTAAAAAGTAAATTATCAAAATTTAAGCAGTAAAAGATTTCATTCATTTTGAACTATGAATCTGTCATAAGAAAACTCTTTGAGTAATCTTTCAAGTCTAAGAGAAAAATCAGCATAAAAGTCATGCTTTATATATGTTGCATGCAATGTATACAACATATTTTTGATAAACTTACGCATTTCACTAGAAAATTGAAGAAATTTGACATGACAATTAACATATAAATAGAAAGCTCAGTTATCAAATTGAAATCAGACATACAAGTTCTAAAGATGCAACTTGTCATGATTTTAGCCTTGTCAGACTCAGTCTTCTAGTTTTGTCAGATTTATTCTCGCTTCGTCATCTTGACTAGTCTCTATTGAGTCTAGCGTCGACTGAGAAACACACATATATAGTCAGCTTCTTTTCTATAACTATCTTTCTTTCTTAGCATTTATCTTCTAGTTAAATGATACTCATATGACTCGCTCTATGCTGATCTTTAACATTAGATAAATGCTCATCATTTACTACTCTGCTATTGATGAATAAACGATATGAAACAATCTATTCAGTAAGAAAAATTTGCAAGAAATTCTTCAAATTTGCATCATCATTTTAAATTGCAAGAAATTCTTCGATTCTACACTCATTTTCATCATTTTATTCGCAAGAAATTCTTTGAATAAAGCACTCAATTATTATCTGAAATTCACAAGAAATTCATTGAATTTTCACTCATCAAAAACATTAATTCAAAACAACAACTTCTATCTTCTCTCATCATGACATGCGATGTTGAGTCAGTTGAGTCTCAAACAACTCATTTGCTTAGAAGCATGATCAATAGAAGAGTTTCACTTCTACTCATTGATGCTTCAGTTGAAGCTGAGAAAGCTGTCATTGCATGAAACATAAACATCGAAGAACAACTGTTTCATTGAGTCAGTAATCAACTCAACGAAGTCATCAATATGCTGAATGAGCTTCAAAGTCAGCAAAACTTGACTCTACAACTCAATAAACACTGACTTCTTGTACAAGATGATCACAAAAAGAGAGCGAAACAACTAGAAGTCACGTTTGATAAGAACGATGAACTAGAGAAAAAGATCAATCAGTTACAAGGTGAGTGATTGAACTTCAGAGTGAAACAACGTCAAGCTGATCAATCTATGCTTCGTCAAGATACTCAGTCAGCTGAGCAACAAGTCAATCAGAAAGAAGCTCACTTTCAACGAAAATCTTCTACTTTATCTGATAACGAAAATGAGAATGATCATCACAAGTTCATCAAGCTTTTGAATTCACTCATTTTCATTGAAACAGATGACTCTATCTGAAAGACATGAAACATCAAAATAGCTGATAAGCTCGATGTCAACGCGAATCATTATTCTACTGAAAAGATTCATATTGTTTATGTGATTTTCAGACTAGAAGACGATGCTGATCAGCAAATCTATGCAAAACATCATGTTGATGCTTTCTCACTTTATCAATCACTATCAGAGCTACTGAAACATCTGAAAGAAATTTACGAAGATCAGAATTTGATTCGAAAATGTTGTCGTGAATACGTTGCTTTGAAGCAGCTCAACAAGCTCTTCAGCTCTTTCTATTCAAAATTCACTAGAATATTCAGCTTTCTGAACTACGACAAGATCATTCTGATGAACAACATTCAGAATAAAATCAACAATCATCTTCAGAACGTGTTGTCAGTTTGTCTCATAGAGTTTAGCTTGCTTGATAAGCTCAAGATCTTTCTTCAAGATGTGAATAACAAACAACGAGTCAATTATCAGCTACGTGATGAGCAATGAACAGTCAAATCAATAGCAGCTTCGAAAAAACTTTTTGTCTTCTCGTTGACATCAGTCTCAACTACTAGCTATGTTCAACTCGCTACTTTTTTCATTCTCGAACCTGAACAATCAAGAATGTCAATCATTTGCTTCAACTGCAAAGTATCGAGTCATCTTTCAAAGAACTGCTCTCAGCTGAAGACTAGTACTTTGACATCTTGTGCATTCATCTCTTGTCTCAATGAAATCATCATGTCAAAAGAAGAGAAGAAATTATTTACAGAGAAATCAAAGAATGAGACAAAAAACTAGTGACTTTCATTAAAGACGTGATGAAAGATGTGTTAATTTCTTCAATGACAAGCATGTTAAATGACTCTTTTGCTTCTGAATCTTTGATTACTGAATGTGTACTTTCTAGCAATGAAATTAGTTACTCATTGAAGTCATTGATAAACATTGAAGCTGCTGACTATTCATTCATTGATGAAGTGATCGCGCAGATTGTTTGTGATCAGTTGCAAATTGAATCTCTGACTTTGATCAAAGCGAAGTCAATTCGAGAATTTGACAATCATTATGCTAAGAAACTTATTACTCATGTCATTTATTTGAATCTGACTGTTCAAGATCATACGATTGACACAGCTTCTATGTTGATCACTCGATTGAATCAACATCAAATGATTCTTGAAAAAACATGAATGAACAAAATCAATCTAGTAATTGATATGTGAATCAATTTTCTTCGATTTTCGAATTTCATCTCTAGTCAGAAATTGATTGTTCTATTCTCAAGCAACAAAACAATCACGAAACAGAAAAGCTTGACTTCTACTCAAATACTAAAGAGATCTACTTCTTCTGTTGTCACTTGACTCAGCGAGAAGTCATCTTCATTCAGTAAAATCATGAAATCATCTAATTCAATTAACTTTGCTTCGTCTTTCGATTCAATGAACATAGCAATGATAGAGACTGCTGCATATAAATCACTAGTCAAACGATTGAATGTGACTACTTTCGCGATCATCATCACGAAAATCGATCGACTTCTAAAAACAGTTAGAAATAAACTTGAAGATGTAAATCTACAAGAGCTTTCACATGAAGAGATCTTGAAAGAAGTTAAAGCTAAGCTTTCTTCGAAATATCATGACTATTTAGACGTGTTTGATCGAGCGATGACTGATCAACTATCTTCTCATCGCTTCTATGATTATAAAATTGAGTTAATCGACGAGAAAACATCTTCTTGAAGTCATCTCTATCATATGTTTGACTACAAGCTTCAAAAGATGAAGAATTACCTGATCAAGCATCTGAATAAAGACTTTATATCTTTTAGCTCAGCTTCATACGCTTCGCTCATACTATTCATCGAAAAGAAAGACGATAGCTTGCGTTTCTGTGTAGACTACAGAAAGCTCAATGCTTTGATCAAACGAAATCGCTATCTCTTATCGCTAATAGACGAAACTTTCGCTCGTATTCAAGATAGCAAGTATCTGACTCGATTGAACATCATTGTTGTCTTCAACAAACTGCGTATGCATTCAAGCAGCGAAGATTTGACTATCTTTATCATCTCTTTTGATTTCTACAAATATCACGTGATGTCTTTTGAATTAATCAACGACTCAACTTTCTATCAACATTATATAAACGACGTGCTATTTGACTATCTTCATCAGTTTTGTCAGATTTATCTAGATGACATTATCATTTACAGCAAAACACTGAAGAAACATAAGCAACACGTACGATTAGTTCTATATAGACTACAAGAGACTGATCTTCAGATGAATATAAACAAATGCAAGTTTCATGTTCAGAAAATCTTCTTTCTGAAACTATTGCTATTCATTGAAGAACTAAAGATGAATCTCAGAAAAGAACAAGCAGTAGTTGAATGATCTACTTCTACAAATCTCACTCAGATGCAGTTCTTCGTCAACTTCTGCAATTTCTATCGACATTTTATAAAGAACTTTTCGAAGATTGTTCATTCTTTGATTCAATTAACTCAAAAAGAGATGATATTTGAATGAGATCAAGCTTGTTAAACGATCTTTGATCATATGAAGAAACAAATGACTGAAGTCTTTATTATTTGTCATTTTGATCAAAATAGAGAGATTATTCTTGAAACAGACTCATTCAACTACGTCAACGATGACATACTTTCTCAGTATGACGACGAAGAAACATTACATTCAATGATCTACTACAGCAAGAATTTGAGTCTCGCTGAGTGCAATTACGAGATCTATGACAAGAAATTACTAGCAATCATTTGTGTCTTTAAGCATTGATGATCTGAGCTGAAATTGACTGAGCTACTCATCAAGATGTTCACTGATCATCAAGCTTTAACGTCATTAATGAAAGATAAAAAGCTAAGTAAACGTTAAATGCACTGAATACAAAAGTTCGTTGACTTCAACTTCAAAATCATGTATCGCTCAGACAAATAAAACATCAAAGTCGATGCATTGACTCGTCGAGTCAATTCAGTTTCTAGAAGCTTCAAGAATGAATGATGTTGCTATCAGCGAACTACAATTCTCACGTTGAATTGAATGAAAATCGTTGATTTAAAGAAAAACATCAATGAATCAATTTATAAACAGATTCTTGAGACTAATGAGATCGACGAGAATTGTATGCTACTTCGCGAAGTAATAGCAAGAGATGAGACACAATATGAAGATATCAAATTGAAGAATTGTTGAACTCAGAATGAAATCTTATATCATGATAGTCAGCTATGAGTTTCGTTCAACGAGCTTCTACAAATGAATCTGATTCGTGAGATACATGATCAATCATCAGTTGATCATTCTGATATTCTTAGAACTGTGAAAGTCATAAAGCGAAACTACTATTGATCATTCATGCGAAAAACGATAGATCAATATATTCGAAACTGCTATATTTGTCAACGCTCAAAGACATTTAAAGATAAATCAAATGACTTGCTTTAATCTCTATCAATATCTGAACAGCAATGACAAGATATAGCAATGAACTTCATTATCAATCTATTTGTTTCAAGCGAGTACAACGCTATTCTGACAATTATTTGCAGATTGTCAAAAGAAAGACATTATATTTCTTGCATCATTGATGATGAAGATATCACTGTCAAAAAGACAGCTGAAATGCTGATTCAATGAGTATATTGAACTCATGATCTATCAAGCTTCATAATATCTGATCGAGATTCACAATTCATCTCTATACTATGAAAGTCTCTTTGCAAACGACTGAGCATTTCTCTTTGATTGTTCATTGTCTATCACTCTCAGATCAACGATCAAAGCGAACGAGTCAATCAGAACGTCAAGCGCTATCTGCGTTTCTTCTGTTCATACATGCAGAACAACTGATTCAAGTGACTATTCATGATCGAGTTTGTCAACAATAACGTCTTGTCTTCAGTCATCTCATTGATCTTCTTCTTCATGAACAAGAGCTTTCACTCTCGTATGAGCTTCGACTCTGAAATCATTGAGTATGAAAGCACTTGCAAACGCTTGCAGATCGATCGAGTCAAGAATATATCTGAGCAAATGAACAAGACATTGATCTTCGCTTGTGAAGCTCTGATCAAAACATGAGAACAAATGATGAATCAAGCTAACAAGCATAAAAAGAAGATCAATTACAAGATTAAATCAAAGATGTTTCTGAATAAAAGAAACATCATTACAGCGAAATCTTTCAAGAAGTTAGATGATAAAATGCTCAATTCTTTCATCAATTTAAATCTCATCAACTCTTCATATAAACTGAAATTATCAAAGTTTATGCATGTTCATGATGTATTCATTCTGATCTGCTTCGTTCTGCCGTCAACGATTTCTTGTCTGATCAAAAGAATGAATTCTCAGATTCAATAGTGATAAACGATGAAGACGAGTGAAAAATCGATGATATATTGAATTCTCGTTGATATCAAAGACAACTTCAGTATAGAGTCAAATGAAATGATTATGACAATGATCTCAATTGATACAACGCTGATGACGACAAATTTATGAACGCTCAGAAGATCATTGATGATTTTCATATTCAATACTTGAACAAATCACACTAATCAACAATTCAATCAATCACGATTTAACAGATCTGAGTCTGTGAAATCATGATTGAGCAATTAATTGAGTCAAGCAGAAAATACATTCATGCGAACATGAATCGTTGAAGAAAGAGAATAATGTCACGATTTTAATCTTGTCAGACTCAATCTTTTAGTCTTGTCAAATTTATTCTCGCTTCGTCATTTTAACTAGTCTTTATTGAGTCTAGCATCGACTGAGAAATACACATATGTAGTCAGCTTCTTTTCTGTAACTATCTTTCTTTCTTAGCATTTATCTTCTAGTTAAATGACACTTATATGACTCGCTTTATGCTGATCTTTAACACAACTGAACATGAAACTGCAATGAGATGTGCATCTTTGATAAATAAAAACGAATCACATTACAAAAATGCTGACACTTAGTTGTTTTAAAGTCTTTACATGAGAAGCTATTTTCACAAAAGCGAAACAAGTATACTCAGCAGTAATGAGATCAGAAATTGCATTTGAAGCGTCAGTCTGACATTAACGTGACAAGAAAAATGAACTGTTGAGTAAAGAATGCAGATTAAAAACACTTCAGAATCAAACTCTGCATCACGTAGCAGAAGTGTTCAAAAGAGTAAGCATCAAAACTTTAGAAACAGAAACATATACAAGCTTACTACATGTTCATTTGAACATGTTATAAAATGTCAGAATCGTGTCTAGATGAGTCAACCAGCGAAAGTCAGAGTTGAATAGTGCTTGATCTTTAGAGATAGCTATAACTGAATATTAAGAATACAGAAGAAGATGAGTACAAGAGCTTCTATTTAAGTAATATTCAGAGACTGCGCTAAGCTTGAAGAAAATGTGTTTGTGACACGGGTAGAATGTGATGTAGAAAGAAAGATGATGTTGAACAAAGAGATGTTGATGAAAGAAAATAGAGACTGAGTCAGATCTGAGCTAGAGGCACTGACTAGCCCTATTCAGCCTTGGTACGCTCGTAACATTACCTTCCTCTTCGAAAATTCATGTTCGCATGAATGTCACTCGTTTGCTTGCTTTCTTATTGAGTTATTTCGATACTAGCGTGACTTTCTTGAGTATAGCGCATGAAATTCGTTCAAAACTTTCTCGAAGTCATCGAATTCATCTTTATCGACATAGTATCATTCATTGTCTCTATCTAGACCTTTTCATTTGACCTTGTACTGTATTCGACCTCGATAGCGTCTGAAGTTCAGAATGTCATCTATCTTTCAGTGTTCATCGTCGTCGTCATCAATAATGATGAGTCTGAGAGATTCTGCATGCTGTTCTGATAGAGAGTCTTCTGAATACGGTCGCAGTAGCTTCGAACTGAACATCGAATGCAGATGCTTCATGCTGACTGATAGATGAAGATGATAGAAGATTCTCGCTTTGACAGTGATCTGATACGATTCTAGTTGTTTGTCTTTCAAATCTTTGCAGAGTCTCGTTGTCTTGACGTTTCTGAAAGATAGTCAAACTCAGTCATCTACTTCATAGATGACGTTTCGTCTATGTTTATTGACCTGAACTTCGATGATCAGCTTCGTCTTTTTCAATTGTTGACGATCGAAGCTCAGTAGCTCTTTCATTCGAATGACAATATCGTCTGCTTTTCTAGCTTCAAGTCGTTCACGAGTTGTTTCGTAGTCAGTCGTATCTGAATCGAAACTCATTCGGGGGTGAAATTCTTTATTGAAGTAGAAAGAGATCATTGAGATGATCGAGAAGGTATTGAAATTGTCGCTGAATTTCACCATAGATATTCATTTGACTCAGTCGTTCTGCATGTAATTGCAGTAGGTTCTAAGTTCGCGTTCAACGTCTTGATTGACTCGTTTCGTCTGATCGTCGATCTTCGAATGATAGACTGTGAATAGACTAGCTGTGATTCTCAGTCGCTTGCAAAGACTCTTTCACATAGTCAATATGAATTGAAAGTCTCTGTTCGAAACAATAGAACTGAGTAGATCATGCAGTCGATAGACGTTTCATAGCATGATTCAAACCGTTTCTTCGACTGAGATGTCATCGTCTTTTCAATGACAGGAAACATAGTGACGTTCTTTGGTGAGATGACATATGATTATGCAAATGGCGTTATAGCCTTCTGACAGAGATAGTTCAGTGATGAAGTTCATAGCTATATCTTTCCAGCGTTTCTGTGAAATCGAGAGAGAATGATGAAGTTCATTGATGCTATTTCTAGAAGCTTTGCTTCGCTGACAAGCATGACAGTTTCGAATGTATCGTCGAATAGTAGCTCGATGATTTGACCAATAGTAGAAACGCTGAACTAGATCGATGATTCGTTTATTGTCGAAGTGAGAGGTTGAAGATTGATCATGCACTTCTTGTAACAGTTTCGTATGCATATTCTCGAGAACTCACAGTAAGCCTTTTCTAAAGAGAACGCTGTCAATGATTTCGCAGTTCTTCAATTTAGTGGTATGAAATTTGAGCTTGTTCTCGTTCATAGCTTGTCTATATTCGTCGCAGAGCTCATTCGTTTGATTGATCATATGCACTCGCTGATAGAGATTTGCTTTCGATTCAA
>JAABUW010002861.1_pt1 | contig 25534 bp, 27 predicted proteins | sample 5560081 | NCBI WGS metagenome assembly JAABUW01 (sample SAMN10711882, study PRJNA513363) | rock metagenome | isolation source: Antarctica rocks | place: Antarctica: Victoria Land, Knobhead sud | reverse complement strand
GAGGCGGAGAGGTCGTTGATTTATGCGAGGCATTAGGAGCAAAGAAGATGATTGCCGAGAAGAGAGGCTTTGATCGTGAGATGACGCCCTTGATCGCGGAGGTAGAGAAGGTTCTAAGTTGATAGACATCGCTAAGAATGGACAATTGCAAGGTGGATGCATGATGTTGTCTGAGAGCTACTTGGGCTACCGTCAAGCTTCAGAACAGAGAGTCAGACAGCTCCTGTATGTATTTAGATTACTTTTCCGCCCTGTTCAAATACAACAATATTAAGAAGGACAATCCAGCTTGCAGCAACTATCCACTTCTGTGAGATATTTGTTACTGTTTCGAATAGGATGTTACCATATTTTTATTTTTTTTACTACGGATACAGTTGCCACTAATCGGGGCCCAGTGTCCTCGTACCCAACAACAAGAGAAGCCTTATGCTCCCAACGGTATGGCATCTACCAACTCTATCGATACATTTGTCGTCTAGATTAGCTGCTTGGTCTGGGACAAGCAATCCGTATTGTCTACATGCACTGGTACCGGCCTTTAGTAAAGTGATCCTAATACCCCTGGGTTCGAGCCGATGCCGGATACCTCTACATAGGATGGGGATATCGGAGTACCCTAGTAACGGCATTTTGCATCACACGGACACTCTACGAACACATCTTATCAAATATCACGCCTAGTAAGTCTGCTAACCCCCCTATTGAAAGAGATCACTGCAATTTGATCAAAGAAAAAATGAATAACTGGCCTTATGCCAGCGAATCTTTGCGACAACATGTTCTGGTTTTGTCCCATTATGGTGATCTTCTCCTTGAAAGACGATGGATATTCGGCCCCTTTTTTGCTAGTCAGTTATTCACGATTCATTGACTCTGTCCAGTCTCGAAGATTTCAGTGACAAAAGGGATGCCCTTTATGCGCTCTCGTTCTCGATGGATTGGATGAGGAGGACTTGGTCGCTTTTTCTTGTAACGGGGACGTCTGAGAACCTGAGGCAACTGAGGTGGTCTTCCCCTTGTATATAATATTAGAAAAAGGGATACTATATCAAGGATCCACAGAGATCGAAAGACCTGAACGTCAATTAGGTCTCAATCAAAAGTAGTCCATTGTATGAGTGATTTGTCTGCTGAGAGCCTGAGAAGTTGGTGGTAATTTAGGGCATTTTCGCCTATCGCGTTTAGCCACAAGCGCCTCACGGCCGTCTCGATATATTTTCCCACTATCTGACAATCAACAAACCTATCGTAGTATCATTGCGAAGTCTGTATCATTTTTTACAACGATACCACCACACACTACATATTTTCAAACCTGTGCAACCCACCAAAAACACAATATGGTATCTACCTCCCTTACCCTCTCACATACCCTCTTCTCAAATCCAACTAACGCGCGCACCAAGTCCAAAGATTCCTCCCACACCTACATCCACCTCTCCCAACCCCGCATCGCCGACCTCTTCGAGGTAAAACCACCCCACCCCAACCCATCCCCTCTTTCCCTTCTCCACCCTCAAAACTAACCCCCCCACTAACAGGAATTCAACCGGCCCCCCACCCTCCCCCTCGAAGAAATCTACGTCCCACCGCACCATCAGCCACCGAATCCGGAGGACGAAGATGACGTCGTGCCAGACCAGCACGCCGCATTTGGGATTACGAGGGCGACGCAGGGGCGTAGGGAGGCGGCGTGGAGGGATTTGGGGCTCCAGGGGCTGGTGAGTGGGATGGGGAAGGTGGGGATAAGTGGGGAGGTGGGGCAGGGGGCGGGGGGGAAGAGGAGGTTTTTGCCGAGGTAAGGAGGGTGGTGGGGTGGGTCGGAACGGGGTATGTAGGATTGTGGGGTGGTTGGACTTGTAGAGATTGGGGCTGGATGAATGACACCCAAGGTGTTATGGTTGTCTAAGGTATCCATTAAGGTTTCTTGTTACGTTATATCCTAACAATATCCGCCCTCGCCCTATCGAAGAGATGATGTCCTACAACGGCGCCTTGAGCGCGCTCCTCATCTGTCACCTTTCTGGGATGAACCGTCAACTCCGCAAAAGTCCCGGCTCCTTTGCGTTTCGACAGTGTTCCCGGGTTTATCACGAGCACGCTTTCTACAACCTGTGTTCAATGTCAATTGCGGCTCTCCGAGTCAGATGAAAAGCAAGCCTACCTTTGCAAAAGGTGACAACGCGCTTGGCGTGATCAACATGTCCGGTCGCACATCCAACCACTCCCCAAGTTTCAAGTAACTCACATCCAATGGCATTCCCGTCGCTACACCTTCCTCCGTCCCCGTCTTCTGCAAGAGCGTCCTATCAACAGGTGGGAACAACGGGAAAAAATGCCGCTGTTGGATTAAATGTCTCGGCAGCCTTGCCAGCATACTGCTTTCTTTCGGTCTCCCCACGACCACTTCTTCTCGGCGAAGCTCATACAGCACATCGTGCGCTGAGATACCTACTACTATTTCATTTAAAGAGACGGTTACGGGATTCGAAACCATTTTAGCTTGTTTAGGCAGTCCGAGCTCTTTCCTGGCGAACGGTTCTTGTGGCCACGAGACGTGCTTGTTAACAACGTCGCGGACGGAAGGGACCATCACTATAGTGATGCTTGGGAGAGCTTGGGCAAGACGAGTTAGTGGTGCTCCTATAAGGAGCCTGAACACGTCAATGAGTGTGGCTTTGTCTGGTTTGATGCTTGGATCGTCAGGGAGGTCGAAATCACCCGTTGCGAGGAGTGGATGTTCGACGTCCAAGAGCGGTCCGATTAGGATCAAGACATTTGTGCATTTTATTTCTGCCTTCTCGAATAATGCTTGCAGTGGTTCGAAGGCAAGGTTGTCGTCGGCAGTGTAAGGGCCAGAAGCGACTAAAATATTAAGGGCTTGCGATGCTGACTCTGTTCCATCTCCACTACCCACGCCTAGACGATCATTTATGTCATCCAGTGCCGAAGGTAGTGAAGCTGCTGGAGGCAGTAGTGGGGCTTCGAGCACTTCGTTTACCGAGAAGTACTCTCCAGAAGCATTTATGCCTCGCACAGCAACGATCTGTCCCGGGAAGAACTCTTGTGATATTGTTTCGACTTTCAGGGGTACTCGCAGGCCTGCGCCTGTTCGCCTTGAGGTTTCCAGAACCAAGGAAGCAGTGTTGAGCTTTCCTTCAGGAGTGTCCGAAGCAATCCTACCGACGGCGACGATCTCGTTGGTGGCCTGAGTTGCGGCATTCCCGAATGCCGAATCTTCGAGTTGGTGGTGAGACTGTATGAGCAGTTGGAATTCGTCAATTCGGTCGTCGAGAACTTCCGATGCCCCTGAGAGGTGCATAGCCATGGGCTTGTAGTAGAATTTCTTCAGGTCGGTGTTTGCGGTCAATTTGACACAAGACTTAGCTAAAGGTGCAATTGGAGGTTCATGTAGGGCCAATTGCTCATTCAATGTCTCCACAATCTGGCCAGCATTTTGGCGATCGGCGAATACGCTCGGAAGGCCGTTCGAGTCACCATTCAAAGCATGCGTTGCTGTCCTCCCATCACTAGGGGAGCTCATGACGTTGGATTTATTGGCCTTTGGAAATGGTGGCGTCTCAAAAGTTGCTTTGCGCTTTGCGGCGCCGCCTGTCGAACGTTGATGCGGAGTAACATCTAGCCTAACATTTTCTCAGTGACTGAATTCAAATCCTGTATTTAATGTACGTACATGCCAAAAATATTATCGCTCTTCCCAGTACTCCGCGGTGTAGCATGACCGGCCCTCTTATCGACACTTCGGTGATGGGCCTTGCCTCGTGATTCCCGCTCCAGCATCTCCTGCAAATCCTTTTTGAACGCTCTAGCAGTAATCAGATCCAGCTGCGTCTGCTCCGAACCCATCTTCATACTGTAGGATTCCCATTTGTACCGAAGCTCCTGTGGGGAGATTGAGTGGAGTCGGCATATCGATTGTAGTTCTCCAGAAACGTCAGGAGATAGCTCTGTGACAGGTAGAATAGCGAATAGCTCGTTGAGCTCATCTTTGATGCTGGCCATATTTGTAGAATTCGCTGTCATGGAGGACCTTTGATTGAGTTGGTAAGAAGTTGATGGTTTAGGAAGACGCGATCTTGTCGCGTCAGGTCGGCAATTCTTCGCGACTTGCGCCGACAATCTACTTAAAAAACTGTAGCTAAAGAAATCTCGAGTTCACCATAGTCAGCTTCAGGGCTCACTGACTACCTGATGCTTCTTTGTTTATTGTCGTCTGAAGTATTTATCGAATTCATTCGACTCTCCATATTTTAGAAGCTCAACCAGCGAATTCTTCCATGTCGATTGCTCGGCTGGGCGCTCTAATAATTAGTAAACATGACGACCCCAGAGACGTTACAGCTACTAGAAAAGAATGAGACACCGTCAATCGCCCCAGAACTTCCCAGCAACGGGACTGCAGCACCTACTGAGCCAGCTACTCCATCAAGTCCATTAATTCTACCCTCATTATCGAGCAATGCAACCATGGACGGTTCGATCAATCCTGCCAAAACCCCCTTCATCCGTCCCCTTCCGATCTCGAGGCCGGCCTCAGCTCCGGACCTCGCTGCAGATCAGTTCGGAAAATACGTCGCCTTACTCTCTACGGTAATCTCTTGGATGGAGATCCCTACATCCTCTGCCCAGAACAGCCCTAAAGCTCCCATCACCGACTCCGAGCGCATGTGGTTAACGCGCGAATGCCTTCTTCGTTACCTTCGTGCAACAAAATGGATCTCAAAGGAGTCCGAAACTCGTCTTATGAATACTCTGATCTGGCGGCGAGAATACGGCCTTGAGAAGTTGACTGCGGACTACATCTCCCCTGAGAATGAGACAGGCAAGCAGGTTCTCTTTGGATTCGACATTGCTGCGCGGCCATGCTTATATCTCAATCCGGCGAAACAAAACACCAAGACGAGCGACCGACAGGTCCAGCATCTGGTATTCATGCTCGAGCGCACAATCGATCTTATGCCCGCCGGACAGGAGACCCTGAGCTTGTTAATAAATTACAAAGGAAGCATGACCAAGAACCCTAGTCTGTCAACCGGAAAGACCGCGTTGAACATCCTTCAAAACCATTACCCTGAGCGGTTAGGACGGGCAATGATTGTCAATGTTCCCTACCTCGTCAAGATCTTCTTCAACGCCATTACTCCCTTCATCGATCCGCGGACCCGCGAGAAATTGGTATTTGAGCAACCGCTGCAGCAGTTTGTGCCGCCGGCCCAGCTGATGACCACGCATGGCGGAGATGTGAATTTCGAATACGATCATGCGGTATATTGGCCTGCGATACAGACGCTCACGGCGCAGAAAAAGGAGGCAGCGTATGAGAGGTGGACAAAGGGTGGGAGGAGGATTGGGGAGTATGAGGCATATCTTAAGGGTGGAGATGTGAAGAGCCTGGCGGAGCGGGAGCGCGAGGGTGCGGCTGCTGGCAAATAATAAGAAGGAATGGGATTTGGCGTACTCTGAAGTTATCAAGATGGAGGACGTTCGATTTCATGGATTGTCGACTGGACAACTCCCGACCTTACGAACTGCCGAATTGGAAGACTCGACTATTGTACAAAACCGATCGGAAAAGCTCTCTTGGACACTCTGAACGGAAAGAAGCTCCATTATTACGAAGTTATGATACAGGCATTCAGAACAACATAGAGCGGGCTTGCATACTGTGGATAGAGATAGATACCCGGTTCATAGACTATAGCATTACCAAAGATTTCTCCACTCAAAATTGTAATGATTTGGAGGTTAATACAAGCCAGATTCAGCTGCTAGTAGAGTTAGTGTCTGCCAACGTGCGGGTGGGTTGTCTAAAGATCGAAAGATTTGAGAGAATGCTAGACTTCGAAGAGGCAGTGATGAGGGATAGGTTTGGCCAAGGCCTTAACTCACTCGCGGAACCTCAAGGTAGATGCAGGAGAATTGATCAAGCTTGGAGGTTGTTATGGTATTATGGGGTGAGGCGATTGGGAAGAGGAATATAATTGGTAGTCGATCTACGATGGACGATGGATGGAATTTCAACGAGGCAGACTATTGGGTAAAGACGAGTTTGAGAAATATGCGGACGAAGTATGGAAGATATATTTTTCAGGTGAAAAGCTTCATTCCCCTGGATATTGCTTTGGACAATGATTGAAGATCATCAACAAGCATATCAGAACTCGTTTGGTGTATGATTAAAGGTTGGATAGCTTTAGTTCTGCAGCTGCATGTGCTTGGGTTTCCTACAGAGCTGGTACAGGTTTTCTGCCATATAGCACGTCTCCCTTTATGAGATATCTCTTTTGAGCATGATATAGCACCGGCTTTCTATGCGGAGGGACGGATGTGGAGGAGAAAAACATCGTGCTAGTGTACAGCGTAGGATGCGATGATTCCGCCCACGAAGACTGACAGGAAACACGGTGACCTCTGCTAATGAAGGTCTTGTGGAACCTAGCTGTATAGAGGAGGGCCCTTGGGTTCTAGCACATATCCGACGTATCCTCTTAGTCGACGAAGCGTGAGACAGATCTCTTCAGTGACTAAGCACCAGCGGCGTCTGAAGGTTGCTAAGGAAAACAATCTGTAGCTGACACCTTGTGAAGGGCTAGGATACGCTGGAGCGTATGATTTGCTCAGACGGCCGCTCAGGTATTGCTCCGTATTATTGCTCGTCTATGATGGCGCATGAGGGTTCTGTATTGATTTATTGGTTGATGTAGACATATTTCCGCTCTAGAAATCGACCTCAAGTATCTGTACTCAACCGATGCACAACCGGCACAGAACTTGGCGGTAGACTTCCGTACTCCGTGATGACCATATTTATATATTCGGCCGGCGTGAGGTCGTACATTAGATTCAGAAGCTGCAGATTAGGAGTTTCCTGCCATTTCGATAGTTCCGTGGAACCGCTTCCCTGGATCAATAACTCGTCTGGAGGAGCTACTTCATTCGTGACAATGCTGTCCAGGGCTACTCTGTCCGTAAATTTGACGCTCTCACAGCAGACTATGACAGGAATGTCGGCGTGGTTAGCCATCATGGCTACGATTGCACTACCAGCTCTAGAATACAATCTGCCGTTGCTCATCATAGCGTGTGCTCCTAGAAACACCTTTGTTGCATCTTTGACAGTATGGCTGATGGCATGCATGAGGGAGTATTCGACCTTAAGTCCAAGATCTGCCAAGGCGCGCGCCAGGTTCTTTCCTTCAAAAAGAGGCCTTGAATCCATCACAATTACGCGGAATTTCTTGCCTTGTAGGAATGCCTCTAGAAGGGCCTGCTGGACGGTACTGCTCTTAGCATATGTAAGGATAACATCCCCGTCACGGATCTTCTCAGTAGCGCTACTCGCTATTACCTGACCTGCAACGGTAATTCTTTCCCGGATGAAGCTGTCAATGGCATCGCAAAGGTCTTCCTTGGCCGTAGACTCAGGTGTATCTGGATCAACCGCTGATATAGCGACCTTGAGCCATCGGATAGCGTTACCCATCGATACAGAAAGTGGTCGACAGGAGACCAGATATTCAATCTGAGACGAGAGGTGGGTAGTGAGATGGCGAGGAAGGGAGTTTTGGGGGGGGGTGACATATGATTCAATAACCTAAAGACATCAGCCATGCTTTGAGCGAGCTGATGCGATAAACAGACCCTTTTAAATACCAGCAGAGTAGCAACACATCGGGCGTTACTTCCGCAAATAACATAACTGCCCATCTGGAGCCCTAATGCTAGAACAGCTGGATGTACATCTCTACCTGCACCAGCTATCGTCGTCCTTCTGGGCGTTCCATACAGATGTCCAAATAGGGCGACTTTCTTATTGTTTTTCTTGACTTCTTGGCGAGGGGGTGCAGCTGGTCGTTCTGCTGGCCAGTCTGCGGGTCTTAGTGCCAGCGGGTTGTGCTGACTCGTGACGGCAGAGCCTGTCCTTTTGTGTTGATTCTTCGGCGTCTGTATAGTTGATGCTGTGACTTTTCCGTCAGGGCCTTTCCCAGTGTCTCCCTTCTTGGCCTGTGAGTCTGGCGGCTCCTGAGTCTGTTTTTCCTTTGCCCTCCTTGCGGCTTTCTCTTCTTTTGATCTTTTTTTCTTCTCTGCACCAGAGAGCTTTCCATCCTTGACTCCGTCTGTTGATTTTGCAGCAGATTTTGGGTCATTTTTCGCTTTACCGTTAGCCGTAGACTCCGGTACTTCAGTCTCTCCCCTCGACTCCTGCCCATTTGTTGTCGCACTTGGTAAGGCTGACCCCGTGGGATCACCTGGATTAACGCTCATGTCTTTTTCTTCAGAAGCAGACATATTTCTCGGCACTCGCTGTGAAAGCTCTAGTGCCGTGAAAGAGAGCGTAACGTCGGAATTGCAGTCATCGTTCAAGGTTGTTTTGTCAATTAAATCAATTCAGTGAATTGTTTGCGGAACAATTTCTAGCCATAAAGGCGGAACCTTTCCGCCTACAGCTTGATTGAGCTCCATCCACATAAATCTAATCATAACTTTATACTTCACATGGCGGACACAGGAGAAGGAGATTCGGTTCCTGTTTCGGAGCCGTTAGACTTGGTACGCCTATCGCTGGACGAAGTTGTTTTCGTGAAGCTAAGGGGAGATCGAGAATTGAAGGGACGGCTTCATGTATGTTTTTCATGGGTCTTCTGAGCTACTTTCCTTGAAGGCTTGAGGACTGGGGCCGCGCTGACCAGAACTAGGCTTATGATAGCCACTGCAATCTTGTACTAGGCGATGTGGAAGAGACCATATATGCAGTAGATGATGATGATGAAGAGGAAGAAGCCGTAAAGGTATGCAAATAGCACTGTCACAGGGGAATTGCAAAGCCTAAAAGATTGTACAGACTATTAAGAAGCAGTCGGAGATGCTGTTTGTCAGGGGTCAGTCCTCGTTCATGAATCGACACTTATGTTACTAAACTAAAACCCATATGTTTTAGGTGACTCGGTCGTACTCATCTCACCGCAAGCTCCTTCCTGACATCTCAACCTCCATTTAAGGATATCGACAATGATATGACTGTCCCAGCCATTCCTGGAACCTACGAAGGTAATTGAAAAAGGCTAATTGACGATTTCTCTCAAGGTCATGGATTGTTTGTGACCTTTCGAGACCGTCGGAAGGGGCATAGCCAGGCCATTAGCCTATAGAATAGATCAGACAACCTAACGGGACAACCAACCATGACTATAATATTATAGACTTGGGCATTCGACTTCATGAAAAACATACAGACCTACTCAGCTTTGCCCAGGAGTCATGGTGACTCAGTCGTGACTCAGTAGTTCATGCGTCATAATCCCTGCTATCGATAACCGTACCCTACAGCTACTGACTACATGACCACGATGACTTCTCCTTCTAACACCATTAACCTGCAGACCTATAGAATCTTTAATACTTTCATTCCCTGAGCGATTTCGTATCCTAGATGATCCTACGAATATAACCATCCTGCCGGCTAAGTACGCATCATTAGAATAGTATTTCACCCGTCCGCGCAAATTATGACTGCTGGAGTGCAGAAACAAACGGCGCAAGAGCGGCGGAAAGGTGAATCTGTACGTCCGAAGAGCTTGAACCAAATGGTTGTCCACACCGATGTTAACAAAAGATCCACTTAGGCACTGAGCGAATTCGCCGACTATGTCGAGAAGCAGCAATCGCTACTCCCTGGGCGCCATACTTCTGTTGCGCCAAGTGACAGTGGATACTCAACCCAGAGCACCTTGACCGAAGAACATGCTGAGCTCGATATTCTCGACACTCTTAACCTTGCTGAGACCTCGACCCAAATTAGATTAAGTAACCTGCTTCTGGATACAGGTGACGACGCGGAAGTCACACAGCAACAGCTCAGTAATCTACTGCAAAGCCGCATACTGGAAGGACACGGGGAAACACTTTTTGACCTCGGGCAGGAAGACAATGGAGAGTCAATGGGTTTTAGCAAAGAGCAGTGGGACATCGCGCTGGACAGAATACGGCGAGCTGGTAGGATACTGCAGGCTGAATGTCGAGTGCTCATGACGCGGAATGTTGGGGGACCTGAAGAGGTTGACACGGCAAACTTAAAAGACAGTAGTGCAACCGGAAAGTTAATGATACGGCAAGCCCCCGAGACAATTGAGGACGTCATTGAGACCCGCATTGCAGTAGTGGGCAATGGTACGATATGATTTCTATCATGACGGGCTTAGGCTGATATACTATCAAAGTCGATGCTGGTAAAAGTACCATGCTCGGTGTACTCGTGAAAGGGAACCTTGACGATGGACGTGGTAAAGCAAGAGTAAACCTCTTCCGCCACAAACACGAAATGGAAAGCGGGCGAACCAGCTCAGTGGGAATGGAGATTATGGGCTTCGACGTGCATGGGGATGTGGTTGCCTCCAATGTCCCTGGGAGAAAGCTGTCCTGGGAAGAGATCGGAAAACGCTCTGTATGACTGAACAAATGTCGAAAAGTAACGTATAGCTGACTGAATCAGGCTAAAGTTATCAGCTTCACGGATTTGGCGGGCCATGAAAGATACCTACGAACCACCGTGTTTGGCTTGCTGAGCAGCAGTCCGAATTACTGCCTCCTCATGGTAGCCGCCAATAATGGTCTGATAGGGATGAGCAAGTCAGTAATTGAGCAATATTTTCCCAGCAACAGCGCCTGACGGAGAATTATAGAGAGCACTTGGGAATTGCGTTGGCACTCAATGTGCCGGTGATGGTTGTGATAACCAAAATCGATATTTGCCCACCCCAGATTCTGCAGCAAACTGTAACGCAGCTTACTCGAATACTCAAATCTCCAGGCGCAAGGAAAATTCCGATTTTCATCAAAAACCATGAAGAGACCATCGAGACTGCTGCCCAGTTCATCAGCCAGCGGATATGTCCTATCTTTCAGGTATCCAACGTTACAGGGGAGAGTCTGGACTTGGTCCGAGCGTTCCTGAATATACTTCCTCACCATGGCAATTACGACGCTGGGGCGCCCTTTGAATTCCATGTTAACGACACTTTCTCCGTACCTTTTGTTGGAACAGTGGTATCTGGTGTAGTCAAGAGCGGTTTGTCAGGTCTTCCATTTTTCCAAGATGTATATTGAATAGTGGTAGGGGTTATTCATGCTGGTGACGCGGTCCTCATAGGACCTGACTCTCTTGGCCAATTCACTACCACGCACATCAGGTCCATCGAGAGGAAAAGAATACCCGTACCTGTTTGCTCTGCGGGCCAATCTGCTTCCTTTGCGCTGAAAAGAGTACGTCGAAAAGAAGTGCGAAAAGGTATGGTGGTCTTGCCAAAGCTCGATACTCCACCTAAAGTTTACCGAGAATTTGTGGCTGAAGGTGATTCAACCATGAATTTTATCGTGACGGAAAATGCTAATATTAGTATAGTCCTGATACTCAGCCATGCCACAACTATCAAAACAAAATATCAGGCTATGCTTCACGTGGGTCCTATATCTCAAACTTGCGCAATAATCGACATTGACAGGGCTTTCATCCGAACTGGTGACCGAGCGGTCGTGGCTTTCCGCTTTGTGCAAAGACCAGAATACCTCGCTGTGGGCGATCGAATACTATTCCGTGAAGGCCGAACGAAAGGGCTGGGGATCGTCAAGGCTGTTGGCTATGACCCTTCTAAACCCTTGGATCCGAACGCGGGGAAAGAAGCAAACCCGGAGGGTGCTGTTGGTTGAAATGTTCTCTCCATGCTGCGGGAGGTTACGTCTGATGAGTTATGGAGTAGCTTGAACATGAGCATGGGACTGGAAATTGGGGGTTGCCATGACTATATAGCATAGAGCTGCTTTGGTCTTGACTTTGTACAAAAAACCGAGAGCCCATCCTCATCTGATTTGACATTTGCTGCTTGGCTGATTTGGGGGTGTGCTGAATCGAATGGATGAAGTTATGCACGGTATCAAGCATCCTAGAAGTCTCAACAGTATCGACTTCACTCTTCATTTGCCATCTTCAGCTGTAGATTATCGACATTTCTCAAGCTCACTTCACCCAGCAATCACGAGGTACCTGGTCCTATCACGTCCAACACTACCGCGCGGCCCAATTCCGCCCCTAAAGCGAAGCACGAGATTACGTGACCGACTCGCGCTCGCGTCTTTTTCAATTGTTCCACTTCCGGCTGACGTGGGGCAATAATCTGCATCATCGCGCCTCTGTAATTTATCATGAGTGCTCCAGATGTCGAGGAAAGGCCTCATAAGAAGAGGCGCTTCTTCGCAGAAGAGTCTCCGATAGCTGAGAAGTTCCCCCATCCAGAAAATCCATTACCGAATAGTGATGTGCTAGCGGAGAAGTCACCCAATGCACTCGCAAGGCATAACACTCCAAGCAAGTTCCAAGCAGCATCTAGTCAGACCGAAGCCTCTTCTTATCACGATGATGCTGCAACGGCGAAAGAAGAGACGAGTGGCTTTGATAAGCAACTTTTCGAGAGTTTCGTCGGAGAGGAGGTACCACCAGATATTATGCAAAGACTGAAAGAAGCAGCTGGAGACAGCATGGAGCGCGCTATAAATCTATACTTGGACGGTTCATGGAAGAAATTTTCAATAATCAGATCACCCTCGAACCCTATCAAAGACGCCTTCAGCACAGGGCTACCTGCGCGGGAAGCTCAAAAGCCACCCCTAGTTGAGGTTCCGAATCAACCGGCCTCTATGCATATTGAACAGCTTGACTCTATGCCTGATCACAGGTACGTGGGAGCCTTTGGTGTGGGGGCATGGGCGACACGAAGCGGACCCAGTCTAATATGCCACGGAGAACCGGTCAAAATCGAGCGTACGAAAATTAAGCCGCCTGTCAAAACAGGAAGAGGAGGAAAGATAATACAACCTTCGAAAGGCATTGCTGCTAGAATGAGAACAGATATTATAGTCCGTTTTACCAATAGCAAGGGCAATGAGATTGGACGGTTACCAAAAGATACCGCTGCTTGGGTCTCTACATTGATGGACCACAAGGTCTGTCGGTTTGACGGTACATGTGTCTTTGCTCCAGATAGAGTGCGAGTTAATGATACCATATATTTGCAATTGAAATGCTCGTTGGTAAAGAAGGCGTTGGAGGCAGGTAATTTCATTAAACCACAAGACAATAACCGGACCACGGGTATCTTCGAAGAGAAAGAAACTTCAGAAGAGAAAGATCTGAGGTTGAGGCAGGTGGCATTGGTCAAGCTTTTCGAAGAAATTAATCTACATCCATCCACCATAAATAGTACTACAGCGAAGCACAAGCGACAGGGTATACTGCAGGCTGCGGAAATTGCTGAACAATATGACAAGGATAATGATGGCAAGAAGCCAAAATTCTCCCAGGAGGATGGATCATCGCCTCCTGCAGATGACGAAACCGAGGACGGAAAAGAATTAGAACAAGATCAGCTCGATTCCTTGTACAAAAAGGCCCAATCGTTTGACTTCAACACTCCTATAAGAGAGCCTGCAGATACTTTCGTCATGGATTTACGAAAGTATCAGAAGCAAGCGCTGCATTGGATGATGGATAAGGAGAAGGACGAGAAATCCGAATACAAAGAACGATCAATGCACCCATTATGGGAGCAGTATACATGGCCTATCAAAGATATGGATGACCACGAAGTTCCAGGTGTTGCGAACCAGGACAGCTTCTATGTAAATCTGTATTCTGGTGAATTGTCACTAGACTTCCCCGAGCAAGAGCAGCATTGCCTTGGCGGGATTCTTGCCGATGAAATGGGTCTCGGAAAAACCATCGAAATGCTTAGTCTCATGCATTCGCATAGATCAGAAGTCTCAATTCAGTCCTCAGGATCCGGCCCTACTTCGGTCGCGAATCTGCCAAGGCTCCCTAAGAACTCGTCATCTGTGGAAGCAGCACCGTGTACCACTTTGGTCGTGGCTCCTATGTCGCTCCTGGCACAATGGGAAAGTGAAGCTGAAAAAGCATCCAAGCTTGGGACTTTGAAGACATTAGTATACTACGGCAGTGAAAAAGTGGCTAGCTTACGAAACCTATGTTGCGAGGCTAATGCTGCATCTGCTCCCAACCTCGTCATTACAAGCTATGGTGTTGTTCTTTCGGAGTTTAACCAGGTAGCAGCTCGCGGAGGCGATCGAGGCTCACACGGTGGACTTTTCTCTCTTGACTTCTTCCGTGTCATACTCGATGAAGCACACTTTATCAAGAATAGGCAGTCCAAAACAGCGAAAGCTTGCTATGATATCACTGCGCATCATCGCTGGGTCTTGACTGGAACACCGATTGTCAACCGCCTCGAGGATTTATTCAGTTTAGTCCGCTTCCTACGTGTTGAACCCTGGTCCAACTTTTCGTTTTGGAAGACGTTCATTACTGTACCTTTTGAATCAAAAGACTTTATTCGAGCTCTCGATGTCGTGCAGACAGTCCTTGAGCCTCTTGTACTCCGTCGAACAAAGGACATGAAAACTCCTGATGGTCAAGCCCTTGTGCCTCTTCCCCCTCGGATCATTGAGATTGAAGAAATCGAACTCTCCAAACAGGAAAGAGAAGTTTACGACTATATCTTTACCCGTGCCAAACGTACTTTCAACGCCACAATGGAAGCTGGAACTCTACTCAAGTCGTATACTACCATCTTTGCTCAAATTCTCCGGCTCCGGCAATCCTGTTGTCATCCAATCCTAACCCGCAACAAGGCCATTGCTGCAGAGGAAGAGGAAGCTGCCGCTGCAGCGGATGTCGCTCACGGTCTAGCCGATGATATGGATCTGCAAGAGCTCATCGAACGTTTCACAACTGACTCCGGAGACCAGGACATCGCAAATAAATTCGGTGCTCACGTCCTCCAACAAATTCAATCGGAAGCCGGCCACGAATGCCCTATCTGCACCGAAGAGCCCATGATCGAGCCAGCCGTCACAGGTTGCTGGCACAGCGCCTGCAAGAAATGCCTTCTTGACTACATTGACCACCAGAAAGACAAACACGCCCTGCCTCTCTGCTTTAACTGCAGAGAACCCATCAACCAACGCGACATCTTCGAAATTATGCGCGAAACCGACCCCTCCGACGGCTCCAACGACCTCTACTCCGCCACCCCACCCGCCAACGGCAGTCCCAGAACCCCCTTACAACCTCCACGGATTTCTCTCCGCAGAATCGGCTCCGACTGCTCCGCCAAAATCGCTGCCCTAGTCTCCCACCTTAAAACCATCCGCGCCCAAGATCCCTTCACCAAGTCCGTCGTCTTCTCCCAATTCACTTCCTTCCTCGACCTCATCTCCCCGGCTCTCTCCCGTGTCAACATCCCTTTCCTCCGCTTCGACGGCGCAATGTCGCAAAAGGCGCGCGCTGCCGTTCTCACCGAGTTTAGCTCGGCTAAGAAGGGGACGGTGCTGTTGCTTAGTTTGCGGGCGGGAGGAGTCGGGTTGAATCTGACAAGTGCGAAGAGGGTGTTCATGATGGATCCGTGGTGGAGTTTTGCGGTTGAGGCGCAGGCAATTGACCGGGTGCACCGGATGGGACAGGAGGAGGAGGTTAGGGTTGTGAGGTTTGTAGTAGCCGGCAGTATTGAGGGGAGGATGTTGAGGATTCAGGAGAGGAAGAAGTTTATGTGAGTTTTTCTTTTCTTCTTCTTTGGTCTTTGCTGCTTCCTCCGTATTTTGGCGTTAAAGAGGGTACAAGCAAGTCAGAGGGGGTAAGAACAAGGCTGATCTTGGACGATTGCAGTGCGAGTTCGTTGGGCATGATGAGCGAAGAGGAGAAGAAGATGCAGAGGATTGAGGATATCAAGGAACTGCTGAGTTGAGCTTGAACATTACCTGACAAACATTGCAAAGTGGACTCGGAATGGCTTTGGCGCTATGCAGTGTTTGCTTTGATACTTGATCTGGCGAAGGTGGAGAGGTTGGTGTGGTTGCTTTCGAGGCGCTAGAAGGGTCATAGTGTGTGCTTATAGCTTATTGAAGGGGGAGTCATAAAGGCTTAGCATTGCTTGAGAATCAAAGGCGGAGATGGGTGTGGTAGAAAGGGTCGAGACATGAGCATCTCCCTGCCCAACTCTCGAAACCTTAAAATATATGGCTGTACACAAGCAACAAGCAACAGTTTCAACACCAAGATTCCAAGACTTTGTCATCTTAGAACATACCCACAGGTGTTCTTCTTCATCAACCCAATCAATCGTGGCCCCATTATGATACCTTGGATGAAGAAATCCTTAAGTGCATTCTAAAAAAAAATTCAAACCAGCCTAAATCACAATTGGACACCTACAAGAGTACCATGAGAATGTGTTTACATATACAAAGGGTTATTATTCCTATAGACACTGATATACCAAGGCCAACCATATCCTTAACCTAATGCTCACACAACGAGACCAAAAGCCATATACTGTAGCCAGCATCGTTCACTTGCGTCTTTTCCTCAAGTGCAAGCTATATGAGAAATCTACGTCCGAGGTCCGGGGGGCTGCGGGATGGATGACTGGGAGACAGTGGGTGGATATAGTAGGGCCTCCTAAAGGTGTCGGGTTTGTGGTCTTGTCAAGAAGCAGCATGGTTCTCGTTGCTTGTTTGGACGACTGTGAGTGGTTCGCTTTCTAGGAAGAAATTGTCTGGCGAGCAGTTGACATAGCGCGGTAACACGGTTATGAAGGGCCTGGTGCACGATTTTGACTTCTTTCTATCTGGAAGTCATATCTCAACTCATTTGCCCCGATCGAGTAAAGTATTGACACTTCCAGGGTGGAGCTCACGCTAGTGTAGAAAGTCTAAGCAAAGTGTTTTTAAAGCAACCTCTCCACTTTTGCACCATGAACGATCGCAATGTATTGTTAGATCTTGTTCCCTTCTTTGCCATGATGAAGAAATTGCCTCGCGTATTTCAGATCTCGGTTGGCAAAAACCCAATTTAATTTGCGGCCTATTCAGAATTTGGTAATGACGCTGAACAGGCTTTCCTGTGCATCATACTAAAGGACAATTAGGACTCTAATTCTTGCCTATATGTAGCTTTTCCTTGATCTTTTCCCGTTTGCTTTTCTTTGTCGGTTCTGAAGGTTCAGGTCGTCCACTATCGCTGGATGCTGCCTCGATTCCAGATTCGCGATGCGCGCTCCTTTCCTCGCGGAGATCTTCGAAGAGAATGAATTAGTGCTCAACATCGCCAGTCTGAAGACAGAATATGTTGTTAAGCAGGGCACGCATAACTTACAATCAAGTTCCGGTGCATTGTCGACTTTCGCAGCGTTGAATTCTCCACCAGCAGCAATTAGACCTGTCGATTGAGCATATGCCTCTCCAGGCCCCCCATTCTTATCTGCTCCAATTCCGCCTGTTCCACTTACGTTTGCTGCAGATCTGTCGGCTCCACCTGTTTCTACTGCAACGACCGGAACATTGAATTCTTCCTCTTTATTTTGGCCGTCGTGAAGCACCTCGCTGTCGTCGTGCACCACTGAACCAAAAATCCCAGGAACAGTGGCTGAAGCCGTCCCACCAGCATGGGTGTCTTCCGTCTTGACCTCTTCTTCCTCTGTTGGGTTATCTTGCGCTTCTACCGGCTTTGCAAGGGAACGATGCAATCCTTGCTGTTCCTCGGTGGGGTTCGCGCTGTGCTTAGTAACTGGGTCATCCAAAGGCCCAATCGCGCCACCAACCATGTTCGTTACATCTTCACTTGGATCTGGGGTCTCTGGTATGTTAGTATTACCGCTTTTGTCATACCGGAGTAAGAGCATATATAGTTGATATATTCTCTCCTGCGGTGAGAGCGAATCATTACTGAATATCAAATTCTGTTCATTGAGAAGTTTGGCTGCAGCCGTATCACTCATTTGCCTAAAAATTGATCCCACTGAGTTTAATGATTCGGATTGACCTAATGCTTTCGCTATGTTGCCTTTAGCTATGTGACCCGATTACTGAGTCGACAGGCTTCAAAACACTCCATGGATACTTCACGTACGGGAGTATGTACTGTCTGGACCGTTACCACGGCTGACATTGCTGTCTTCAGCTGCGGCCGAAGTCTTGCCGGTGGATGTTGAGGAAAGCTGATCAGCTATAGTGTTTGTTTTGTTCCCATTATCGCTCGTAGAGTAAGTGTTACCCTCAGTGGTCTCTTCCGTAGTTTCTTCCGTGGCCAAACCGGATTGACCTTTCCAAAGACCGAGTCAGTGTTCTGTTTTGTCAAAACCGAGGACGGGCTTTTGGACATATCACGAGTAGACCTGGGCTTAAGGGGTCAGAGCCACTGAGACTTACCAGTGGCATTTCCAGCATCATATGGATCTGAAACCGTGCCGCTCCCAATCTCACCTGAAACTGGTTCTTGACCTGACTGCACCTGACTACTACCCAGGCCAACCGCGTTCTTGATGGCCTCCATTTTGCGCGGTATCACTTATGATATGTGAATTCGGATTAGAGCGTAGATGTTTCTAGGTACGAGCGAATAGATTAGCTGTGGCTGTCATAAGTTATTCTCAGGTAGAGCAGAGCTATATCCACCTTTGGTGGGTTCGGTATCAGTTCCTTGTATCAGGAAGTATAAAGAACACCTCGTTGATGACAGCTGCACCTTAGTACGTAGATTTTTAAGATCGATACAAGATGGTTTATGCTTAGCGTTTCTATGGGTGGTTTCCAAGGAAATGAAGAGACGGCACAATCTCAGTTGACGATGTATGACGTAGTTCTGTGCCTCGCTTATAGTTGCCGCTAACTCACTCTTCTCCGATAATCAAGTCAGAGAATAAATAATGGTCAACGATCGGATGAAGTGACAGGTTTACTGTCAAAACTGCGGGAAAGTTCAGTCCCACAAGTCCCTCTCTCCAATTTTTGAGATTGCACATGCTTTGCAATTGGGCTTGATTGATTATAACTGCCTCAAGAAACAGCAGTCTAATTTCCTCAACGGCAACCAGCTGTTGTTTACTATCTCTCTACACCCACTAGCGAAGATGCCGAAGCCTCTATTACTCTGCTGCAATGAGGTAAAGTGAATACATCAAGGGATCTTAAGTCTACGAAACGCGCCATATCTCTCTATATGACCGATTTAGCTTTCTCACTCTGTATTTATTTTTGCTGGTTTAGCCTGCGTAGTTATTAAGACTGACAACGCCATATGGTCATATATAAACTAGTCATCTACCATTGATTGCCTCCTGGAAGACCCCTAGGTCTTGTACGTTCCCTTATATCGGTGTTTGTCCTTCATGGTCCGGCACTGGAAGACAGCTATAACCTCACCGATTTTATCCCAATGTAACTGGACAACATACCGCTCCAGAGGGCTGTTGTTGTTATCATCTGCGATAAGTTCTGACCTGCCGTAGTATATGCGCATCAATTCCGCTTCTATCGTCTCCTTTACAGCTCGAGCAATAGAGCGAGCGCCAACCTGCATACCATACCCTTCCTTGGCCAGATGTGCGCATATCACGTCGTCTCTCTTGACAACTAGGTTTATGTAGAGAGCAGCGCTTCTCCATATGTATTAATCTGCGAACCCGATTCTGGAATGATAGTACGAATTTGTGGGCAACCACTGCTGCTTCACCTGCAGAAAAGGGGACGAAGGGAATTATCGCGGAAAAAGGACCGGTTATATAATTCTATCCAATTAGCCGATACTCTTGCCAAGCGGTCTTACATTTCAACTTGCCCCAAAAACGCCGGCAAAGTCTTTCCTGATGTGCCTACCTAGGGCTTTGCGCGGAGCTAGTTTCTGCAGGTCTCTAGGCTTGTTCTGCAGGTGATGTCTATAAAAAGTCGTTATGATAGACTCTGCTTGGTTAGTTGCCAGGATCCGTGTTGTGTTAGAGCAGTCTAATCTTTCGTGGGAACGCCGATCTCGATATGTTCCTATCCAATAAGTATTGAATCCATCATTGGGTCAATCGTGGAACTTACCACCCTCAACTACAGACAGAAGAGCTGCCCAGAGCTCGCGCGTGGATTGCTCGAACTCGTCAGGGAAGACAATGTTGCGACGTCCGAACTCACGGCAAAAGTGGTTGTTCAAGGGTGAGCCTTTTTCATAACCGTGATATGGTGCCTTTGGCCCAAACAGATCGGTTTCGTGCCTCACCTCAGTACGGTCGACAAAAATATGCTTGACAGACAACAAGACTTTCATGTCCAGCGCTAACTCAGTCTTCCCATGTCCGGATGGGCCTGCAAAGACCATCATCAAAAGTCTTTCTTCGCCAATCGCAATGTGATGAATGATGCGCTCACTAGCCTCCACGGCCGATGGTACCATGCAGTTTTGCAACCTGCATCGTCCTCTCACATTGTTGGCCTATCTCGGCAGCCTTGGAAAGGAAGTACGTTTGTGTCAAGTTGAGGTTTCTTTTCCATATATCCCGATAGCTTGAACTACACTATAGAGCTGCTGCTGCCGTAAGGGAAGACCGAGTAGCGATAATGTCTTCAGGCATATTCATGTGCACACTCCACATGTCTTTTGGGATTACCGTTGGGTCTGCCCCAAGCGCTAAAAGCGTCTTGACCAATTCGGTGGTATCGGTCGAGTCCTCCTCTGCTTCGATGACTGCCAAGGCGAGGAGAGGTACATATGAAAAGGCGCTGATCGTACGTTTGGATCCCCACTGTATTCAATCAGCAAGCGTACGATATCTGGGTCGTTCTTATTTATCGCTGAGAACATGGTCGGTAGTCCATTCACACTACCATTTATAGCCACTTTCACGCCACTGGCTCCATGGCTCTTGAAGAATGCTTTAAAGTGGTCATACTGTAGGAGTAAGATTGCTGAAGAGCCCAGCTGATGGTTTCTGAGGATAGAGGCTCCACCAAAAGATTATGAGGTCTGTCCCCATGATCGAATCGTCATGGTCATATTCTGGGTATAACTAAAGTCTGAGTTCAGGGCGGTCAGCATTATGGTGAACCTAGGGACACGTTGCGTAGCGGTTACAGTCTGAATTCTCACATCATCCGAGGGATCAGGCAAAACGCCTCTTTTCCTATTTTCGACGTTCAAGGAATCATCACTGGTCTGCGATCTGCCTAAAATCTTGTTAGATATCAAATTTTACCTGTCGATCTCCAATAGCTAACGTACCCTCTGAAAACATATTGGCACCTGGACGTGGAGCGTTCTTGCCTGTAACCGATTGGGAATAACGACATTCTGTATCACTAAATTGGCAAGACTTTTCATGCTTCCAGTACCAGCAGGTAAGTTGCTTAGATTCGAAACGAGAAAACACCATTACGAACTCTGCCTTCGACTTAGCTAAACCACAAGTACACGGCGGTATACGAGCATAGGAGTCAGATGGCGGGTAGAATACACCCAGGCAATTCCTATAATCAAGGTTTGATGGACCTACGAAGCTAATGAGCTTGGAAGTCTTTGAATGAAACCCGGTATTGCTCGTTGCGGTAATGGCAGAGATCGTAGAATCAATGCAACAAGTCGTTGTACGCAATGGTATATCAGAGTCACCACAGATAAAGCTACTAATGATCGAAAGTGACATGCCGTAACCGAGACGTGTTTACAAAACGGACAAGAGATATTCCCGGCTCTTTGCACTTCTGATTTCTGACTAACAACGGGCTGTGTGATCATGGAGCTAGAATTTTTAATCGAAGCAGCAGAGATGATACGCGGTAGAACTAGCAAACACCGAACGATGCGCAACAACCTCGAGAAGGAGACAGAAAGCTTGATAAGGCAATTAATGTTTGCCAGCTCTTTGCAGGACCTGTGCAGATCAAGTAGAAGAAAAGGATTTCTTTCCATGTAGATAGACAAACGGCAGAGCATCTGCAAAACGCCATTGTGCACTTTCGATTTTCTTTTTTTAAAAAGTACCTTGTCGGTAATTGATCAAGCTTGACGTGACAACATCTTAAAGACGTCATTGTTTGTACTGTGCCGAAATCAAGAGACATTTTTTTCCATCGAGACCACAAAGGCTTATCTATCGGTGAGTAATATGTTGGAATTTCAGGTGTGATTTGGTTGGTAATCTCCGCCCTATAAGGCTGGGGGCCGCTAGTATTGCTCTTCGTTTGAGATTACAAAGTCCATATGAATCATCGCCCAGAGATATGGCAGTGAGATAAAGACTGAATGCTGCATCGAAGTAAAAGTCAATTCGAAAAGCCGATAGAAACTCGGAGTTGCTTATTCGACCAATTAATTGGCTAAGAACTCCGGGCTCTGACTCAACTCATACAGTACCTTAATGCTTACATGATCGGAATGACTCTTAGTGAAGCTTCTATTCGGTATTTATAAAGTCCTGTCAGCAGGATGTTCTGTGTGCAAGCCTCCTTGAATGTGTTATATATATGAAGGAACAACCGCTCTGTTCTTGCTCTCCGCTACATCCTCCTACGGCATCCCTTCCAAAGGACACATTCAGAGTCTTCTGCAATCCCAGACCCAATAGCACAAATACCACCTATTCTTCCTACATCTACTACTTTCCGTTTCCCAACCGACACTCCCTCGCATACAATGCCCCTCGGATTCCCAGCTTTCCGCCATGACCCCACCGCTCCTGTAAACCCGGTGTTTCTCAAGAAGCCTCGGGGTTCCGCCGCCGGATCTCCCCCATCGTATCGAGACTCGCCGTCTGAGCGCTCGTTACCTAGATACACAGAAAAGGAAGTGCCGAACAGTAACAAGGAGAAGAGTGCTGAAAAAGTGAAAGGTATGGATGCTATCTTCCTCTGGTAGATGTACATGATGAAGGTGCTGATCAAATAGTAGGAACCTGATGAGACGAAGCTTGAAGCAACGAAGCCCAATGAAATATGAGAAAGCTGCGAGTACGGATCAGGGAACTATAAAGATGCCGAAAGATTTTGTAGCGAAGGCAACCAACCGTCTTTCGGGATCTGGGAATATTTGGGATCCTCGGGCCTACGCCAGTCGTTGTTTCAGGAGCCTTTCCTTTTCGAAATATGGGGACATCTAGATGCAAGGTCAAAGTCGCTGAGAAGATTTTAGGGAAACGGTTTCGGATAATTCGGTACATAGCATACAATCAGATGAGAGACTCAAGTAGGTCAGTACAAAGACAGAGGTAGTCATGCAGCAGAAAGGTAGCAGAGACAGATTTAGAGTAGAACTAGAATTCAAGTATCAAAAGCAAGCGTTTGAATTTGAATTTATGGAGCTGAGGGTTTGCATATAACTGAAATGCTTCAGTATGTTAAGTTTGCTTAGCCACACCGCGCAGTCAGCGGTTGATAGGTTAGCAATACTCTTGTCATGCTGGGAAGTGACCCTGCCAGATCTCAGCAAGTATCAGTCTTGCGTGGGCGAATTGATTAGTTAGCAAGCCCAACAGAAGAGTTTATTGAAAAGAAAGAGATCTGTTCATTTTGCGTCAAAGGGCTCGGAGAAACGTTTATCCAAAAAACGCATAACCTTGACCGACAATCTTCCCATCGTTCCTCATCGGCATCGATAGAATCTATGATGGTATGATTGATGGTTGTGCCCTATCCTTTCACCGAGCGTATTTCTCGTAAGATAAAATCAAGGAAACGTAGCACCGCACGAGATGGTCCTTTCAGAAAAGTGATTATGTGACGTGGAATGGAACTGCACTTAAATGCCAGTCGAGTCGTCGGTCAACCGTGATCGCATTACACATGTGCCTGCACAGAACGTATATATTTCATCTCCTGTGTCGTTGGCATCCAGTGGAAAGCCACAACAACAGAGAGTGGAGACTGGTTGCCTGACCTGCAGGTGAGCGATTTGTCTTTTCTCCTCCTCGGCCTGCTCGAACATCCGTTTCTCACCAGTTTTGGTCATGCAGGATTCGCAGAGTCAAATCTGATGCGACTAAGCCATCTTGAAGAAATACTCCTCTACTGGAAGGAAATGTGAATGGGTATGCCCAAGGAACCCCGGCATCCGAAAGGTTGGAGCAAATCCTCAGTCGCAAGCCTAGCAAAGACCAATGTGTTTCGATTGCTCCAGTTGTGCGTCAACTACGGCAGATGGTGATGGGTTCTCCGGAAGATATAAGACTATTTGAAATTTTCCACATCAAGTGCCTCCCCACAATTCCGAGGTACCACATCTCAGATCTGGCCCGTTGTTCCGCAGTTGGGCGCTACCGAAGCTGCAATTAGGCACGCAATGCTCGCTATTGCATCATTGTATGAGGAGACCGAAGCCGTAGGTAAACCAATCAACGAAAATGCCGGTATAAGTGAGGACAGAAGGATATCTTCATCCGAGACTGTTGCAGTGAAACACTACACGAAAGCTTTTATCTGAACTGCAGCAAGTAACCCGGCTCCAAGGCGTGCTCGACGACCGTTGTTCTGATTGCCTGCGTGCTTTTTATTTGCATAGAGACCTTGAGAGGACAGGATGAAGCAGCATTGGCTCACATCGAAAATGGCATTAATATTACTAGAAATCTTAAGAAACGACACGAATGCAACTCAGTCACTGACCGGTGGAGCCCTTTACTATCTCAGTGTAGCTAATGAAGCCAATCTCTATGTGCTTCATTCTTGCGTATGCGTGTTCGATCTCTATCAATCCAAGAGCAAAGATTACCGGAAAAGTTTCAGCTCGCATCGTCTGACGCTCTTACTGACTGCCCTCCCAACTTCGATTTTAGCACTCTTGCAGAGGCTCGTACAGCGCTTAATCTCGTTATGAATAATGTCTCCATTGTCGTTTATAGCGCCCCACCGGATGACAGCCTGGCCGCCGCTTCTCCCGGTCCAGATGCTGCATTGGCAAGCAGGATTCAAGTTGATGCCCAGATAAGGCATTGGTCTCGTGCTTTCGACTCCTTCATGGCCGAAGCCTTATGGCAAGATGGATGTAAAGATGGATGTAAGGATAGTTCTACTGCCGAGCATTTGAAATTTCATGCGTTGATCCTCCGTGGTTTTGCCAAATTCGTTTCGATCCGCCTCTGGATTTCTTACATGCCAGAAGATGACCTTTCTCATAATACCCTGATCCCAGAATTCGAAGAATTACTAGATCTGGCTGAACAATGTACGGTATCCCAAAGCAAGGATCATGCCTCGATTCCGGGCAACAATATCCAGCCGCCCTTGTTCACCATGGATATGGGTAGAATCCCGGCTATGGCCTTTGTGGCCTGTAAGTGCCTGAGCATAACGGTGCACTGGAGGGCTATTGAAATGCTTGAGCGACACCCTCGTCGGGAAGTGCTGTGGTGTTCCACGACTGCCGCTCGGAATGCGAGAAGGCTCATGGAACTGGAGAAGGACCGCCTAGTGTCTACTTAGGAATACGAGTATTGAGGACTGTGTCCAAGCTATTGCTTCAATTCCTTGATCGCAAGAGGTTTAAGCCTTGGTCTTGGCCGTTCAGTAGATGGCAGAGCCTGAGCACCCAGTCCCGATTGAACGTGAAGGCAGCAAACGGCATCGGCAGCTACCTTTAACAGGACCTACGACTAAACGTGGATACAACATAACAATTATCGCTTGCGCACACGCATGAAGG
>JAABUW010002859.1_pt1 | contig 25546 bp, 1 predicted proteins | sample 5560081 | NCBI WGS metagenome assembly JAABUW01 (sample SAMN10711882, study PRJNA513363) | rock metagenome | isolation source: Antarctica rocks | place: Antarctica: Victoria Land, Knobhead sud | reverse complement strand
ATATTATTATATAAAGATTAATTGTATTATTAATCAGAGAGATAAATATAATATTAATTATAAAATTATTTATAATTTTAATTATAGAGTTAATTATAAAAGTAGTTATATAATTATTTTAAGATATATTTTAAATTATATCATAAACTAATAATAAAGTTATTAAAGAGTATATTATAAATCGTAATAAATTAATAGATTTATTTAAAGATATATTATAAAATAATTATAAAAATATTTAATAATATATAAAATTAATTTAAAATTAATTATAAAATAATAATATAATTATTTAGGAGTATATATTATAAAGTAATAACAAAGTATTTTAATAATATATATTATAAGATAGTAATAAAATTATTTAAAAATATAATATTCGGTAGTAATAAAAGTATTTAGAAATATACTATAGAGTAATAATAAGATATTTCGGAGTATATACTATAGGGTAATAATAAAGTTATTTAGAAATATACTATAAAGTAATAATAAAATTATTTAAAATTATTTATTATAAGGTAATAATAAAGTTATTTAAAAATATACTATAAAGTAGTAATAAGACTATTTAGGAGTATATACTATAAGATAATAATAAGGTTATTTGAGGGTATATTATAAAATAATAATAAAGTTATTTAAAAATATATATTATAAAGTAATAATAAAATCATTTAAAGGTATATTATAAAGTAATAATAAAAGTATTTAAAGATATAATAAAGATTAATAATAAAGATATTTAGAGGAGTATATTATAAAATAATAATAAAAGTATTTAAAGAGTTATACTATAAAATAATAATAAAAGTATTTAAAAATATAAAATAAAGTAGTAATAGAGTTATTTAAAAATATATTATAAAATAGTAATAAAGATATTTGAGGTATAGTATAAAATAGTAATAAAGCGATTTAAAAAAATATATTATAAAGTAATAATAGAAATATTTAGGAGTATAATATAGAGTAATAATAAAATTATTTAGAGGTATACTATTAACTAGAATTTAAAAAATAAAATTACATAAAGAATTATTTATCTAAAAACGAGAAATTATAATTAGTTATTTATATTAATTTAACGGAAAGCTCAACATATTCTAATATAATATAAATATATAATTTATATATATAATTATTATTACTTTTAAATATAACTTATTATTATTTATTAAATTTAATTTATATATATATATTTAATATTACTTCTAAATATAATTTATTCTTACTCTAATATATAGCTCTTTATAAATAATATATAATTAATATTAAAAATTAATTTGAATTAAATATAAAATTTAGTATTTTTTAATTACTTCTCTAATTATCTTAATCTTTATATTATTAATAGAGTATATATATACGTATATATAAACTATTTATAGAGATAGTAATAAATTTTATATATAAACTATATATAGAGGTAGTAATAAAGTATATATAATTATATATAAAGATATATATAAACTATATAAAAATAGTAATAATAAAATATATATAAAAATTGTTTATAGAGGTAGTAATAAATTATATATATAAATATATAAAAACTATATATAAATAATAATAATATATATATATATAAAAGTTATTTATAGAGGTAGTAAAGAGATATATATATATATATTTCGAATTAATATAAAATAGAGTAGAGATTAAATTACAATCTCTATTTTAACTTAATAGAGAGATTTATTAATATGAAATTAAAAGTAAAATAGAGTAGAATAAGATTTTTCTAAAGAATCTCTACTACGTTAAAACGGAGTTCTAGTAATTATTATAATAACTTTCTTAATAATAGAGTTATAGAATATAATTAAAAGAATATTTTATTTTTTAGTAATAATAGAAATTATTAAAAAATAATATAATATGAAAATTATATTTATTATTTATTCTCTTCTTTATTATACCCTACTTCTATTAAATATTACGATATTAAATATTACGATATTAAATATTACGATATTAAATATTACGATATTAAATATTACGATATTAAATATTACGATATTAAATATTACGATATTAAATATTACGATATTAAATATTAAAAATATTAATATTAATTTATATATCTTTATAGAATGAATTTATAGTCTCTAATTATTTATATTAATTAAATATATTTCCTTTAAATAATTATATATTTAATATAAATTATATAAAGTCTAGTATCTTATATTATATATATAAATAACGAAAAGTTAAATTAAAATTTACTTTCTAATAATATTATTAATATTATTTCTACTATTTTTTATATAATTATAATTATAGATAATTACTAGCGTATAATCAACGACTTTAATATAATCGAGATTATTACTTTATATATTAATTATTAAATAGAGAGTTTAAGAGTAAATGATTCTTTTAATTTTTTAATAATATTTAATTTCGCGTAAAACGACGGTTAAATTATTTAATTTAATTTTAACTATTATAATAATTATTAAGATTTAGTTTACTACTCTTTCTTTATAGTCTATATTTATATAATTTTTTAATTATATTAAATAAATTTAAAGTACTAGGAATAATCTTTTTTATTTTAATTATTAATAATTTTCTAGGGGCTTTCCCCGCGTAGTATTTTTTATATTTAATATATATCTAAATCTACCTCTATTAGTACGCGCTATATTTAATTATTTAATAAATAGTATTTTAGTTATTAAGAAACGATATTTTAATTAATTAGAATCGACTAAGAAATTACTAATAATAATAAATCTAGTAATAATAATTTAATAATTACGAGATTAAAATTATTAATATCGATAATTATTATTTTATAAATACTAGAATTTACCTATATTATATGAAAGTATACTTATTATTATTTAGGATATTTATTTACTCTATTTTAATAAATTTAATACTTTATAAACTAGATATAATTTAATCTAGTATAAAGAATAAAGTACTCGATTGTTTAATTAATTATTATTATAAATTAATTATAATAACCTTTCTAATATAATTATAATTAAATAAGATTTTTAATAAATTTCAAAATTTACGTTAAATATAAAAGCGAGTACTTTTCTAAATATAATATCTTATTTTCTATAATTATATTCTTAACGTTAATAAAGTCTTCGGCGATCTTTTTTTTACTTTTATTATTTAATTTATAATTAACTATTATTTCGTAAAGTATATCTTAGTTTTCTTTAATATTTAATATTTAATAAATTAAAGATTCTCATCCTCGCCGCTAGATTATATTAACTTTATATATATTGAAAAGTTATAATTCTTTTTATATTTAAATTACTTTACTCTTTCGTAGATAAATAGCGTAATTAATCTATTTAATAATATATTATTAGAAAAATATTTATAATTAATATTTCCTAGTTAAAAAAGACCCTAAGATTAAAACCGAGTAGATATTATATAATTTAAAATTTCATATATAATATCGAAATTATCGTTAGATAATATAGATTTAGTATTAATAATCTAGTTATTATATTTTATTAATTATAAATTAACTAAAGAGGGTATAAAGATCCAAGAAATAAATAAAAGAGTACTCGATTAATTTATTAACAATAAAGGTAAAAGCTAGTTTTAACTAAATTTTATTATTCGAAAAATAATATAAAAATTATTAAAGATATAATATAACTATAGTATTAATAATATAGAAGAAATATTAAATTATTAAAGAGTTATAAATAATATTAAAGATTTACTAAGTTATTATCTTAATATAAACGAAGTAAAAGATCTTTTCAAAAAAAAATCTAGAATATTTATTATTTAAATAATAATTGTAATAATTATTTTCTAATCTAGAACTATCTAAATTAATAATATTATATATTTTTTAGAGTAAATTAATACAATTCTATAAAGTTAAGAAATACTAATTTAAAATAATAATATTATTATATAAAATAATTTAACCGAGTTAAAGATATATTAAAATAATATTTAAATTCTAATTATTAAGAAATTATATTAATAATTACTTTAATTATATTTAATCTAGACTATATTTTAATAAATTATAAAAAAAGAGATTAGAGAATTCTTATTTATTATTATTTAATATACTCTAATCTAGAAAGCTTAGAGAAGTATAAATATAATAATATATATTATTAAAATTGATAAATCCCGCTTTAAGTAAATTATATAATATAAATTTATTCAAAATCTATATCGTAGAATTAATTATTCTAAATATTACGATTTAAATATATATTAATATATTAATTTCGTCGAGTATAATTACTTTAATTAGAATACTATATAAATTTTTAATAATAATTTTAATAATTAAATTAAATTAACTCTTAATAGAGTTTATTAATTTTATTAATAAAATTATATTAATATATTACGAAGGAAGAGATTATTATATAATAAAATATAATTTTCTATTTTTATATAGAGGGATAGGATAAGTAAACTTCTTTATTAAAATTTATTTAATTAGAAAAGAAATATAATTTATCCTATACTATAGTTAATATATATATATATATTCGATAAGGATTTATCGAATTTCTTAATATCTAATTTCTAACTTCTTAATATAATTATATATTTTAATATTAACTTATCTCCGTTTATAATTATTATAATAATAATACTAAATATATTTATTATTAGATATAAATAAATTAAAATATATTTTTATATCTAAAATTATATAGAAACTTAAAATCCTTCGGAAGTATTATTATATATTTATAATAATAAACTACTAGTTAAAAAACTAAATAATATTAATAATAATTTATAGAATAATATATTATAACTTTATATTTAAATTTTAATTTGAAATAAATTTCTACCGCCTTTTAAGAGTAATTACTATAATAAATTAAATATATCTCGAAAATTTAATATTTATACAAAACTCTTTAACTAGTCGATAGAAAATAAATTTTAAAGATAAAAAGTTAGTTAATAATTAATACTTCTTAATTTACTTTAAAGTTATTATTATTTTTAATTAGTTAAAGACTTCGAAATTATTATTAATTAAAAAAAAATTACGATATTTAAATTTACGATATTTAGAATTTTTTAGAATTTAGTCCTAGGTATTAAATATCTTCTTAAATACTTTTTAAATATTTATTCTTCGAAGTATTTTTATTCTTCTTAATAATAAATCTTTAAAAAATAAAATATATAGAATTATTAAATAATATAGGGAAAAAGTAGAGGATAACTATAATAATAAATATATTAATAAATAATCTCATTATTTAAATATATAATTATTCGACTTAAAATTAAATCTAAAGTATTTTAATAAATAATCTCGTTATTTATTACTCGGATATATAATTATTCGAGTTAAATTTAGAAATAAAATAAAATTATAATTTTTTTTATCAAAGTCGTAATTTAATTTAATTATATTATATTAAATAAAATAGTTTAAATTTTAGAGTATATCTCTTTTCGATATTTATTATGAAATTAATTTTTTTTTATTAATATATCCTAATATTAATACTCTTTTATCGTTATATTACTATTTATTTTTAAAAATATATCGACTCGATATTAATAAAGAGTAAAGTATAATAATATATATATATAGAAATATTAAATATTAATTCTAATAATTCTTTTAATAATTTAAATTAATTAAGTAAAGATTATTTAAATAATATCTTTAATAATATATTTTCCGTTAATATTAGAAGTTTTATAAATTATTACTTTAAATAATCTCTCAATATTATAATAAAAAGAAAATAATATAAATATTATATTTTCTTTAATATTAAAAAGAATATATTCTTAAATTAATAGAAATAAACTATATAAATAAAAATATTAATAATAAAAAATAATATATAAAGATTAATTTTAATAAAATATAATCTCGAATATTTTTAATATAGACGTTTTTCGAAGAAAGAGTAATTATAGGCTCTAGAAAATAATCGATAATTTAACTATAATTTAACGATATATTAATTTATCTTTATATAAATTAAGATATTAAATTCAAGAGAGATTATTTAAAAAATAATTATAAAAACTCGGCGAGTATATATAATATAATATAATTAGTATTTAAAGAGATTATTCCTACGTAGGTAAAAGTCTAGATTATTATAATAATTATTAGAATTCTTTAATTAATTCGAACGTAGCGCTACTAAATTAAAAGTATTAAAATTATAATTAATAATTTTATACTTTATATTTAGACTTTAAAAAGATATTACTATAACTATTTATTATAATAAAAATATTATATAACTCTTTTAATAATATTTTAATTTAGTATTTATTCCTTTATTAAATTCTTATCACTAAATTACTAAATTCTTTATAAATTAAAAATAAAATCTTATAATAATTTAAGAAAGTGAAAGAGAAATTATTTAAAATTTAATTTAATAATAAATTGAAAGTATTTTTTACTTTAAATAAATAGTTACTCTACGATATATTTTTATATATAGGTATTATTATTTATTTTTATTAATACTGAGTAGAAATATTATAAAATTATTATAAGTTAAAATATATTAAAGAGAAATATATTAATAAAAAATAATAAACGTTTTAATTAAACTCGTCTATAAATACGAGATCGAGTCGTAATTATTAATAATAATATTAATAATATATAAATAATATTTAATAATATTATCTCGATATATACTATTTAAAGAGATTAATAAAATAAATAAATTAAAGTTTTTAAAAGTAAAATTAACCTCCTAATATCTCTAAATAGTATTTATAATAAAATTACTTTTTCTATAAAGAGGTAATTATAAAGATATTATTTAAATATTAATTACAAGATTATAAAATCGAACTCGAACTAAATAAATAACTAATATTTAGACCTATCTATACTTTATTAAAAAAAGAACTCGGACTACTTTACGGGTATATTAATAAGAATTTTAGAAAAAGTTTTATTCGAGAATCTAAATTATTAATAAATTATCTGATTTTCTTTATAACGAAAAAAGATGAAAATTTATAATTATATATAAACTACCGAAAATTAAACGATATTATAGTAAAGAATTAATAATCTCTATTAAATATTAGCGAGTTATAGGATTAACTTATAATAATAAAAATCTTTATATAATTAAATCTTCGAGGCGCGTATAATCTAACTCGAATAAAGAAAAACGAGAAGTAGAAAACTATTTTTAGAACTAGATATAGTTATTACGAATATTTAATAATACTTTTTAAATTTATTAATATACTAGTTACCTACTAAGTATTAATTAATAATATTATATAAATATATTTAAATATAACGGTAATTATATATCTTAATAATATTTTAATCTACTCTATTAATAAGGAAGAATATATTTAATATATATAAAGTATTTTAATTTATTTATTACTAGCTAGACTTCTCTTTAAACTAGAGAATTATAAATTTTATAAAGAATTAATCGAATTCTTTAGATTTATAATTAATATTAAAGATATTAATATAAACTCTAAAAAAATTAAGAATATCGAAGAATAATCTATATTATATAATCTTTAAATAATATAGAGTTTCTTAGGATTTACGAACTTTAATAGAGAATTTATTAAAGATTAATCTAAAAAAGTCTAATTATTAATAAATATTATAAAAAAAGATATTATCTTTAACTAAAAAGATAAATAAAACCGATTATTTAATATATTAAAAGAGATTTATAAGAGTCCGCCGGTATTATATTTCTTTCGAAATAATAAACTAGCTCGAATTAAAATTAATATTTTAAACCTCGCGATAAGAGTTTATATACTCTAATAAAGAGATAATAAATAATACTCTATTATATTCTATTCACGAAGGATATTATTAATAAAGTAGAATTATAATATTTATAATAAAGAATTATTAATAATAGTATTCGTATTAGAGTAATAAAGAGTATATATAAAAAACTATTTAAACTTTATTATATTTATAAATTATAAGAATTTTCTTAACTTTATTATTATAGAGTAGTTAAATCGGAGATAAATTGAAATAATATAAATTCAAAATCTTTTATACTTTAGAGAAAGATAACGGTCGTATTAATATATTTAATAAATAAAAATATTATATAAAAGAAAAAAATATCGGTAATTTAAGAAACCCCGATTTCTATATATTTTATTCCGAAAATACATGAAATACTAGAAATGCGTATCTATTTATATCCCGTATTCTAAGCGTATTATATACCGAAAATATAACGATTCTATACTAATTCTATAACTTTTCTTTTGACTTTAACTTTGAATAAAATCTAGACTGGGGCCTCTTTATAGAAATATCAATATCCTACTAAATCTGTTTTTAACCTAGATTCCGAATTTTTAATTAGACTTTTATTAACGTTACCCTATAAAGTTATAAAATTATTTTTAGGATTAAATTTAATACTCCCGCGTAGATTTTAACTCTAACTTTATAATCTTAGCGCCAAGATTTACTAAGACTATAGAATACGCATTATATACTAATTAAATAGCGATAATATAAAACTATTTTTTTAGATTTACCGATAAATATAGTAATATAATTAATTCTTATTTAATAATAAAATAAATTACTAATCTTAATATAATAAATAGTAGCGATTTTATATATCTCGGTCCTAGGAATTATTAATATAATCCTATATAAATATAAAAACGTTTTCTTAATAAATATACTAGGAAGTTAGTAATTATAAAACGAGTTATTAGAATAAAAAGAGAAGACTTACTTTCCTAAAAACTATTAAGAAGAAATTATTAAAAGTTACTATAATAACTCTATATAAAAATACTCTAGAGTTATTAAGATACTAGAATTTATATATCGATAATATAATATACCGAGATTACGGTAATACGTCGAGAAATATATTAATAAATATATTTACTATTAGTAGAATATATCTACTAAATATATTAAATTAAATTAAATTTAATTCGTTCTAATACTAGAAATATTATAGGACGATATTATAATAAACTTCGTTATTAAATTACTAAAATTAGAAGATCCTATATTAGGGTAAATTTTTGATTTAATTATAATAATCTATAATAAACTTATTAAATACTCTATAATAATTCTTATTAAGAAAAAGTATAAAATCGACTAGTCTACTTTTATTTTACTAAATTATTTTATTCGAGATTATAATATTCTTAAATTAATTACTTTAAACTAGGATAAATAACTATCTCGAATTATTAAAAAACTCTTATCGTAGAAATTAGAATTAAACTCCGAATATTAATAGTATATTACTTATAAATAAATAAATAAACGGAACGAATTAACTAGATAATAGAAATATATCTACGATATTATATAAATAAGAAATAGAATAATTAGGTTACGTTAATACTAATAATACAATTTATATTCAACGATAAATAATTAAATAGAATTAAACTAATACTATTTTTTAGTAATTATAATAAACATATTAATTTATTTCTCAAACTACGAGAAAGACCTAATATATAAAAAGTATTAATCGATATAATTAATATAAAATTACTATATTAATAAATATAGAAATAAATATAAAAAATTAATAAGAGTACCGAAGACTATATTAATAAATATCGAAAATTATATTTTTAATTAAAAGAGGGAGATAAATTATATTTCTTAATTAAAAGTATAAAGAGTGAAAGATTAAATAAGAAATTAAATTATATTAAAATCGGATTATTTTCGATTAAGAAAACTAAAGGACTAGTTAATTATAAATTTAACTTCCTAGTTAATATTAAAATATATTTTATATTTTATATTTTATTATTAGAGTTAATAGATTCTTTAATCTTTTTATAAAATATCTTTTATTTTTATATAGAAAAAGAAATCGAATTCGAACTAAAAGAAATTCTAGAATAACGAGATTAGATATACTTTATTAAATAAAAAAGATATAACGAATTAAAAAATATTTAAAAACTACTTTAATATCTCTTAAATTATTAATAACTTCTAATAAAAATCTAATCTCGCTAGCGCGGCTAGATTAGTTAAGAATTTTAAAGAAAAAAGCGCTAGAATCTAGGAAATTATTAATACTAGAGATATCGATAATAATATATTCGATTTTAACGAATTTATCGAGTTTTTTTAAATATTCTAATTCTTTTATATTTTTAAAACTTTTATCGAATATTTTCTATTTATACTCCTTTAGAAATTTTCTTTATTAACGAAATTATTTTAATTTCACTAACTTTATTTATATAGACTTATTTATAATTTATATCTAAATATTCGCCGTTTTCTATATAACGTCGATTTCTACTTTTTTTTATTTTAACCTAGTTATTACTTTATTAATACTAGCGAAGAGTTAGAAAATATTTTTAAATATTCGAAATAAAAAGAAAAAATAGTAATTAGATTTTAAAATACGGGTATTATATAATAAGGAAAATTCTATTAAGGGTACGAAATTAATTAAGATAAAAAAGAATAAGAATAATAAAAATAAGATTTAAAATATTGAAATAAAGAGTAGACGCGGGCTATAGACGCGTTTTAATATAATAAAAATATCGTAATAAATAAAAAGAACTAGTAATCGAATAAAAGAATTAAAAAAAAATATAAAAATATTAGAAAAATTAATAATAATTATAATAAAGACTATAAAAAATATAGAGTATAAAGAGATATAATAAATAATATACCGCGGGTTATAATTAATATAAATTATACTAGAAATAATCTTTAATTATATATGAAAATTAATAAAAAATATATATTTAAACTAGTTTAAATAAAATCGCTAAAATAAAAAGTTTAAAAACTTAAAGCGAGGAGTATATTTATATTATTAATATAAAGTTAAATTAATATTAAATATAGAAATATATTTATTTTATCGAGGTATATAACCGAAACGAACCCCCCTCTCTTTATAATAATAACTAGCGCGAAGGCGAAGTAGTTAATAATTAAAATAAATAATATTAAAACTAAATAATAATTTAAGAAAATAATTAATTTTTAATTAATTAAAATATTCCGGAACGAAACCTATTTAATAGCGGAGTCGATCGTCGGGGTAAAAAAAATAACGAGAGAAAACTTCGTTCTATATTATATAATAATAAAAATAAAATAAAAATTAAAGAAAATAATTAAATAAATAAAGAGTATTAACTCCTCGGCGAGACTATTAAAATAGACTTATATAATAATAATATATAATATAAGAAAAGAGGCCGTCGATATAAGTAATTAAAAAATAATAATAAAGATATTATAAAAGAATAACTATAGATTATACCCGGGATTAAATATTATAAATATAAAATAATTAAAATTCGTCTTTAAACTAGACGAATATAATTATAAAAAAAAGTATTTAATACTCCTTCTTAAAATCCCGGACCTAGATATAGTAAATAAATTAATAACGGACGGGTTCCTAAAAAACGAATAATTATTATTATATAAAAAATAGAAGAGAATAAATAACCCGAGGTAGTATTTTAATTATTAAAAATATAATTATATAACTTTAACTTATAAGAACTAGCTTAAATACGGGATATATATAGAATTATATTAATTATATAAATATAATATTAAAAGCCCGAAAGAAAAGCGCTATATAGTTTATTCTAGATATTATAAATCCTAGAGTAAAATATAATTAATTAGGTAAAAAAAAATATACCGAATCTAATTAAAATTAAAGAATAAATTTAAATAATTCGCGGTATTATCGAGGATAATAGCCCCGAGCTCCTAGGTATAATTAACTAGCGATAAATTTATATTAATACCGGCTAAAAATATAAAAAAAATAAAAATAATAATAAATATAATTAATAAAATCTAAAACGTTATTATTATACCTAGGAAAGTAGAGAGGCCGAGATAGAATAATAAATTAATAATAATATTTAGGTAAATAATTCTTTAAATTTTAAATAATCTTCTAGAAATAGCGCTCGATTAATTAAACGAAAACCGGCTAGAATTAATACTATTAAATAATTAAGAAATAGATAAGGAGTTTACGGATATAATATTAATATATAATAAATTATAATATTTAATTTAAAGTCGTATAATATAATATTAAAAAGAAATCGAAATTAATAATAAAATTAGTCTAAAATAAATAAACTAAAAATATCGATATTATAGTTATTTAAAAACCTAGTTAAAACCCTACTACCTAAGCGTTATATAATAATAATAATAATCTTTTTTATCTAGTATATAAAGGAGGCCTAGAGACCCGTATATATTTTTATATAAATAAAAGAATCGATATAAATAATTAAAAACTAGTTTATTATAGAGGCGATTTATACTTTATAAAGATTATATTAAAAAAATAAAGAAATAAAAAAGTATCTCGGTCGGATAAAATCGGAGAGAAGAAAATTATTAATTAAAAAATCTCTTATTACAAAAAGATAAAAATCTATAATATATATAATTTATTATTAATATAATATACCTCGATTGATAATTCGTTAATATTATTATTATTAGAGGAAGCGCTAGCGGAGGAAGGCGAATATATTTTTTTAAAAAACTTTAATCTCTACTACTTTAATTAGAATAATACTAGGCGATATATATATTATATTATAATTAACTATTTTTTAAGAATAATAAAGTCGAGAGAAATAAAATTAAAATTATTAAAAATATCCGTGATATAAAAAGCCCGAGGATATAAAAATATAATCGATTTATCGTTTTTTATAAAAGAAGTAAATAACTTTATAGTCCGCGAAGACTTATATTTACGCCGCGGAATAGAGAAGGGAATAGATAAAACTAATCCTTATTCCCTTCTTTAAAGTAGGGAAGGGAATAAATAAAATAAATAAAAAAATACTAAAAGAAAATAAAAAAGAGAAGGGATTATTTATTATTCTCTATCTCTACCCTCCCTATAGGGCTGGCTATATATATATATATATATATACCCTATTACTATCCCTATATATAATTATATATATATATATATATACTCTATTACTACCCCTATATATAGTTATATATATATATATATATACCCTATTACTACACCGATATATAGTTATATATATATATATATATACCCTATTACTACACCGATATATAGTTATATATATATATATATATACTCTATTACTACTTTTATATATAATTATATATATATATATATACCTCATTACTACCTCTATATATAATTATATATATATATATATACCTTATTACTACTCCTATATATAGTTATATATATATATATATATACCCTATTACTACTCCTATATATAGTTTATATATATATATATATATACCCTATTACTACTCCCGTATAGTTTATATATATATATATATATATCTTATTACTACTCCCGTGTAGTTTATATATACGCGTATATATACTCTATTAAATAGTATAAAGATTAAGATAATTCGGAGAGTAGTTAAGAAATACTAAATTTTATATCTAATTTAGACTAATTTTTTAATACTAGTTATATATAATTTATAAAAATAAGAATAAACTATATATAAAAGTAGTAACGACTTATATATAGAGGTAAAAATAAGTTATATATAAAAATAGTAACGGGCTATATATAGGGGTATATTATGAAATAGAGTAGAGAATCCCTTCTCTTCCCCGGTTAGGGAAGGGAACCGGGGAAAAAAAGAGAAGAGAATAAAAACTCGGTAATTCTCTTCCCTAAAGTAGAGAAGAAAAGGGAAAAATAAAGAATCTCTTCTCTACTCTCCCTATAGGGCTGCCCTATATATAATTTATATATATATATATATATACCCTATTACTGCCCCTATATATAGTTATATATATATATATATATACCCTATTACTGCCCCTATATATAGTTATATATATATATATATATATACCCTATTACTGCCCCTATATATAGCTATATATACGCGTATATATATTTTATTATTACTTTTATATAGTCTATATATACCCTATATATAGCCTATATATATATATATATATACTTTATTACTACTCTCGTGTAGCCTATATATACGCGTATATATACTCTATTAAATAGTATAAAGATTATAATAATTCGGAAAGTAGTTAAGAAATATTAAATTTTATATCTAATTTAGACTAGCCTCTTAACACTAGCTATATATAACTTATAGAAGTAAGAATAAGTTATATATAAAAATAATAACGGGCTATATATAAGGGTAGGAATAAATTATATATATAAATAGTAACGAGTTATATATAGAGGTAGGAATGGGCCCTATATAAAAGTAATAATAAATTATATATATATATATATATATATACCCTATTACTACCTCTATATATAGTTATATATATATTTATATATACCCTATTAATACTTTTATATATAGTTTATATATATATTTATTACTACTCCTAAATATAGTTTATTACTACTTTAAAATATAGTTTATATATACCTTTATATATAGTTTATTACTCCGTGTATTACTACGCTAGTTTTAATTAAATATAAAATTTAGTATTTCTTAACTACTTTTTAAATTATCCTAATCTTTATACTATTTAATAGAGTATATATACGCGTATATATAGGCTATACGGGAGTAGTAATAGGGTATATATATACGTATATATAACTATATATAGGGGCAGTAATAGGGTATATATATATATATATATAACTATATATAGGGGTAGTAATAGGGTATATATATATATATATATAACTATATATAGGGGTAGTAATAGAGTATATATATATATATATATATAAATTATATAGGAGTAGTAATAGGGTATATATATATATATATAATTATATATAGGGGCAGTAATGGGATATATATATATATATATATAAATATATATAAGAGTAGTAATAAGGTATATATATATATATATATAATTATATATAGGGGTAGTAATAGGGTATATATATATATATATATAGCTAGTCCTATAGGGAGGGTAGAGATAAAAAATAATAAATAATCCCTTCCCTTTCTTATTTTCTCTTAATATTCTCTTCTCTTCTTTATCTATTTCTTTCCCTACTCTAGGGAAGGGAATAGAGGTTAGTTTTATCTCTTCCCTTCCCTATTCCGCGGCGTATATAGGAGTAGGAATAAACTATATATATAAATAATAACGAGCTATATATAGAGGCAAAAATAGGCTATATATAAAAGTAATAATAAATTATATATATATATATATATACCTTATTACTACCTCTATATATAGTTATATTTATACCTATATATACTTTATTAATACTTTTATATATAGTTTATATATATACTTATTACTACTCCTAAATATAGTTTATTATTATTTTAAAATATAATTTATATATACCCCTATATATAGCCTATTACTCTATATATTACTACGTTAATTTAAATTAAATATAAAGTTTAGCGTTTCTTAATCGCTTTCCGAATTATCCTAATCTTTATATTATTTAATAGAGTATATATACGCGTATATATAGGCTACACGGGAGCAGTAATAAAATATATATATATATATATATAACTATATATAGGGGTAGTAATAGGGTATATATATATATATATATAACTATATATAAGGGTAGTAATAGGGTATATATATATATATATATAACTATATATAGGGACAGTAATAGGGTATATATATATATATATATAATTATATATAAGAGTAGTAATAGGGTATATATATATATATATATAAACTATATATAAAGTAGCCCTATAAGGAGAGTAAAGAAAGAATTCTTTATTATTTCTTTCTTTTCTTTACTCCAGGGAAGGCAATTACCGAGTTTTTATTCTCTTCTCTTTTTTTCCCTAGTTCCCTTCCTTAGCCGGGGAAAGGAAGAGATTCTCTATTTTATTTCATAACGTACCTATATTATAACTCCGATTATAAATTAATAATTACGGAATTTAAATAAATATAAAAAGAGGTAATACTACGAATTTATTATATTTAAAAGAAGATTAAGAATAATATTATTTAAAAGAAAATATAATAAAATATAAAGTCCCTTTATTAAATATTAAAGAAATTAAAACTCGAGAGTAAAGAAAATATTAATTAATATTTAAATAAAATGATAAAAGATTTTCAAAAAATTATCGAGTTTATAATCTTATAGGCCCGTTTATATTAAAGAGTTAAATCTTATTAAAATTCTCGTTATATTAATATTATATTAAAAGTAAAGGAATATATAAAGAAGTAAAAATAAAATTAAAATACCTAGACGGGGGAGGCCCTAAATATAATAAATAATAAAAAAATATATATAATTCAAAAAATAAAAATATATATAGAGCCTCGCTAAAGTCGACGAGAGTATAAAAATTTATAAAAAAAAAAGAGAGTTTAATTTTTAATTATTAAAAATAATAAAGGAGGAAAGACTAAAGACTTCGAAAATAAAATAAAAAATTTATCAAGAGTATTTTTTCCCCCCCTCTACCGATAATAAATTTAGGTAATATCGATAGGATAAAATATTTAAACTTTATTAAAATAAATAAAAATATAATTAAAATAAAAATATATAAAGTAATATAGTACCTAGTTACCGATAAGGCGCTAGAGATAACTAGAATCTCGAATTAATTCCTAAAAACTATAATAGAAACGGAAGTAATAAATATTATTTTTTATTTATTCTAGGTTTACTTTAAATAGGAATACTACCTAAGATATTTAAAAAAAATTAATATAATAATTTTGAAAAAACCGAAGAAAGGTAATTATTTAAAATTAAAATTATATAGATTTATTATACTCCTCGATACGTTTAATAAAGCGCTAGAAGTAGTTATTTCTAAAAGATCAAATAATATAATAAAGGAGTATAAATTACTACTATTATAATAAATAGAAATTAAATAAAAATATTTAATAAAAACCGCGTTAAAGACCCTTATAGATATAATATATATTATATAGAATTATAATAAAAACGGGAGGGGAAAGATAGTAAACCTATTACTATTAAATATAACGGGAGTATTTAATAATATCTTAGATAAAGAATGATTATATAATTTACGAATAAAAGGCGTACCTAGCCTAATCGTTAATTAAATAATAAATTTTTTATCGGATAAAGTTATATCCGTAATATTTAGAGGAAAAACGAGTATAGTAAAGAAAATAATAACGGGTATTTTATAAAAATCGTTTATTTTACCGGTACTCTTTCTATTCTTTAATATATTATTAATCGAGGAGTATATTAAAATAAACCTATTAATATAGATTAGAGGGTTCGTAGACGAGGTTTATTTATTTATTTATAATAAAAGTATAAAAAAGAATTATACGAACCTAAAGCGGGCCTACGATATTTATTTAAAATAAATAATTATTTATAAAGTACCGTTTACCCCCTAGAAATACGGGTTAATTTATATATCTCGAATACTAAAGAAGTTTAATATAGAAATAATAATAAATTTTAAAAATATAATCGTCGAATTTAAAATAAGTATTAAAGTCTTAAAACTATATATTAATTTAAAATTAAAATAAAAACTATACCTAACCTAGATTAAGGCTAGGGCGACTAATTAAAGCCGCGTTATAAAATATTTAATTAATTCGATATAGGGCGCTACCTTCGCGAAATATAAAATAATATATAATATAATAATTAAATTAATATTAACGTTTACGACTCCGATATAATATTAATTAAAGAAAACGACGGAGGTTATAAAGAAATATATAAAGAAATTAATAATTATTTAAAATAACTATTTTAAAACGGTCCTAGGAGTATTTAAAACTACTCTAATTTTAATATTTAGAGTTAAATCGGTAATCGCGTTAATTAACCTCTAATTAAACTATTTAATAATACGATATTAAACTAGTCGAGGGACTTATTTAATTACGACTATAAAAAATACACGGATCTAGAATAAACTCTAGCGTAGAGGAGGTAAATAATAATAAATACTTTTAATATTATTAATAATAAAAAAGCCTAGGTACTTCGCGCCCTAGGACTTAAAAAATAATATAAAGTAATTATAACTATAAAAAGAAGAAAATACTAGATAAATTTAATTAAAAATATCGAAAAATATTAGAGTATTAAGATTATTAATTAAAAAGTAAAAAACTAAACCCGCTAGCGATAACTAAATAAATAAAAGAGTTATAAAATAATAATCTTTATATAAATTATTAACCCGGCTTAAAAAGAAGATTTATTTAAAAACCGGTTCGATTATTATAATTAACTAAAGAAGACTAAAAACTCTATAATAATATAATTAAAATATAGTAAAATTGGTTTAAATAAATTTCTATACCGAATAAAAATACCTATAGTCCGTAGCGCTAATTACTAATATAAATAAAGAAAATAAAATATAAAATATATATTATTATTTTACTTAGAACTAACTAGGGATAAAATAGAGTTAATAAAATAAATAAATATATACGATTTTAGGAAGATATTAATATAGGCCTGAAATATATATATAACCGCGCGGTAAATAATAAAAACGGGATAACTCGGCTAATTCTCTTTTATTAAAGAATAATTAATATAATATAAATTATTACTAAAACTTAACGATATATTTAAATTTATAAAAAAGAGGAAGAAAAGAAAGAAACTACTAGCCGGAGGGTCGTAGGTATTAATTATTTAATAAATTTATAATAAAATAACTTATAGGCCTACGAGATAAATAAATAAAATCTAAAATTAAAATTAAAAAGAAACGGAGAGAAGGATAAATAATATTTTAAAATAATTATAATTATCGGTTACTAACTAGTAAAAAGAGGAAATAAATTATTAATAAATTAGAGTTTTTAACCGATAAGGTTTCTTTAATAATTAATAAATACTATTAATAACTTTATTAAAAGAGTATTCGCGGAACTTCTTTATTAATAAAATAGTTTTACTAAAATAGGTATATAAATTAATTAATATTAAATTTAAATATTAAATAGAGAGCCTTAATACGAGGTTAATATAAAATACTATATTATAATTTATATTAAATTAGATATTCTAAATCGTTAATTAAGAAAATATAATTAAAAAATTATTTACGAAGTTTTTATAATTAAGCCTAACTAGAAATTAATAAAAAGTAACTTATTTATAAATAATTATAATTATTCTAAAATTTTTTATTATTATTCTAGTATCTAGAAATTTAGATTAAATAAATATAAAATAATATTATTTTAACCTAGGTCCTATTAACTAATAAATAGTAAACGGGTAAATTTATAATAACTATATCTATTATTATTAATTATTAATTAATTTAATATATTTACTTTATTTATTTTTATAAATTATAAAATATAGTAGTTATTACTAGTTTAGAAATTATAAATATTTAGATTTAATAGAAAACTAGGATTCTAAACTAGTAATTAATTAGTCGTTATATTATAAATATATATAATATATAAATAGTCGTTAAGATTATTTATATTATTATAAATTTAAAATATTCTATATCTCTTAATCGTACTAGATATTTACGGTAATAATAAGGTCGTAACTATATAACTAGGATTACTATTTCTAGACAAGATTCCTATATTAATAAAAAAGAAAATAATAAATAATATTATAATTAGAGAGCCTTAGTCTTTATATAGCCCGTGTAAATCGTTATATTTTTAATAAATTCTACGTAATAAACGACGCCTAGGTCTAGGTTCGTATAATTTTTATTAATATCCAAGTTCAAGAAATAGAAATCGGATAAAGAAAAGTAATTAATAATAAATATAAAACTATATATATCTTCCTTTATAATCTAGGTAGTATTATTATTATTTATTATTATATTAAATTATAGTACCTAGGGTATATATAATAATATATAAATAAATATATAAATTTAATAAAGAACCCTAAGAGTTAAAAGTAACTACCTAATTATATAATAATATATTCAACTATAATATTAATAATTTATTAACTATAGTTATATAGTAATATATTTAACTATAATATTAATCACTTATTAACTATATTACTAATTAATAAAATTAATATAAAAACTATATATTATATATATAGTATTTGGCCCGAGTACTAACTATTAAAATCTTATATTAATATAATATAATAATTATCTCTCTCTCTAAGGAATTCGCCTCGAATCTAAATATTAAAATATTTAAGAAAACTCTTTAAACCCGTAGAGGAAATAAAAGAAAAACTAATAAATAAATAATATAAAAAGAATATATATTTCCCGATAAAAATTAATATAGAAGATTAATAAACTTCCGTAGATATTCTTTTTTAAAAAAAATAATTATTCGTAAAATTTTCTAAACTTAATAGGATAAATAAAGTAAAAAATATTATAAAATTAATATATAAAATTAAAAAGTAAAGTATAAATATACTACCTCTACGTCTCTATAGAAAACTATAGTAGTATTTATCGATATAAACTAGTAATCGTTAATTTATATACTAATAAATACTCGATAAACTTTATTAAAATTATTAAATAAATAAAGTAGAAAATATCTCTAAAATAAACATTATTAATATATATATATAACGCGAGTTTATTTAGTCGGCGCGTTTATAATAGATTAAATAAAATATATTTATATACCTCTATAACTAAACCGTTATTTAAATTTAGGAATTAATTAAATAATTCGTAAATTCGTTAAATATTCTAATTTACTTTATTTATAAAAAAGCGAAACTGGTTTATAATTAATATTCGTTTATAATACTCGATAAAAAAAATTATCGACTAATAAAAACTTAAAAGAATTTTAAATTTTATAAAAGAATTTCGAAAAGAGTCTACTAGTAAATTATATAATAATAATAAATCTTAATATTAATTATAACTTCGATCTCCGCTCTTAATACTTTAATTCTTTAATATTATAATAGTAACTTTTTATATATCTAATTTTATATATTTTTAATATTTAAATTTATTTATTAATTAATAGCGTAATTTCTATAGATTTATTTATAGTATAAATATAAATTTATTATATATATTTTAATCTAAAAGTTTAAATTAATATATTCTAATTTCTCTTTTTAAATTTTTCTTTCTAATAATCTTTAATATAAATATAAATATAGTAGTTTTTTTTTCTTTATTAATATTAGTTTTATTTATATTTATCTTATTTAAAAATAATTACGTATATATATTATTATTATTTATTATTAACTTCTAAAATTCTTATTTTATTTAATTTAATAAAGTACGTATATTATAATAATAATTTATTATTATAATTTAATATTTTAATAATATCGATTCTTTAAATATTGATTATAACTCTTCGTTTAAAGATTATTAAATATTTATAATTTTCTATTACTCTTTTAGAAGCCTATTATTTATATTATTTAAAATATATTAATTATAATAACTTCTCCTATAATAACCGCGTAAATATAATATATAATTATTATTATATATTATACTACCTTTATTTACCGGTTAATTATATTCTATTTTATAAAGATATATCATTAACGTTATTAGATTCCGCTATTATATCGTGGGTATATTAATATTTTATTTATTTATTATTAATTATACGAGTCCTTAAATATACTTTATTATCGAATTATATATTATAAAAAGTTTATCAAGATTTATATATATATAAAAGAATCTAGTAAATCCGATCTCCCTAATATAATATAAATAAGTCTTTAATTTCTAGTTTATATTATTATATCTTTAGAAGGGATTAAAGATATAATTAATTATAATATAAATAATATATAAAGTTAATATTTATTATATATTAATAATTTTTAGTCTAGTTTACTATTTAAAAATATAATCGAATTTTTCTTTAAATTGAATTATAATTTTAATAACTTTAATTTAAATTTAAATATAAATTCTAAAGTCGTTATTAACTTCGCTATCGATCTAACTATCGACCGCGATATATTATATATAATACCTCTATATCTTAAACTTGACTCTACGACTTTTTTTAATATATTTTCTATTTTATCTTTCGATATAGATTCGAAAAAGAAGGAGGTTATATTTAAAGATTTTAATATTAATATTTAAAAAGAGGAGATTTATATATTTAATTTAAAGAAATAGTAGGTTCTATATTATTTATATGTCTAAAATTATTCGTAAATTAGTAAATAAGGTAGTATAGGAAGCTCGTTATAACTAGAATTAAGAAATAAATTATTTATAATATTTATAAATATTAATAACTAGTTATAATTAATAATTAATAATATTTTTACTTCTTAATTACTTTTCTTTACTTTTAATTATATACTTCATATAGTTTTTCCGTATATACGATAACGTTTTTATTTTCTTATTAATTAAAGTTATTTATTTTATTTATTTATTTTACTAAATATTAAATTACGCTCTTTATTTTTCTCTTTTTTAAAATCTTTTTCACCTCCTATTCTTTAATATTATCTATTAATTCCGGTAAAGATATATTTAATATTAATATATTATCCTATTTACAATAATATAATTCTAGTAATAATATATAAAAATATTATGAATACGATAATTCGTTAATAATACTAGGCGATATAATTATAATCTAATTATATTAAAGATTTTAAATAGTCTAATTAATTTATAAAAGAGTTTTTTATTTAATCGCCTTTATACGAGATTCTTATTAATATTAATACTAAGTTACTAATATTAAATAATCTTCATTTATATCGTTTATTATAATTATATTTCTATAATTTTATTACGATTTCTTAATATCTTTTTAGATATTTTCTAAACCTTTTTATTTTCTTAATTCTTTTTATTATTAATAATATTTCTCCTTTAAACGACTCGTCCTTAAAATATATTTCGATCGATATTTATAACTATATAATATTTTATATAATATTAGACGCGTTATTATATACTATATATTATAATATATTTATTTAATTATTAGTAGAAACCTTATTTATCTATTTTATTTATTAATATAAAAGGGTTTTAAATAATACTCTAATATCTAATTTCAAATTTAATTATTTATTTATGGATAAAATATAATATTTAGGCGCCGTTTAGTCTTTAAATAATAATATATTTCTAATTAAAAAATATTTATAAAAATAAATTCTTTATTAGATATAATACTCTTTAATACTCCGAATTTAAAGATAATTTCCTTATATATTAACTCTACTAGTTCTATAGCGTTAATAATTTAAATAATTTAAATATATTATAATATCTTAATATACTTATTACCGAGTTATAAATATATTCTTTATATTTATTAAATAATAACTTTATAATAAAATCTATTACAATTTCTTTCTACGAGTTAGTTAGATAAAGTAAAGAATTAATTTTATTATAAAAATAATATTTAAATACTTTAACCCGTTAATAGAGATTATATATTCTAATATATTTTTATATATTAACTTTTAGAGTATCCTAGTAATATTTTCTAGATAATAACTTTATTATATTTTTAATACTAAAATACTTAATTTAAAATATTATTATAATATTTTAATAATAACTCTTCGCGGATTAATCTCTTTATAAATATATAAATATTATTATTATATTTGAAGAGTAATATGAAATCGAGAGTCTAAACTACGGCGGAAAATATAATATCCGTTTATTAATAAACGGCGATCTTATTTTACGAGAAAGAATTACCTTTTTATAATATATAAATTTAACTCGATTATTAATAAACTTTCTATATTATAAATTATTTCGTATATAGTTATTAATCTAGTAATTATATATAAAATAAATAATTTATAATTTATAACTCTAGTAATAACTAGTTAAATAGTTTATCCGTTATATTATAATTTATTTTAATAAATTTTTTATTTTTATTTTACAAAGAATTTTTTATCTAAATTTAAATTCCTTAAATTTAAATAAATATAATATTAAATATACTTTTTTAATAATTAATATTAAAGATCCTAATAATATAGTTTTTATATTTATTAAACTTTATAATAGTCGATTAATTATAAACGAATTATTATCTATTTTTAAATCTTCTATATTTATAAATATATTTCGTATTATAGGAATAATTGGGCTAGAACTAATTTTTCCTAAATTTAATAACTTTTATTATAATATAAATAATATTTAATCTATTAAATTATTTTAGTTTTTATAATTTAAATATTATAATAATTTATTAATTAAATTACTTTTATTAAAGTAATATATAATTATTAAATTAAAAAAATAAAAGTCTTATAGTCTATTTTATTTAGTAATTATTTAATTATTTAATATTTATAAATCTCTCTAAATTATTATAATTTATTAAGATATTAATTTTATATAAATTATTATTAAAGTAATACCGTTATTATTTAAATATCGCGACGATTATAAGGAGTTTTTTATTATATATTTAATATCTTTCTTCTAGGTCTTATATTTTACGCGATTAAAATATAATAAAATACTACTTTATATCCTATTATAACTATAAAAGTATTATAAATATTCTAAATTAAAATATACTAATATTAATATTTAAGAGAAAATATTTTATAATATACGAAATATATATTTAATCTCTTCGAGTTATATAAAGACCTATATTTTTTATTATCCTAGTTTCTTTTTAATAAACTTTTTAAAAGCTCTATTATTTATAAATATTAATAAATAAACTAATAATAGAAATTAATAAAGCCGAGGAAAACCTGAATATTATAATAAGATTTCAGTTTCGATTAGGATAAAATCCTCTTAAGTCTATATTTATTTATTAATATATTTTCGGTATTTATAATAAATCCTAGGAATTTAACTAATTAACTAAAAAACTTATATTTTTTTAAACTCGTAAATGAAGAATATTTTTATAAATACTCGAGTATTTATTATATATAATTTATATACTTTTCTTTTAAATTTAAATAAATTAGAATATCGTCTAAATAAATTATATAGAATATATATTTATTATTCCTATTAACGATTTATTAATATAAGTTTGAAAGGTAGTAGATATATTCGTTAATTTCAAAAATATTATTATATATTTAAAATAATCGTATTATATACGGAATATTATTTTTTATTTATTATTTATTTTAATTTTAATACGATAATATATATCCTTTAAATTAAATTTAATAAAGATAATAATATTATTTAAATAATTTAATATTTTATTAATTAATTATAAAGGATAATAGTTTTTTCGATATTTAATTATAGATTATTATTCTTCTTTAGGACGAAAAGGCTAAATACTTTTATTAAATTTATAAAATATTTATTTTAACTTTTTATTAAAGCGTCGTTTAAATATCTCTTTAATTCTATTATTTTAATATTAAATAAATGATAGAGAGGTTTATAAAGTAAATCCTCTTCGATTTAATAATATAAATATTAATTTGATATAAAAATATCTAACCTATTTTCTTATTTAAAAAAATATTAATAAAAATATTAATAAAAATATTAATAAAAATATTAATAAAAATATTAATAAAAATATTAATAAAAATATTAATAAAAATATTAATAAAAATATTA
>JAABUW010002854.1_pt1 | contig 25581 bp, 27 predicted proteins | sample 5560081 | NCBI WGS metagenome assembly JAABUW01 (sample SAMN10711882, study PRJNA513363) | rock metagenome | isolation source: Antarctica rocks | place: Antarctica: Victoria Land, Knobhead sud | reverse complement strand
TGGCGACGATTTCAGGCATGGTGCTCTGCGTGCTGTGGGTGGTGATTGATAAGCACACGCCGCATTTCGCGTTCTTAGAGGCGCGAAGGGGCTATAATCCGGCGATAGAGATTGGGACAAGCGCAGGCGTCTGGGCGTTTCTGGCGGTGCGGTTTTTTGGGCTGGTGGTGATTGTGCCGTTCGCCGAGGAGCTGTTTTACCGGGGCTTTCTCTTGAAGTTTGTGACCGACCCGGACGATTTCCAGCGCGTGCCGACGGGGGCGTTCTCGGCCCTGGCACTTTTGGTCAACGTGGTGCTGTTTGCGCTGTCGCACCCGGAATGGCTGGCGGCGGCGGCCTTTGCGCTGGCACTGTGCCTGCTGCTGCGGTTCACCAAGAACCTCTTTGCCTGCGTGCTGGCCCATGCGGTGACAAATCTGATGCTGGGGGTCTATATTGTGCAGACGGGGCAGTGGCAATACTGGTGAGCTTCCCCAAATTGAAGGGATTGCGGTTCAGGTGGCTCAAAGAGGGCAGAGGGTTCAATTTCAATGACACGACACAACGCAGCACTTTACGGCGCGGCACTCGCGCTGATGACGATGACGGCTTCTGGCCCGGCACGGGCGCAGGGACGGGTGGTGATGCCGACAATGGTTTCTGTTTCGCAGGGGATCACGACGCACGGACACGGGGAGATCAAAGTCAAGCCGGACATCGCCCGGCTGACGGCCGGGGTGACGACGCAGGACAAGTACCAGGACAAGGCGGTGCAGGACAACGCCCGCAAGATGACGGCTCTGATTGCGGCGATCAAAAGCCTGAAAATTGCCGACAAAGATATTCAGACGCAGGGGTACTCAGTCAGCCCGCAGTACGACTACAGTGCTGGTCGGTCCCGGCTGACGGGCTACCAGGTGACGAACTCCATCCAGGTGACTTTGAGGGACCTCACCCAGACCGGCACTTTGATCGATACGGTGACACAGGCGGGCGTCAACCAAGGCGTTAGCGTGGACGGCGTCTCGTATGACTTGTCGGACCGGGCGGCGGCCCAAGACCGGGTGCTGACACTGGCCGTCGCGGACGCCCGGCGGCGGGCAGGGACAATGGCGGACGCGCTGGGGGTGACGCTGGGCAACCCGCTGTCGCTGAACGACGGCGAGGCGGTCTCGGTACAGCCGCTGTTTGTGCCGCAGATGAAAATGGCGCGAATGGCGTCGGACGTGGCCCCGGAGACGCCGATTGCCACGCAGGAGATCACGGTCACGGCGGATGTGACGCTGGTATACGCGCTGGGACCAGACAAGTAGAGCCTACCCCTTGTCCGGTGCGACCTGGCCGAAGTTCAGGGCGGCGACGAGTGTGACGCCGCCCAGGATGTTGCCGAGGAGGACGGGGGCGAGGAAGCCGCCCAGATATGCGCCCCACGACGCCGCGCCCGTGGTCACTAAATACATGGTCTCGACCGAGCCGACGATAACGTGCGACAGGCCCGCCAGCCCGACGATGTAGGTCATAATGATAATAATCGCCAGACGCCCCGACTCGGCCCCCGGCAGCATCCAGACAACCAGCGCAATCAGCCAGCCCGCGAAGATGCCCTTCAAAACGTGCAGGCCAAAGCTGCCTTCAAACGCTTTTGTCCCCAGCTCGTGAAACCCGTGGCGCACGTCCGGCCCGAACGTGGCGGTGTTGCCGATGACCCAGGCAAAGGCCAGCGTGCCGACGAGGTTGGCGACCAGCACAATGGCCCACAGCCGAAGAAGCTTGCCCAGCGTTTCCAGCTTGGGCTTGCTTAACAGCGGCAGAACGGGCGTGAGCGTGTTTTCGGTAAAGAGCTGCTGCCGCCCGGTGATGACTATTAAAAAGCCGACGGCGTAGCCGAGCTTGGAGATGAGCGGACGCCACGGGACATCGGGCAGATGGGAGTTTAAGACGCTTTCGGTCAGCGGGGAAAAGCCCATCGCTAGGCCCGCCGCCAGAGCGGACAGGGCGAGGCCCACCGCCGGGCGGGAAAGCTCGTCGTCGCCCTCTTCGCGGATGACTTCGTGGATAACCAGCGCATTGGGGCGAATGCGCTGGTCGGCCATGGATTTCTCTTTGTCGGTCAGCCCCAGCTCTTCTGCCGACGCGGTTTCGGCGCGTTGTTCGCGTCCGCTTTTTTCCTCTGCTATGGTCGTACTCTTAGTTTCTAATCCGCGTGTGGGATAAGTTCTCTAGCGTTCCATGGCCGGGCCGGTTGGAAGGCGCAAAAGGCGGGCGTCAAGGAGCCGAACCTTGCCGAAGGTAGCAGCGACAAGGGCGACGGCTCCGACTTCAATCGTATCAATTTCCTGCAAGGTATCCGGGGCGACAACGACAGCATAGTCCACGCGGGCGAGCGGCTGGACCTCGATGGTCTGGCGCATCCACGCGGCAAGCTGATAGGCGTCCTGAACACTGGTGTCGGCGATGTCCTGCGCGTTGTCCAGGGCCGCAGACAGCACCCGCGCCGCCGTGCGCTGCTCCGGGGAGAGGCGAACGTTGCGCGAGGAAAGGGCGAGGCCGTCGGATTCGCGCACAATAGGCATACCCACAATCTCGGTGGGAATATCTAAATCGCGGGTCAGCGCCCGAATAATTTGAAGCTGCTGCCAGTCTTTTTCGCCGAAATACGCCCGGTCAGCCTGTGCCAGATTGAGCAGCTTGGTAACCACCGTCGCAACGCCCGCGTAGTGTCCGGGACGCGACGCCCCTTCGAGCCGTTCGGACAGGGCGCGGACGACGACTACGGTGTCAAAGCCCTTCGGGTACATGGTGTCGGGCGTCGGCAGAAACAAGAAGTCCACCCCTTCGGCTTCGGCAAGCTCCGCGTCGCGGTTGTAGTCGCGGGGGTAACGGTCAAAATCGTCGAGATCGTTGAACTGCGTCGGGTTGACGAACAGCGTCACGACGACCAGGTCGTTTTCGGCCTTTGCCCGGCGCATCAGGGATAGATGGCCTTCGTGAAAAGCTCCCATCGTCGGCACAAGGCCAATCGTTTTGCCGTCTTTGCGGGCGGCTTGCAGCGCGGCCCGGAGTGCGGCGATTTCAGTGATCGTTTGCATTGCTTGGTTAGTTTTAAGCGGCAACCGGCTCGGCTGCCACAGAAGCTGGCAGAGGCTTGGACGTGATCAAAAAAGCGTGCGTGATAGGTACGCTGTTGATTAACGCTCTATCTAACTCTATTGTTTTGTGTTCTGTTCTGTAGCGGCTAGTGATCCAGCGAACATAAGAGGCGGACGGCTCCAACGGAAAGACGGCTCCGATAAGGTCCCAGTCTTCAACCCGCATTTGGTCTCGCAATAGAATAATAATTTCCTGTGTTCCTTCAAAATCTGTCTTAAGCCACGGAGCGGATACAACCAGGTCCCAGCGTCCTTTTTCCTGTTTGAAGAGGCCAAAGAGAGTAAACGATCCCCGCACCGCCGCAACTTTTTCCTCAGCCACCCGAAATTTGTCTGCCATTTGAATGGCTGCATCTTCTATGAGCATCACAGTACCTTTGTTCATAATAGCTCCTTCAGCAACACCTGTGTGGCTTTAATCATGCTGTCAGCCTCTTGCTGCGTTTTTGTCCCTCTGGGATCGTAACGTTGTTCTGGACTCCATTTTTCAACAACTGACCAAGCCGCTAATAATTGAACCTGGGTCACAGACAGGATACGGCCTTGGATGCCCGTGTATTCCAGCAGTGCTTCCAAATCATGTGTCTTCAAATTGGCTTTCAATCGAAACTCTGAATTCGTCTGCGGAAATCCGGCGGTCCATTTCAGGGTTTTGCAAATCCGGGCTTTGAGGGCGATCTCCACCGCGTAGCCGCACAGATACACAGCGGCATCGTAGCTTTTCTGGGTGCGGAGCAGCTTTGCGGCGCGGAGGTATTCGCGGGCAGTGCGATGGAGATCGGCAGCGGCAATCATAGTCAGCCTCCCTGCTTTGTCGGCACGCTGAATTAAGCGTGCTTTTCGTCTTCGCGGGTGAACAGGTAATGCTTGTCGATCACGCTGCCGTCGCCCTCGATGTTGTAGACAAGCGGGATACCCGTCGGGATGTTCAGCTCCAGGACCTGCTCGCGGGATAATTGATCAAGCTCCATAACGATGGAGCGCAGAGAGTTGCCGTGGGCGACGACGAGAACATTGTGACCGGCTTTGAGGTCGGGCAGGATGTGGGCGCGGAAGTAGGGCAGGGTCCGGGCGGCGGTGTCTTTCAGGGACTCGCCTTTTTCGCCGGGTGGGGGGACATCGTAGGAGCGCCGCCAGATTTTCACCTGGGCGTCGCCGTACTGCTCGGCGGTTTCGGCTTTGTTGAGGCCCTGCAAATCGCCGTAATGGCGCTCGTTGAGGGCTTCGTCGCGCTCGGTGGGCAGGTCTTCGGACTTTCCGGCGGCTTTCAGGGCGATCTTGGACGTGTTGATGGCCCGCTGCAAGACGCTGGTGTAGACTTTATCGACAGGCAGGTCGCGCAGGTGCTCTCCGGCGATGCGGGCCTCGCCTTCGCCGCGTGGGGTCAGGGGGACGTCCACCCATCCGGTGAAGCGGTTTTCCAGGTTCCATTGCGACTCGCCGTGTCGCACCAAAATTAGTGTCGGCATGATTGTTCGATCTCCTCAAAAGGTGTTTGGATGAGTATACCCATAAGACCCCTCCCGCTCGTTCCTTGCTCCCTCCCCTGTCAGGGAAGGGTTCTCAGGAGCCGGAAAAGGTCGTCCCTCTTCACCCTCCCTTAACAGGGGAGGGTCGGCGCTTGCGCCGGGGAGGGGGTTATTCCGGCGGCGCGTCTTTGGACTTGCGGCCCCGCCAGCGGCGGACGCGGACGCGGGGGAGAGAATGCAGGCGGGCGGTGACGGAGCCGGGGCGGACGCGCAGATCGCGGGCGTCAAGGCTGCCGATGGTGTCGCCGAGGGGGACATCCAGACCGCCGGACTTGGAAAAGCCGAGCTTCTGGCTGGAATACACGCTGCGGTGGCCGACAATCAAGTAGGCGGTGCAGGCGCACAGGGCGGCATACACGCCGACGGTTCCCGGCAGAAGCTCGACGCCCATGACGGCGGCGGCGATGGGGGTGTTGGCGGCGGCGGCGACAATGGCGACAAAGCCAAACGCGGCGAACGCGCCGGGCGGCAGATGAAATATCTGGGCAAACGCGAGGCCGAGCGTGCTGCCGATGAAGAACAGCGGCGTGATAATGCCGCCGCTGCCGCCGACTTCTAAAGACACGGACGTAGCGATAATTTTAATCGCAAACCCCAGCAGCAGCAGGTGCAGCGTGCCGTTGAGTGCGCCTTGAATGGTGTCCACGCCGAGGCCCGAATAGGTCACGCCGAAGATGTGGTACAGGGTAGCCAGAAAGACGCCGCCTCCGGCGGCAATCCAGTACGGGTGCGCGGAAAAGCGGTGCAGGCCGCGCTCGATGCCGTGCATGGTCTCAATCAGAGTCAATGCCACGAGGCCGCAGAGCGCCCCAAACACGACGCAGAGCAGGACCAACTCGGTGGAGTTGAGCCGCCCGAAGGTGTCATGGAGCAGCGGAACTGGTGGGGTGACGCCGCAGACAAGGTGCGCGGTGATGCTGGCAATGAGGCACGGGAACAGCACCGGGTACTCGATGCGGCCCAGATACAGGACTTCAATACCAAACAGCGCCCCCGAGATAGGCGTCCCGAAGACGGCCCCGAAACCCGCGCCGATGCCGCAGATGACCAGACGCCGCCGGTCTTCATCGGGCAGGCGCAGAATGTCCGCAAAGCCGCTCGTGATGGATGCGCCAATCTGGGCGCAGGGGCCTTCCTTGCCGACCGAGCCGCCGAAGGCCAGAGTCAGCACGGTGGCAAGCAGCTTGACCGGGGCGACAGACCAGTTGATGCGCCCGCTGCGGGTGTGAATGGCGGTGATGACGGCCTCGGTGCCGTGGCCTTTGGCGGTGGGGGCGAAGGTGCGAATCAGCCAAACACAGAGAGGCAGGGCGAGGGGCAGAAGGTCATACGAGTGGAACCAGCCCCGGTGCAAATGAAGCGCCGTGCTTGTGGCCCAGGCCAGCAGCCAGAGAAAGGCCCGCGTGCCGAGGCCGACGCACAGCCCGGCGGACGCGCCGAGCAGCGCCCACTTCAAAGTGCTGACCAGCAGGGCGGTATGCTCGCTGTACCAGTGGTATTCCGCCGCCATCAGGGCGGTTTTTTCGATTGTCGTTTCCGAGACTTCTTCCGGCACGGGGTCGGGCGCGGCGTCTTTCATGCGATGCCCCCCTCTGTGTGCGCTTCGTGGAGTTCGTCCGGCAGGCCGTAGAGGCTGTGCGTGTCGCAGAACTCCCGGACGAGCGTGAGCATCTGCGCGATGCGGGGGCCGCGCACGCGGTACAGGCGGGCCGCGCCGTGCGGCTCCATGACGAGGACGCCCGCACGGGTTAAAATTGCCAGATGCTGCGAGGTCCCGGACTGGGACAGGTCAATTTCAGCGGCGATGCTGTTGACGGTGTGCGGCCCCTGACACAGAAGCTCCACAATGCGGAGGCGGGCGGGGTGCGACAGCGCCGCGAAGATTTGTCCGGCACGCTGACGAGTTGCGAAGGTCATTGTGTTTCCTTTGGAAGTATTCAGGAATTATGATACCATAATATAATATGTAAATCATTAAATGGTTTGAAAGGGGCCGTCGGGTTGGAATGCAAAGGTCAATTGGAGAAGATTGGAGAACGTGCAATGCCCCCATCCTGGCTGACTGCTGTGGCCGAAGTTTCCTTGATTGTCTCGGCGCTGTGCGCTGTTGTCGTGGCCGTAGACCTGTTTTCACGCCCGCAGAAGATGGCGATTATGAACATTGTCTGGCCGATTACGCCGCTGTACCTGGGTCTGATTGGCCTGTGGGCCTATTTTGCCATTGGCCGGGCGAAGTCAAAGAAAGAGCAAGAGCAGTCAAAAGACAAAGAGATGGACATGGACAAGAAGAACCCGCCCTGGCAAAGCGTCTTTACAGGCGTCACGCACTGCGGCGCGGGCTGTACGCTCGGGGATGTCATCGCGGAATTCGGCGTGTTCTTTCTGGGCCTAACCATCGCAGGCGCGGCGATCTGGCCCGCGTTTATCGCCGATTTTGTCTTTGCTTACTCCTTCGGCATCGTGTTCCAGTATTTTTCGATTGTTCCGATGCGCGGGCTGGAATTCAAAGAGGGCGTGATTGCGGCGATCAAAGCCGACACGCTGTCTATTGCGGCCTATGAGGCGGGGATGTTTGTGTGGATGGCGCTGGTGTATTTTGTCTTTTTTCACCCGCATTTGAAACCTGATCAACCGGCGTACTGGCTGATGATGCAGATAGCGATGATTTTCGGGTTTGCCACAAGCTACCCGATGAACCGCTGGCTGATCAAGCGCGGCCTGAAAGAAGCGATGTGATGTCCCTGCCCGAAATGGCCGAAGACGCGCTGTATGAAGACTGGAAGCGGCACGGCAAGCACTGGGAAGAGTACGGAAGCGAGCTGCTGGGAACGGCGGTTTTGCTGTTTTGCGTCGTGGGGGCCGTCGCGTTTCTGTTTGGCTCAGCCTCGCCGCTGGCGCAAGCAGTCACGTCAACACCGGTCCGGCTGCTGCTGGTAGGGCTGGCGCTGGGAGGTGTCAGCGGGCTGGTGGCGATTACGCCGCCGGGGCGACTGAGCGGGGCGCACTTGAACCCGGCGGTGTCGCTGGGGTTCTGGGCGCTGGGCAAGATGCACGCACGGGATTTGGGAGGCTACGTGGCGGCGCAGCTTCTGGGCGGGGTCGGCGGGGCATTTCTGGGACGGCTGGCGTTCGGCAGGCTGGCACGGGAGGTCAAAACCGGGTCACTGCATCCGGGGCCGGGCGTGGGCTGGGCTGGGACGCTGGGGGGCGAGATTGTCTTCACGCTGATTTTGACTGTGGCGGTATTTTCGTTTGTCAGCCACAAGACGCTGGCGCGGTGGACGCCGCTGATGGCGACGGGTCTGGTGGGGCTGCTGGTGTGCGCGGACGGCAATTATTCGGGGGCGGGGATGAACCCGGCGCGGTGGCTCGGCCCGGCGGTGGTGGCTCCGGTCTGGGCCTTCGGCTGGGAATATGTACTAGAGCCTGTTATGAACTTCGCTTCAGCATTTAGCAACACTTGCTGTCGTTAAATATCAGCTTGCTTGCTATGTTAGGCTTTGGAAAAAGAGGCACAGCCCCTATCAACCCAAACAGGCCGCTTTGACGGGTTTGTGGCCCCTGCGGGGCCTTCAAAGTTCATAACAGGCTCTAGGGCCGCTGCTGGCGGCATTGGGGGCGGTGGGAGTGGTGCAAATTGTGTTCAAGTCCCGGCCTACGCCGCACACGGGCAAGCTGTTTCACGATCCCAACTACCGCTCTATTTTTCGGGGCGACCGGCTGCCCTCACGCCCGTATTCTGACAGCCAATCAATTGATTAGTGTTTGATTATATTATTGTATTGGAATATACGAATGTATCGGAAAACCGAATACTCTCATTGAAAGGGACTCTTATGAATTCACTCAAGTTAATCCTGTGTGCCGCTGCTGGCACCACTTTGCTGGCGGCGATACCTGCCGCGCAGGCGCAAATCACTCTGCCCTCTCGCGCCGTGCTGCTGCCGACGACCGGGACCAAAGAAATCAATGTGGCGGGCAGTCTGTTTCTGGACGGCTCCAAGCCCTACTCCCTTTCGGGGGCCTACGGGCGGTTTATCACGCCGCAGATTGAGTTTGGCGGAACCGGCTCCGTCGCCGGGGCAAAGGGAACCAAGACGCTGACGACGATTGGCGCGTTTGGCGACTACTACTTCCGGGGCGGGGCCGATGCCAACAACCCGCTGGTTCCGTATGTGGGCCTGTTCGCGGGCTACTCGCACAAGGACGACAGCGCATTGTCCGGCGGAGCGCAGGCGGGCGTCAAGTATTTCCTGAACCCCAATGTCGCGCTGACGGCAGAGTATCAATATCGCTCCACGCACCACGGCAACGGGACCAATCAGGTCATTTTCGGCTTCTCCACATTCTTCCGCTGAGGCCGGGAAGGAAAAAAAGCGGGCAGACGCGAATACTAAAAGCGGGCAGACGCGAATACTAGACGCAGAGCGAAAGGAAGCGAAAGACACGCATGAAGTTTGATCCGTCCGTCGCCTGGATAAAAATCCTGTCGCTTGCCAATGGCTTTGTGGCTGCTGTGCCCAATATCGTCATTGCCTGTATCGTGTTTGCGCTGTTTTACTATATTGCGCGGCAGGTGCGTCTCTTGGTACGCCGTGTGACCGAGACGCACCGGCGCACGCACAGCGCTGGTCTTGTGCTGGGGCGGCTGGCGCAGGGCGCGATTGTGATGATCGGGACGCTGATTGGCCTGACCGTGGTATTTCCATCCTTTAATGTCAGCAGCCTGATCAATCTGCTGGGCATCTCGACGGTTGCAATCGGGTTTGCGTTCCGGGACATCTTTCAGAACTTTCTGGCGGGGATTTTGCTGCTGCTGGCCGAGCCGTTTCGGATTGGCGATCAGATCGTGGTCAAAGAGTTTGAAGGCACGGTTCAGGACATTCAGACGCGGGCGACGACGATCAACACCTATGACGGCCGCCGCGTGGTGATCCCAAACTCCGAGCTGTTTACCGAAGCGGTCACGGTCAACACGGCCTACGATCAGCGCCGCTGTGAATACGACATCGGCGTTGGCTACGGCGACGATCTGGGCCGGGTGAAAGAGATCATTTTAGAGACCGTGCGCGGCGTCGAAGGCGTTTTGGCCGAGCCTCCGGCGGAGGTCTTTGTGGTCGATATTGCGGCGTCGAGCATCAATGTCCGCGTCTGGTGGTGGGTGCAGCCGCCGTCGCGCCGCAACGTGCTTCTGGTGCAGGACCGCGTGCTGATGGCGGTCAAGAACGCGCTCACGGAGAATGGGATCGACCTGCCGTATGCGACGCAGACGGTGCTGCTGCACGATCAGACCGAAGAAACCGACGGCGACCGCGCCCGTCAGCGCGAAGGCTGGCCGGCAGGGCGGGAGACGCCGCCCCTGAGCCGTCACGCCCTTGTCACCAAAAACGCCGCCCCGCGCCCGCAGGATCGCAACGGCACGTCGTAAGTCCCTACAGGAACCCCCTTTATGAACACTCAAAGCCGCCCGACTTCGGGCAAAACCTCCTCCGGCGGACCGCCGCCGCTCGTCACCCGCCTGCTGGTTGCCGCCGCCGTGTTCCTCGTTGTCGCCTTTGTGCTGTACTGGCTGGGCCTCAGCAAAGGCCGGGGCGAGCTGGCGTTGCAGAAGACAAGCTACGAGGGGCAGCTTAAGACGGCGCAGTCGCAGACTGCCGACGCGCAGGCACAGACGGCGACGCTCCAAACGCAGAACCAACTGATGACGGCGCGTGGGCTGCTGTATCAGGGGGCGCTGGCGCTGGATCAGCGCAATTTCGGCATTGCCAATGATGATGTCGCCAAAGCCGGGCAGACGCTGGATGCGGCCAAGCCTGCGGAAGCCGGCTTAGAGGGCAAGCTGGTTCCCCTCCGTCAGGCAGTGACGGGGACCAAGATCAATGTGGCCGAGGATTTGGACACGCAGCGCTCGCACCTGCTGGATTTGGCCTCGCAGTTGGATGGACTAACGCATTAAGAGCAGAACCTTACCCCAACCCTCTCCTTCCGAAAGGAGAGGGAGCCTGAAAACAACAGGCAACTTGTGGGAGGCCCCCGCTGCCCCCGGAATGAATTCCGGGGCTATGAAGGGCGATTGTCCACCTTCGTGGACATAGGAACTGCCCGGCCATGTCTTTCTTATGTCCGCGAAGGCGGACAATCATAACAGGCGGCCCCAGATTTTAATCTGGGGACAAGAGCTACATAACATTAGTTGACAAACAAAAGGTGGCGCGTTTTCCTTGAAATCCTTTCTAACAGGACTGTGGGAGTCCCTGCGGTCAAACTACTGGTTTGTACCCGCGCTGATGACGGTGGGCGCGGTAGGGCTATCCTATGTGCTGCTGTACTTTGACCGGACCTTGAAGATGTCGAGCCTCAGCGGGCTGGCCTGGCTGTATACAGGCGGCGCGTCGGGGGCGCGGTCGGTGCTGTCCACGGTCGCATCGTCGGTCATTACGGTTGCCGGAACGACATTTTCTATCACGATTGCCGCGCTGAGTCTGGCGTCATCCCAATTTGGGCCGCGCCTGCTGCGCGGCTTTTTGCGCGATGCGGGCAATCAGGTGGTGCTGGGGACGTTTATTGGGACGTTTGTGTACTGCCTGCTGATCCTGCGGATGGTGCGGGGCGGGGACAATGCATTGTTCGTGCCGAACCTCGCCGTGACCGGCGGGGTATTTTTGTCGCTGGCGAGCGTCGCGGTGCTGATCTACTTTATCAACCATGTGTCTACATCCATTCAGGCGGCTCATGTGGTCAGCTCGGTGACGGAGGAGCTGATTGAGGCGATTGACCGGCTGTACCCGGCGGGCATCGGGCAGGGCGTGAGCGAGCTGGAAGACGTGCCGCCGGAGCTGCTCTCTTCCTGCTACAACATACTTGCCACGAAAAGCGGCTACGTGCAGATTCTCAATCAGGACAAGCTGATCGCGCTGGCGCAGGACAAAGACGGGGTGCTGGAAATCAAGCGGCGGCCTGGCACGTTTGTGACACGCGGCTGCATTCTGGCCGTGCTGGGGGCGGCGGAGGAGCCGGACGAAAAGTTCTGCAAGCAGGTCAACAGCGCGTTCACGCTGGGGCCGCACCGGACGATGATACAGGACGCGCAGTTTGGACTGGACCAACTCGTGGAAGTGGCCTCCCGCGCCTTGTCGCCGGGTATCAATGACCCGTTCACGGCGATCATGTGTCTGGACCGGATCGGGCAGGCGCTGTCGGATTTGGCGGCCCGCCCGATGCCGTCGGCCCGTCGCTATGACGACAAGGGCGTTTTGCGGGTGATTGCCGAGCCGCCGACGTTTCAGGGCATGGCGGATGCCTCGCTGGATCAAATCCGGCAGTACGGCAGCACAAGCTACGCCGTCACGCTGCGCTTTTTAGAGACGCTGGAAGCGGTGTCGCCGCAGGTGAGAGACGACGACCGGGCGGTGCTGCGGCGTCAGGCAATGCTGGCCTACGAGGGGCGCAGTGCGCTGTCGGCGTCGGAAGACCGGCAGCGGGTGGCGTCGCGGTACGCAGAGACGGTCAAGGCACTGGAAGCGCCCCCCTACCCCGGCCCTGGCTCGGAAGCTGGAAAGCAATAATCTATGAACTACTGGAATGATTTTCTGACGCCATTGCAAAGTACGCTTCAGCGTATTATCTCATTTATTCCCCGAATGCTGGTCGCCTTGATTTTGCTGACTGTGTTCTGGGGTATTGCCACGCTGGCGCGGAATCTGGCGAAGCGTTCGCTGGCGCGGTTCACACATATTCCCTGGGCGGTGCGGCTGCTGATTGTGCGCTCAATTTATCTGGGCACGCTGGTGATCGGTATTCTGGTGGCCCTCAGCGCGGCAAACATTAATGTCACGACGCTGATTGCAAGCCTCGGGGTGGCTGGGTTTGCGCTGGGGTTTGCGCTGAAAGACATTCTGGAGAACTTTATCGCGGGCATTCTGCTGCTGTTTGCGCGGCCTTTTGAGACTGGCGATCAGGTGACGCTGGGCAATTTCGAGGGGACGGTGACTGACATTCAGATACGCACCACAACTCTGCACACATACAGCGGCGAGCAGGTGGCGATCCCGAACAGCAATGTGTTTTCCAACCCGGTGGTCAACCACACGCGCCTCGGCAAGCGGCGGTACACGGTGGATTTTGATACGAGCCTGACCGCCGACAGCGCCCTTGTGGAGCGGGAGACTCTGAAAGTGGCCCGCGAGCATGACGACATCGCCAAAGACCCGGAGCCGTTTCTGCGGGTCTCGGGGGTGGACACCGGGAACGATGTCCTGTCGTGGCGGCTGTACTTCTGGGGCAAGCCGGTGAAGGCTGTGGAAGTCAGCACGACATCGGAAGTGCTGGCCTCGCTGAAAGAGAAACTGTTTGACGCGGGTGTGCCGACGCCGACATCAACGTCTGCCATGATTGTGCAGCGTCCTGCTAGAGCTGATGAAAGGGCTAAAGCCGAGGGAGGCGAGATGTGAGCGAAAAGACAGCCGCCGAGCCTTCGTGGGACTTTCCCGGCTGGGGCACGGCGGAGCGGATTGAGGATTTGGACACCGGCCCGGTGACGCTGACGACGCTGGACTCCGGGGTCGGGCACAAACTGGGCGTATGGCGCTCCACAGCAATTTGCGGCAATGACATTACCTCAAGCTGCCTGTATGTAACGGCGATTGCGGCGTTTTATGCCGGGCCGTATGCGCCGCTGGCATTGGCGCTGGTGGCGGGCGTGCTGTATTTGTTCCGCAGCATCTATACGGAGGTCGGGACGGCGCTGCCGCTGAACGGCGGGGCGTACAATGTCCTGCTGAACACGACGACCAAAGGGCAGGCGTCGGTGGCGGCGTGCCTGACGATTTTATCGTACATTGCCACGGCGGTGATCAGCGCGTATGCCGCGATGAGCTACGCACACGCGCTGTTTGGCGGGCTGAATGTTTTTGGGGCGACGCTGGTCCTGCTGGCATTGTTCGCTGTCTTGAATTTGATTGGCATCACAGAATCTTCAGCGATTGCGCTGGGGATTTTTCTGTTTCATATTTTGACGCTCGTGCTTCTGGTCGTGGTCTGCGCGACGGGGGCAAGCGGGCATATCTTCGCGCTGAACTGGCAGCAGGCGACGCCGGGGGGGGCGTGGCACGCGATTTTCTTCGGGTTCTGCGCGGCGATGCTGGGGATTAGTGGGTTTGAAAGCTCGGCGAACTTTATTGAAGAGCAGAAGCCGGGGGTATTTCCAAAGACTTTGCGAAATATGTGGGCGATTGTGGCGATTTTTAACCCCCTCATCAGCCTGCTGGCGCTGTCCTTGATGCCGCTGGCGACAATTCAGGGGCACACCGACGACCTGCTGGCGCATTTAGGCTTTGTGGCGGCAGGTCCCTGGCTGCGAACGGTGGTCAGTGTGGACGCCGTGCTGGTGCTGTCGGGGGCGGTGCTGACGAGCTTTGTGGGGGTGACGGGCCTCATGCGCCGGATGAGCCTGGACCGCTGTTTGCCGCAGTTTTTGCTGAAGGAAAACCGCTGGCGCGGGACCAATCACTGGATTATTCTGCTGTTTCTGGCGCTGTGCGTGTCGATCTTGTTTATCACGCATGGGCAGCTTCTCACGCTGGGTGGGGTGTATACAATCGCGTTTCTGGGCGTGATGCTGCTGTTCGCGGTGGGAAATATCCTGCTGAAAGTCAAGCGGGCGCGTCTGCCGCGTCAGGTGCGTGCCCCGTGGCCGTTTGTGCTGCTGGCGGTGGTGGCGATGGTGGCGGCGCTGGTAGGGAACATTCTGCTCAATCCCCGGTATGTCGAGGTGTTTCTGCTGTATTTCTCGGTGGCCGGGGCGGCGGTGGGCTTGATGCTGCTGCGGGTGAGGCTGCTGCGGCTGCTTCTGGGCATTTCAGAAGTCGTGCTGGCACGGCGGCATGAGGTGAATACGTGGTTCAGCCGGAAGGTGCGTGGGGAAATCAAGCGCATCAACAGCCGGGAGCTGGTGTTTTTTACCGAGGATGACAGCCTGCCGCTGCTGAACGAAATGGCGCTGTATGTGCTGCAAAACGAGCAGAACAAGCGTCTGCGGGTGGTGCATTGCTACACGGACACGGGAGCAATCCCGCCGGAGCTGGGGGCAAATATCGGCACGATTGACCATATTTACCCGGAGCTTCGGGTGGACCTGCTCCTGGTGCGGGGGGAGTTTGGGCCGACTTTGATTGAGCGGCTGTCGCGCCGCCTGGGTATCCCCAAGAATTATATGTTTATCGGCACGCCGAGCGACCGTTTCCCGCACAGCTTAGATTCGCTAGGCGGCGTCCGGCTGATTATGTGATCGATGCTGCTCCCCGCAGAGCCAAAGAAGCCGTGGGCCAAAGAAGCCGTGGGCCAAAGAAGCCGTGGGATTAAAACCCTCGGCTGTGGGGCGCAGACGCCGCCTGTCCACCTTCGTGGACAAAGAACCGGACACCAATCTTATTCCTTCTCCGTGAAGGCGGAGACATGACCGCAGGCCGCACAGCCGAGGAGTTTAACCCCACGGCTTCCTGCGTAGTTTGCAGAACGGAACCGTGCCTGTGATCTCGCCCAATCTACAGCCTGCAATGCCGCCCGGTCCCCGACCTCGCATTCCCGACAGCCACAACTCGTCGGAAGAGTGGGAGGCGTTTGCCGCCGGGGTGCGGGCACGGATTGCGGAGAACGCGGGGTTAAGCAGCCCGTACCTGCTGATGAACGCGCTGGCGGCTATTGTGGCAAGCTATGGTTTGCTCCAAAACAGCGTGGCGGTGATTATCGGCGCGATGATTATTGCAACGCTGCTGGGGCCGATTACGGGCATGGCGCTGGCGCTGGTAGACGGGGCGCAGACGCTGCTGCGAAAATCCCTGCTGGCGGAGGCGGGGGGCGTCCTGCTGGTGCTGGCCTTGAGTTTTACTATCGGCAAAATCCACATGGAGATGACGCTGGGCAGCGAGATACAGGTGCGGACGTCGCCCAACATCATGGATTTGATTATCGCGCTGGCAGGCGGCGCGGCGGGGGCGTATGCGACGATTTCGCCCCGGTTCAGTGCGGGGCTGGTGGGGGTGGCGATTGCGACGGCACTGGTCCCGCCGCTGTGTTCGTGCGGCCTCTGCCTGGCACACGGGCTGTACCGGCAGGGGGGCGGGGCATTTCTGCTGTTTGCGACGAACCTGGTTGCCATTCAGTCGGTGACATCGCTGGTCTTCTGGCTGACGGGCTTTCACCGGCTGACGCATCTGGACCGAAAGACCACGCTGCGCCGGTTCGCGCCGAGTACGATCTTGCTGGTGGCGCTGGCGGTGTTTTTGGTCCGCAGCTTTCAGGCGGCGGTGGCGCGGGAGCATTTGCGCCTGGTCTCCGAGCAGTTGTTGCGGCAGGAAATCGGCAAAAGCGGCGCGGCAAGTCTGGTGGAGCTTCGCATCGACACGACCCGCGAGGTGCCGACCCTGATTGGCGTGGTGCGTGCGCCGTGGACGATTCAGCCGTCGTCGTGTGCGCGTTTGCAGGCGCAAGTGCAGCGGGCGACGGGGCAGAAAGTGCGCCTGTATATCTGGACGGTACAGACGAAGGAAGTGGACGCGCACGGGGTTTTGTGGGAAAAGTCGCTGCCGGACCAGATTACGCCGCCCGCGCCGGAGACTGTGACAGAACCGGCGTCGCCGTGAAGAGCAGGACCCCCTAGCCCCCAATAACGGGGGAGCTGGAATAATGGGGGAACCGGATTAAGAGGGCAGACCTTCCTATCTGGCTCGCTCTCCTTGCGTAAGGAAAGGGGCGCGGTGAGGTTCTCAGGCGGCTGCCAGTGTTAAATCCAACGTTTCGGCCTGTCGCGTCTCGCAGATTTCCAGTGCCGTGACATTCGGTACGGCTGCGCCTTGGCCCCGCTTGTAGTCAAACAGGTCAAGCATGGCGTCTCGGAAGTTTTCAATCACAGCTTCGCGGGTCTTCCCGGTTGCGTTGATGCTGTCCGCAAGGTCGGGCGTGTAGGCACACCAGTTGTTTGGCATTTGCTCTAAGAGCGTGTTGAAAAAGTCGAAATTTCCAATGCTGGGCTGGAATTTGCTCGTCTGAAATCGGGCATGGCTTCTAAAACGCCAGCCTCCATTGATACAAAAAAACGTCGTTAGACACCAGAAAGCCGACTTTTTCAACACCCTCTAATACGACAGTAATAATCATCTCAGTGATAACCCCGACTTTCTCTGAATGTCCTGAAGCTGGCCCGGCGACATATCATCACTGCCGACGCCGGAAACCGTAATTTCGGACGCGACGTCGTCCCTAACTTTAGGAAGCCGGAATAGGACCCCCTAGCCCCCAATAATGGGGGAACCGGAGAATTAGGAGTAGGGGCGCGATTTATCGCGCCCTCTGTTCTTATCCGTAATCTGGCTCCCCAAAATTGGGGCGTTGGGCCAACACCTTACGGAAACCGGCCTGCGGCGACGTCTTCGCGGTAGGCTTGAAGGGCGCGGGCGATGTCTGCGCCGACTTCGGCGTAGCGGCGGACGTGTTTCAGGGGCGCGCGGTCGGGGCGCAGACCGATGAGGTCTGAGGTGACAAGGACCTGGCCGTCGCAGGAGGACCCCGCGCCGATGCCGATGGTGGGGATGGTGAGAGTTTCGGTGACGCGGGCGGCGAGGGTGTCGGGGATGAGTTCCAGCACGACGGCGAACGCGCCCGCGTCCTGTACGGCCTGGGCATCGGCCATGACCTGCGTTGCTCCGGCCTCGTCTTTTCCCTGCTTTTTCAGCCCAATCTGATGCACGCTCTGCGGAGTAAACCCGATATGGCCCATGACGGGGATGCCTGCTGCGACAAGCCGGGCGATGACGGGGGCGATGGCGACGCCCCCTTCGAGCTTGACGGCGTTCGCTTCGGCTTCCTGCATCAAGCGGCCCGCGTTTCGCACAGCCTCATCGGCATTGATTTGATAGGACAAAAACGGCATATCGACGACGAGCAGCGCCCGCTTGGTCCCGCGCCGGACGGCTTTGGCATGGTGAACCATGATGTCCATTGTCACAGGGAGAGTGGTGTCGTAGCCCAGCTCTTCCATGCCAAGCGAGTCACCGACGAGGGTGAGGTCAACGCCTGCGGCATCAACAAGGAGCGCGGTCGGGTAGTCGTAGGCAGTCAGCATGGCAATTTTCTCGCCCCGCGCCTTCTTGCGGGCGAGTGTGGCGAGGGTGACTTGATGGGTGGTGTCAGGGTAGACGCTCATAATTTTGCTTATTTGTAATTTTGCTACCAGAGACGAGTGACACCGTAGGCGTCCAGAACAGAGTCTGCGGAGACAATGTTCATGCTCTCGGTCAGGCTTTGCGCGATCAGCATCCGGTCAAACGGGTCGCGGTGATGAAACGGCAGCGTGGCAACACAGGCGACGTGAGCCAGAGAGATAGGCAGCAATCTGACCCCAGTTTCCCGCATTCGCCTCTCAAAAAAGTCGTTGATGGGTCTTCCCAGCGTCAGCTTTCCAGTGCTGACCTTGATGCCGATTTCCCAGGGAGAAGCCACACTTAAGAAAAGGTCATTTGTGGCGTCCTCGATTAAGTCCCTGGCTGTTGCGCTTAATTCAGGGCTGGCGCTGGTGAACCATAAGAACGTGTGCGTGTCCAAAATAAGGTTCATCACATATAGTCCTTGAAGTCTTCCAGAGGCGCGTCAAAATCATCGGCCATATAGATTAGGTCGTCTTTGCCACTGCCGTAACCACCCCGTTTTGGTTTGGGTGCGTCTTCTGGCAAGGCAGTGATGCGGGCGACGGGGGTGCTGTCGCGGACGATGACGATGTCTTCGCCGGAGCTGGCGCGTTGAACAAGCTGGATGATCTGACTGCCGACATCTTCAAGCATGACCTGGGACATGGGGAACCTCCTGTGTGTAAAACCTGTGTGTAAGATAGGATGATTATACCGCATGGACACAGGAGGCTGAACAGGAGTCAGGCGGCGACGGGGAGAGGCTGGCACGGGGCTTCGGGAACAGAATCGGCGGCGCAGCGCACGGAGAGAAACGCCTGAACGCAGACGGGGTCCCACTGGGTCCCCGCGCCGCCTGCCAGAATGTCAAGGGCGCGGCCCGGAGCCATGCCCTTGCGGTACGGGCGGTCGGTGGTCATGGCGGAATAAGCGTCGGCGACGGCCATGATACGGGCGAGGAGTGGCGTTTCTTCGCCCTTCAGCCCAAACGGATAGCCGCCGCCGTCCCAGCGCTCGTGGTGATGGCGGATGGCGTCCAGAGTGTCTTCCAGGCCGGGGACGGCCCCGACAATCACCGCGCCCATCAGGGCGTGGTGCTGGATGGCGGCATACTCGTCGTCAGTCAGCGTGCCCGGCTTTCTTAACACGGCGTCGGGAACGCCGATTTTGCCGACATCATGCAGCAGGGCCGCCGTTTTCAGTGTGCGCTGCGTTTTCTGGTCCAGACCGAGGCCTTGGGCGATGTCCAGCGAGTAGGTCAGCACATCTTCGGAATGGCGCAGGGTGTAGCGGTCTTTGTTATCCACTGCTGTGACAAGCGCATCCAGCATGGAAAAGCCTTGCAGCGAGGCGGTCAGGGCGGCGCGGTGACGGTCGCTCTCGTCGTCGTCCCCGCCGGACTTGGCCCGAAGCAGGCGCTCATCGGCAGCGGCCAGAGCATCCAGACGTGTTGGCCCATCGTGGGGAAAAAGGGCCATGCCCAGCGAGAGGGTCAGTGGAATAGCGGTATTTGTGCCATTCGGGGTGAATCCCTGCTCATCCAGGCAGTGGCGCAGGCGCTCCGCCAGTGCCCCATCATCGTCGGGGCTGAGGGAGGGAGCCAGTATCGTGAACTCATCGCCGCCGTAGCGGGCCAGCGTGTCGCCGGGGCGGACCGCTTCTTCTAATGCGGCGCTCACCTGCCGCAGCACGGCGTCCCCGGCCAGATGTCCATAGGTGTCGTTGAAAAACTTGAAGTTGTTCAGATCAATCACGGCCACGCCGAGTCGTGTTCCAGTCAGCTCTGCCCGTGCGGATTCTTCTTCGAGGCGGCGATGAAAGGCGCGGTGGTTAAGCAGACCGGTGAGCGGGTCGCGGTCAGCCCGCGCTTCGGCTTCGGCCAGTGACTGTTCGAGCTGTTCGTGGCGGGCCTCAGAGCGTGTTGAAAAAGTCGAAATTTCCAATGCTGGGCTGGAATTTGCTCGTCTGAAATCGGGCATGGCTTCTAAAACGCCAGCCTCCATTGATACAAAAAAACGTCGTTAGACACCAGAAAGCCGACTTTTTCAACACCCTCTCAGAGCGGGCCTGATGCATCTGTTCCAGCGTTCGCTTTCGCAGAAGATATGCCCAGCAGCCGCAGATGACGACCTGCGCGGCGATGATGCCGAAGTGGAAGGCCAGCTTGGCGGCTCCGATGTATGGCTGCTCAAAAAAGTACAGGTTGACGCCGGAGTTGGTGAGAGCGGCAAACAAAATATGCTGCGCGACGATAAATAATGTCCCCGGCCACAGGCAGACCCAGTCCTGGTAGACAATCATCAGGGTGCAGGCGGTGAAGAAGAAAAAGTGCATCTCGGCCAGCCCGTGCATCTGGTAGATGTGCAGGGCGACGAACATCTGAAGCGAGACGCCCGCAAGGCAGCGCGTGAGGAAAGTGCGCGGCAGCAGGCCGGCGCTGACTAGAAAAATTAGGGGGGCGGCGAGGCAGACGGTCAGCGTAATCTGCCAGGTGCTGTAGACGAACCCCAGCCCTAGGGCCAGGACGATGTGAAACAGCAGAAACCGGATGATGATAGCATCGCCGCGCCTGTAAATGCCGCCCATGACGGCGGCGACCTGTGCGGCGTTCAGCTTTTCTTGACCTGAGACCGGCGGGCGGCGGAGCCTGTCAAGCATCAAAGACGGCCTTTCAAATTTGTCACACGGTGGCAGAGAGTAGCAAATCCGCCGGGCGGGCCGGTTGGCCTCTGCGGATTGGAGGGGAGCTGGCAGCCATAGGCGGTCGCTGCGGCGGTGGGTTCGGGGGCGGCGGAGCGGGAGGCAAGCAGATTTTCCAGAGCGATCCGGGCGAACTCGGTGGCGCGGCCTTCGCAGTACCGCCCGGTATTGTAGTTGCCCCGGTAGACCAGCCGCCCGCGAGCGTCCAGCAGGACGGCCTGGGGCGTTGAATAGACGCCGCACGCCCGTGCGACTGCCCCGTTCGGGTCCGCAAGCGTGGGCATGGGCAGGCCGTGAGCGGCTTTGCGGTCGCCTTCAATCACGGCGACAAACCGAACCTGCGCCCCATGGGCGCGGACCAAGTCGCGGATATGATCCAGGTTGAAGCGCGAGCAGGGGCAGTCCGGGTTGTAAAAATGCAGAAACAGTGGCCGGTGGTCGGTTGAATCGGCGACTGCGGCAGGCAGCTTGACCCCGGACAGCCGCAGAAGTCCGCCTGGCTTGGCCTGAGTCAAATGGACGGGCCTGGGGGTAGGCTGCGAATACTGCCAGTCTTCATACCAGAACACGCTGAACATCAGCGCGGTGAGTAAGACGGCGGCCAGCAGAACCAGCACGGGCTTGATGAACTTTGACATGATACTGCTTTTTCGGCAAAAACACCGGCTTTCTTGAGGCGGGAAGATTGACAGGCGGCGGCGTGGCGGTCACAATGGCACTATGGCTGTGACTACAGAAAAAAGAGCATTGCAGGTGGCGATTGACGGCCCGGCGGGGGCGGGGAAAAGCACGGTGGCCCGTGCGGTGGCGGAGCGGCTGGGTCTGACGTATGTGGATACGGGGGCGATGTACCGGGCGCTGGCATGGGCGGCGGTGTCGCAGGAAATCGCGCTGACGGACACGGCGGCGGTGTGCCGACTGGCCGAGAGTCTGGAAATCAAGCTGGAGCGGGGGCGGGTGTTTGCCGGTGGACGGGATGTGACGGCGCAGATACGGACGCCGGAGATCAGCAATCTGACGTCAGCACTGTCCGCGCTGCCGTGTGTGCGAAAGCGGCTGTCGGCGCTGCAGCGGGAGATGGGGCGGCGGGGCGGCGTGGTGATGGAAGGGCGCGATATTGGAACGGTGGTGCTGCCGGAGGCGCAGGTCAAAGTCTTTTTGACGGCCTCGGGGGCGGAGCGGGTGCGCCGGCGTCAGGCGGAGCTTCACGCAAAGGGAATTGCGCTGGACACGGATGCTCTCCGCGCTGATATGGCCGAGCGGGATGCGCGGGACGCGGCGCGGGAGACGGCACCAATGGTGGCCGCGCCGGATGCTGTTCACCTGGACACCGATGGGCTGGACGCGGACGCGGTGACGGCGCGGATTGTGGCACTCTGCCGGGACGTGGAGGCGCGGCATGGAGACTGAATACACTGAGGACAGTGGATACACGCCCGCATATGGGATCACGCGGATGGTGGTGCGTCTGGTCGTGCCGCTGCTGGGGGGTATTACAATTAAAGGCGCGGAAAATATCCCGGCGCGGGGGCCGGTGATTATAGCCCCGAACCACCGGGCATACATGGACCCGCCGTATTTGTCGCTGGTGACCCGGAGGCAGCTTCGGATGATGGCGAAAGAGGAACTGTTCCGTAATGCACTGTTCGGGCGCTATCTGCGGGCGATGAGTGCGTTTCCGGTGAAGCGCGGCACGGCAGACCGGGCGGCGCTGAAACGGGCGGCATCGGAGCTGAAGGCGGGGCGGGTGCTGGGCATTTTCCCGGAGGGCAAGCGGTCGGACCCCGGCACGCTGTCTCCGGGGGAGAAGGGTTTTGCGCTGATTGCGCGGCAGACGGGAGCACCGATTGTGCCGGTCGCCTTAGAAGGAACGGACCGGGTGCTGCCGAAGCACGGAAGGCTGCACCGGGCGCACGTCACGGCGACTATCGGCGTGCCGAGAACGGCCAAAGAGATGCTGGCGGAGTATACCGGGGAAGAAACTGACCCGCTGACGATCATCAGCACGATGACGATGGCGGCGATTGCAGCGCTGATGAGTGAGCCGGTGACGCTGCTGGGGAAAGCAGGAGACCCGCTGCCATGATGCTTTTTGCTGCTGTCCTGCTGTCGCTTGCCCTGTCCCCCACCCCGCAGCAGCTATCTGACCTGCGCCTGCATGACGGCTTTACGCTGAAGTATCAAGTCACAGTGCAGGACGTGCGTACTGCCGTCCTGCGAGAACAACAGGTTGTGGACCAGCAGAATGGCATCAAGAAGAGAGTCGCCGAGGGGCACATGACGCCCTCGCAGGCGGAAATGTACCAAACGCAGGCGCTTACGCTGGGGAAGCATCAGGCTGATGAGCATTTTACCATTACGCTGTCGGCGTGGGATGGCAAGCTGCTGTATCTGAGCACGCGGAATGGTACGAAGCTGAACGATGGCTCCGGTCAGGCGATTGTCCTGGACGGCGCACTGGAATACGAAGCGGATGGACCGATGAACGGCATGATCAACGCTGATGGGTGGAAGAGTGCGCCGGTCTACAGCGGTGAAAACGTGGACCGGCTGGCGTTCTGCCCTTTGCCGGGGGTTGGGCTGCCCGGCGTGGATTTGGTGCAGCAGCCGATCCGTGCGGGGACGACGCCTGACGGTCACACTCACTTCCGGGGCCGAGTGCCGCTGCTGAATGTGGGCGGCACGGACCCGGTCTATAAGATCGGGGAGATCGATACCGTCTCGGTCGGCGGCCATCTGCGGGTTGTGTCGCTGCTGGTCGGCGCTCCGGCGGTTCCGCTGGAAGACTGGAAGATGTCTGGGTTTCGGCTGTTTCAGGATCACTGGATTGCGGCGCAGATGCAGATGACCGAGTATGAGGGGGCGCTTGCCTCCGATGAGGAGCCGCTGCCATCGAACCTGCCCCTGTATGTCAATACCTATACGCTGCTGGAAGCAAAGCCAGAGGCGCGGGAAAGTGCGGCGTTTGGAATAGAGACATATCTGACTAAAGGTGCAGACGTGTTTGACACGATTGGCAACAACTCACGCAGTTTTATCTATGAGCCGTTGGGGGGAACAGTGAAAGAGCAGGCGGAAGCGTCCGCGAAAAAAGAATCTGAAAAAGATTTGAAAACCCCTTGACTCTTGATTCTCCAGCGGTCATAATACACCTCGTTGCCAAGCCAAAGTGCGAACGCAAACGAGGCTGAAAAAAACTGCTGAAAAATAGTTTTCCAAAGCCTTGACAAACGAAGCGTATCGGTGTCATACTACTCCTCGTTGCCGCGCTGAAAAGCGAGGCGGCGAAGAACCCTGAGAAAACAAATTAAAAAAACTTTTCTAAACCCTTGACAAAGGGGGCGCGGTTCTGATATACTACGAATTGTCGCCGGGCCAAAGAGCCAGCGACAAGCGCAACGCTGAAAAGCGAAGCGAAAAAAAGATTGAAAGATTTTGACGAAAGGGGTTGACAAAAGCCGCAAGGCTGATGTATAATATCCCTCGTTACGAAGCCGAAGAGCAATGACCTCCGCGCTGCAAGGGTAACCGAGTGGAGGTAAGACGAACTGAGAAGCGTCCGCGCCGAACAGTCATCTTGCCTTAACAACGGACTATCCTGAAGATAGCGTGGTTTTTTATTGTTTCCCTCCGAACCGCAAAAGCGAGCGAGGAGATGGGCGGCGATGCACATTGAAAACTAAATAGTGGAATCGTGATAATAAACCTTTGAGTACGAAACTCTTGCGGCGATCTAAGACTTCGGTCTTTGGGTCGCTCCTCGAGAATGAAAAAGTAACAAAGAAGCCAAGGAAGTTTTAAACGAGACGCTCTGCAAAGAGTAGTCTCAAAACTGGAACTGTGTACCTAGCCGGACACAGTATCTCAAGCTCAAGTTTGCAATCGGTCTTCGGGCCGAATAACAATACCATTTATGGAGAGTTTGATCCTGGCTCAGGACGAACGCTTGCGACGTGCCTAAGAAATGCAAGTCGAACGGGATTACCTTCGGGTAGTCTAGTGGCGAACGGTCGCGTAACACGTAGGCAACCTGCCCTGAAGCGGGGGACAACAACTCGAAAGAGTTGCTAATACCGCATGTGTATCAGAATGGCATCATTCAGGATACAAAGGACTTCGGTTCACTTCAGGATGGGCCTGCGGCCTATCAGCTAGTTGGTGAGGTAACGGCTCACCAAGGCTTCGACGGGTAGCTGGTCTGAGAGGACGATCAGCCGGATTGGGACTGAGATACGGCCCAGACTCCTACGGGGGGCAGCAATTAGGAATCTTGCGCAATGGGCGAAAGCCTGACGCAGCGACGTCGCGTGAAGGATGAAATCTTTCGGGATGTAAACTTCTTTTACCAGGGAAGAAACAAATGACGGTACCTGGTGAATAAGCCCCGGCTAACTACGTGCCAGCAGCCGCGGTAATACGTAGGGGGCGAGCGTTGTCCGAAGTTACTGGGCGTAAAGAGCGCGTAGGCGGGTTTTTAAGTGAGGGGTGAAATTCCGAGGCTTAACCTCGGAACTGCCTTTCATACTGGGAATCTTGAGTGTGGGAGAGGCGAGTGGAATGGTCGGTGTAGCGGTGAAATGCGTAGATATCGATCGGAACACCCATGGCGAAGGCAGCTCGCTGGCCCATAACTGACGCTGAGGCGCGAAAGCGTGGGGAGCAAACAGGATTAGATACCCTGGTAGTCCACGCCGTAAACGATGAATACTAGATGTCAGGGGTATCGACCCCCCTGGTGTCGCAGCTAACGCAATAAGTATTCCGCCTGGGGAGTACGGCCGCAAGGTTGAAACTCAAAGGAATTGACGGGGGCCCGCACAAGCGGTGGAGCATGTGCATTAATTCGTCACTAACCGAAGAACCTTACCAGGGTTTGACATCCTCTGACATCCCATGAAAGTGGGCTTTCCTCGCAAGAGGACAGAGAGACAGGTGTTGCATGGTTGTCGTCAGCTCGTGTCGTGAGATGTTGGGTTAAGTCCCGCAACGAGCGCAACCCTCATCCAATGTTGCCAGCGTTAAGTCGGGAACTCTTTGGAAACTGCC
>JAABUW010002853.1_pt1 | contig 25583 bp, 26 predicted proteins | sample 5560081 | NCBI WGS metagenome assembly JAABUW01 (sample SAMN10711882, study PRJNA513363) | rock metagenome | isolation source: Antarctica rocks | place: Antarctica: Victoria Land, Knobhead sud | reverse complement strand
ATCAAACCGTTTGGATCTGATTGGGGTGCGTACACTTCAGCGTCTTTGCCAGTGTTCTTGATGCCTTTGTGCCAGCTTAGATCTATGATCGTATTAGCAAACATATAAGAGTCGATCAGGAGAAAGACTGACCAATTTCAAAATAGTGCTTATTTGGCAATGAATAATCTACAGAACTGACCCCAGGCACAGAAGCTAAAATCTGCTCGCACATTTTGTACAAAGTGTTTTGAACACTGGGGCTGCTTTCCGTAGCGAAAGTCTCGAGTGTAACCTTCCGAGCCTCCGCCCATGCATCATCGAATGTTGGCACAGCTTTGTGCACGTCTGTGAGGGCGCCGAACGTACTCCAGGTCCATCCACAGTCCACTTCAGTGCTCAGAATCCGATCAAAGACGTCGGGCAATGTAGTGAACTCATCTCTGTAAAAATCGTGGAAGGCTGATCCAGTACTCTTAAGCACTAAAAGGCCCGCAATGGCAGATCGAACCGTGATACCCTTGCCTTCCTCTGCAGTGGCTTCGACATTCCTGGTCTCGGAGCCATCTCTCATAAAGGAGTGCGGGTGGGGCTTGCCATCCACAGTCATCCGTGTCCATCGATGAGTTTTGACCTTGACTAGGGCAGAATGGATGTGTTTGTACTTTTCGACAAAATGATTGGACACAATCGATGCAAACAGCTCAGGTGGTGTCACCGGATGCTGCTTCGCCATGATATAGACTGTATTCTTCATGGTGTCGGTAGCCACCACCACGCTGTTCTCAGCTTTGGTGTAACTATATGAATCAGCCATTTTTGGTGGCCAATGCAGTGATGGACACCTACGAGCTTTCGATGTCACCTCGCAGGAGCACACATACTGTCATTTCTACGACTGTCTGGACACCAGTCTCCTCATTCTTGTGCACCTTATATACCCTGATGTTGTCTTTGCCATATTGAGCAGCAGAGACGTGGGGCATGATGTTGTCTGCTTGGATGAATAAAGCGTTGACAAATTTTGGAGCGTTTTATCACTTATTGTTCAGAACAAACAGGTAAAGGCTGTGCAAATGGAGAACTTTTGGTCAATTTCATGAACGGTCAAGAGACCACCTCTCTTATACGTAGTACAAGCTATAGACAACAAGCTGGAGCTTACCCGACGGCGGAAGCCTATACCGTTAGGCGGCGAGCTCCGATGTGGGAGTCAAGCAATAGGCTGTATAGATGAACAATCTTCGGATACAAGCATTTTCATTTGGCAGGTCGTCTGGTATGTAGACAGGGCCCTCGGAACTGTACGAAGTTCTGCTCGTCGGGCGACTCCCTCTCAAGAGTCAACGGAGAATTGCGGAAGATGTTGTAGGCATGAGTCTTATCAATGTGGAGATACTCGATTAGGACTAGTGTTCCCGGCCATCGCTTGATCCCAGAAATAGACGGACGAGGGTCGCCGACTTTCTCCCGGAATTAGGCGCGAAAGTCGGCAACGACTTTTATCCCCACCCTCGGGAGGATTGGACCCTCACGTTGTCACTCGTACCTCCAAGGTCATACGTCAAAGCTCCAGCACTGTATATATGAAAATTCATATTAGAGCTGTTAGCTAGGCACAGTGGTGCCCCATCATTGCCACTTCCCATGCAGGTCCTGAACCGGCACACAGTTGGACTTCGCCCCTAGTATACCTGGCTAACAGAGTCCGAGTGCATTGACAGTTTGGATTCCCTGGGCGCAATTCGACCACTTGAGGACTTGATGGATACACTTGATGAAGCAAGCTCTGCGGTGCGACGGCGACTCATGCCGGAGACGTTAGGTTGATTGGTATGTAATGAGCCAAGCTACAGGATTCGCGGCCTCTGTGACGCCAACGCAAGCCAACATCTTCAGACATGCACGCTCCCTTTCGCATCAAGGCGCTGAAGAAACACATGGATCAAGGGATGGATTGTACGGCCAAACGAAGGAAGCTCAGGATAGCCGATCGCTCGCTAACAACTTGCAATTCGGTCCTCGTGGTGCTTCGCTTGCACCGTCAACTCAGCCTCCGGGAAGCTTCAGCTCAGACCTGAAGACTGTCACATTGCCTAGAGCCGGTACGCCAAGAGCGGACCTCGGTACCTTTACAAGTGGGGGGGATTGCTTTGGCGCAGAAGAAGCAGCATCGTCTGAGCAGCGGCAAAAGGACCTTAGAGACAAAATCAACAAGGAAATCAAGATCAAGATTGGCTCTGAGAATTTACTGGAAGCCTTGATATCTAAGAATGCAAAACAGACAAGAGATCAGCGGCAGAAAGTGGAGTCAGAGCTCACATCATCTAATCGTAAGCTGCTCGACCTGAATTCTCGTTTGGAGGATGAGATCGAACAAGCCAAACGTCCCACGACGCCCAGCAGAGATCGCCTCTCGGGTTTATTTCAAGGCAGTCCGATGAAGTCACCTACAAAAGATAGCCGAAACTCACAAGAACAGTCTTTGTTAGTCGAACAAGAATCAGAGTCTCCAACGTATGTGCTCGCTGAGATACTTCAAGCGTTGGAGGTAGAAGGCATGCAACCTGACTACTATGTCGAGCGGGCGAATACTCTAGTTGAGTTGTTCAAGAGGTATCCGAACTTGAAGTACGATTTGGCCTGGCCAATCTTCGGTCTCAGAGTCCAAACGATGCTTCTTAGTGAAAGTCGAGAGGTTGTCGCTGCTGGGTACCGAGTCACAAGGCACGCCATCGCAGATAGAAAGTCTCTGCAGACAGTGCGTGGCCTAAACATGGACAGCCTCGTAATCCTGTCTTTGATCAAAGAAAACAAGGCCAGCATTGAACGAGAACAAGCCCTCAAATTTGTCCGAGCTTTTTTGGATATTAAAGATGGTATCCACGAACTTTCCAATGCCGTCGTACGTACCGTTGTCTCTGTGGCGGAGCACCACGAAGACCGCCTTCGAAACATGAGTCTCATGACAATTTCGGAGATCCTACTACGGGAACCCACGCTCGTAGCGAATGCCGGCGGTATAGGTCCGCTTGCCGATGCTCTGGTTGATGGATCATACCATGGGGCGGAAAGCTTAGCGATGACTTTCTTACACCTTTTAGACAAACCAAAACAACGCGTTCACCTCCAGTCGAAATACGAACTAGACTCGGCCTATACGCCATTCACCGACCCCTCCACGGGGCATGGACATGAGGAGAAGCTCAGGTCAAGTGCACGGCTAATCGCTGCCATTCTGAAGACCTGGCCAGGTTTCTTTAGTGCTGCTAGTCGGAAATTTCAAGCTATCAAGTCGCTACTGCAATCTTTGCGATACCCGAATTCCCTGGCTAGAGACCTGATATTGGACCTTTTGTTTGATGTGCTACATATATTGCCGCCTTCTTGGACCTCTTCATTCCTCGCCGGACGAAGATTGACCACATACGGCCGCGTTGCCAATTTCAAGGCAGAAGGCAATAGCCTTGGTCCCAAGGCAGACGCTGAGGAAGCAATCAATATTAGTCTGATGGACCACTTTACGACTTTACTCTTGGCGTCTTTCATGCATTGTGGATTAGTACAGGTTAGGAACAGGCCCCACAGTTACTTCGCTTCTGAGGCTAATGTTCAACTAGGCTCTTTCGAATTTCGTTGAAGACGTTGATGAGCCCATGCTAAAGAGGAAAGGTACTTTACTGCTGGGCGAAGTGCTCAAACTTGCAGATCATTGCTTGCCTACTGCTGCAAATGCTAATGTTCAGGTCTTACCTGGATTGCTCGCAGAATCTGTCGAGGGAGGGTCCGAGAATGGCCCGTTGGCTTCGGGAGTGATCTATCAGATAGACAGCGTCAACCGCACTCTGCAGCGGTCCGGTCATCTAGCAAAAGCTCAACAGTCACCATCGTCGGGTTCCACGACCCAGAACCCTAATATCTTTGCTCGGCCGAACGAACCCACCAAGAGCAAACTGGGCATTGACATCGACGAGATTCATTTTCGGGCTCTGCTTTTGGAGACCCAGGTACTTACAACAGCGAATCATCTAAAATGGAAATGGGATCTTATCAATGACCTCATTGAGGGCCCGTTGTGCAACCCCAAACGATTGGAAGAATCAATCAAAGCGAGTAAATTTATGAAAAGACTTGTCGGTTTCTACCGACCATTTAAGTATAAATTCTCTGAGGCACGAAACACTAAACCCAACCAACGTTACGTGCGCGTAGGTTGTGCTCTGATAAAAACGCTTCTACAGAATCCAGAAGGTATTACGTATCTGTCAGAGAGTAAACTCTTGAGACAACTTGCAGAATGTCTCGCCCAGCTTGATAGACAAAGCGGCTTAACTTCAACCTCCCCACTCTTTTCTCCCTATAAAGTCTCCGAGACGCTTGCTGGAGGGTATTTCGCAATCCTTGGTGCCTTGAGCAGTGATCCAAATGGCCTTCAAATAATCGAGCGTTGGCGCATGGTCAATATGTTCTACCATATCATGGAGTTGGACACGCGGGACGATCTGATACGAGCACTACTCAGCAACATGGACTTTTCTTTGGACAGTCATCTGCGGGTCATGCTGTCCAAGGCTCTTACCGCTTGCCCGAAAAACATCCGTGCCTATGCTACAAGGTTCCTTCGGAAGTACGCAACATCTCAGCAACGGGAGGCTGATGATTCCCTAAACCGTACAAAGGGCCCTGAATGGGCTATTCGTCTCTTGGTCACCCAACTCTACGATCCGGAAGTCCAGGTTTGCGAGATTGCGGTTGAAATCCTGGAGGAAGTCTGCAATCGGAAGGAACAGCTTGAGTATGTAGTCAGATGCCGCCCAGCTTTAGATCACCTCGGCGCCATCGGTGCGCCCTTGCTACTACGGTTCCTTTCTACGTCTTTAGGCTATCAGTACCTTGATGGCCTTGATTACATCACTCATGAAATGGATGATTGGTTCCTGGGTCGGAATGACAGCTATGTTATGCTGGTAGAAGCATCGCTATCTCGAGCACTCATGGTGCTTCCGGAGCGGCCAAAATCAAACGCCGACGAGCAGATGAGAAGCCGTGAATATGGGACTGTACCTCCGCACTTCTACAGAGAGCTCACGCGCACGGTTGAAGGCTGCCAGCTCTTGAGAAAGTCACGACATTTTGACGAATTTGTGGCAAACATCCAAGACTCGTGGTCCGAGCACGATGAACCCGAGGCAATGATGAAGCTCAAAGGGTCTCTCTGGGCTGTCGGCAATGTGGGCTCCATGGAGCTTGGAGCTCCATTTTTAGAAGAGACCGACGTGGTCGATTGCATCATCAAGATTGCAATGTCGTCCGAGGTCGTGACAATGCGAGGTACAGCATTCTTTGTCCTGGGCTTGATCTCCCGAAGCCTCCATGGCATGGAGATTCTTACAGAGTATGGATGGACTGCTGCTACAGACCATCTTGGACGATCACTCGGTTATTGTCTCCCTCCAAATCTTGAAGAACTCACTTCCATGGACTCCCAACATTCAAACAGGTCTCCGCAGCGAGTGCCGCCGCCTGTTCCGAGAGATATCTCTGCTGTTGTTGACCGCCCCGCCGAAGCTGACGATCCCGTCCAAGATCGCATAGTTGCGCTGATCGTGGAGGCTGGCAACACTGTGATTACAATGGGAAGGTGCCGAGAGCTCCAAGCGTAAGTCAGCATCCGCTGGTACTTTTTCGACTGCTAATAGAGCCATCAAGCATCAAAACCAAATTCCCCGAGGCGTTCACTTATGTGGCTTTGTTTCGCAATGTCATGCTTATCCTCGAGAACCATACCTACAACCTGCGTACCAGACGTTTTATCATGTAAGTAATTCCCCTGCATTTGAAACTCATACAGTAACCCAGTTATATAGCGACCTCTTTGATAAATCTGTCATGAGAAGGATAGTACTCGACGATGACTCGGGTGACGACAGTCCAATCGACCCTAGAGGTGATGGACGAGGGCAGACTGTCAGCGAAATCTAGAGCGCTAGGACCTAAGATATCGGCGCTTTCTGAGGCGAATGGGGGGGGTCATTACACGAATGTTCATTCGCATAGCGTCGGTGTTATTGTTATTGGTGCATAATATACCCATGGCTCACGATCTACGTTTGATGCAGTTATCCAACGGACGGCATTGGGGTAGGAAAACTAGCATAGTCGCAATTGGTTATCTTTACTACCCAATCATTCAAGATGGGCTGTACAATATGCAAACTCCACCTATTTGTCCATTGCCAAAAGCCATGTGACTTATCCCTGAACTAAGCCCCCTAATAGGAGATCACTTACGAGCCTGATAGAAAATGAGAGCCTTTAGCGCTATCGTCACTGACTCCATTGCTGCACACACGTTCTCAGCTATGTAGAAAACCAGTTTAGATGAAAATGCACGGTTCTTTTGGTATATCTTCGATGGTCTGCTGCAGGTGACTTGGTCAGCTCCGAGCATATTCATTGGAATCCACCAAGGAGGTGGCGTCTGGCGACCTCGCCGCTTTGCGAGATATTGTTGAACAAGAGCCGATCGCTACATATTGAATTTAACGTTGATAGGTAATCTCAGTAGGTAAAAAGTGGTTGCGTTAGCAGAGACATATCATATTAGCTTCAACGCAAACCCTCCGCCCACTTCTTCCTCATCCCTGTTGGCAAAGATCCCACTGAAGTCCGCAGCTTCTCCCGCAATCCTCGGCGCTTCCCCCCTCTTTGGCGCACTGGGAGTAGCCATTCTTCTCCTCTTTTCTTGACCAGCCTTCGACGGGAAAGTGGGGAACATGGCTGTCGATTTGGGTCTGGGATCTTCTTTAAAGTAAGGATGTGTAAGGACTTCGCTAGCGGTAGGTCGGTTAGCGGGATTCAGACTGAGGAGGGAGGTCAGGAGAGAAGTCCCAGCATTCGTGAGAAGGGGGAACCTGGCGCGAATGACAGCGCCCGTGGTTTGTGAAGTGCTGGGGAGGCGGAGGGAGCGCGCGTTGGGGAGACGTTTAAAGCCGGGCCAGGTTGCTTCGGTCGGAATACCGCACAGTTCAAAGATCTAAGGGTGTGGTCAGCTTGGCGGCCTCGGTCTATATTGAGGTGGATTCAAAGCCCACCCTGGAGAGCTCATCGACCTCATTCTTCCCCTGTAGAAGCGGCTCTTTCCTTAGAAGCTCACCAAATATACAGCCTACACTCCACATGTCTATCTCAGGGCCGTATTTCTCTGCGCCCAGCAGGAGCTCTGGGGCACGGTACCATAGCGTGACGACCAATTGCGTGAGTTTTGGAGGTGGATCGCCAAAGTATCTTGCCATGCCAAAGTCAGCGACCTTCATCTGGCCTCTGTTGTTCATGAGCAGATTTGAGGTCTTCAAGTCTCGATGCAGTATCCAGTTGCTGTGAAGATACTCGACGGCCGAGGTGAGCTGTGACAGCAAGGTCTTGATCTCGGAAGGGGAGAAGGCGTCGAGCATGTCTTCTTGTAATGTCTTGAGGTCGTGTTCGAGGAAGTCCATGACCAGGAAAACACTGGTCTTGAAGATCAGCTCAAGTAGAAAGGGGGAACACAGGAGCTTGGTGACTTACTCGTCTAGCTTATCTCCCATGACAACTTCTCTCAGGGCGACAATGTTCGTGTGCCTGGACGCCATAAGCGTCTGGATCTCTCGCAGGCCTGTGACTGGGAAGCCATCATTTGTGTTGTCCATCTTGAGCTTTTTCAGAGCGACCACCTCCCCAGTAGCGGTCTCTCTGGCTCGTGATACCCATCCATACGAACCCTCCTCAATGTGATTCAATTTCTCGAAATTGTCGATATGCCGGCACGGTCCCCATTCCGGGGCAGGAAACCGCAAGAGCTTCGCTGCAGGAAGTTCATCAGTAGCGGTACCAGAATCAGGAGACAGTCTCCTTCGTTTTGCTGGATGTTCAGAGTCTCCATTGGCAGCTTCCTGGGCTTCTGTATGGCCATTCGTGGCTGCCGCACCCTCGTGCGTCTGTAGTTTTCCGTCTTCTTCGATTTTTCGATTTTTCTCTGCCTTTGCTTTCTTTTTCGATTCCTTCTCACGCTTGCGTTGAGCTTCGACTGCTTTGTCTTCGTCGTCGTCCGCCCAACGTGACTTGGCACGACTTGCCATTCTGAAGTTCGTTCTTGGTGAAAGCTCTTGGGCCTCGACCCTAAGTCCAAGATTCAATGGTCATTGTCCCGCACCCATCGACCACCTTCACCATGAGCTCGAGCTCGGGCAGTCTCTTACACCTGTTGAGCTCTTGAGGATATGAGCATTGGAGCTGGCGCAAGACGATACTTACGTCCATTAGTGAAAGCACATTTGACAGTGAAGCGGTCAACGGGCTCTCGATGGTCAACTTCCTCAGCCGCTCGGTCGTGGTCTACACCATTGGCAAAGAATCTCGCTGAAGTTATTGCAGTAGGTCTACAACTTAGCGCCCTCTCTATGGTGTTAACACCTTTGACAGACTACTGGTCCAATATCAATAGCAGCGTATATGCGCCAATGCCTCACATCTCCTGACGCTGGATACTATACAACACACACCGAAGGCAAAGATCCATTCGGGCAGAAGGGAGACTTCATTACATCGCCCGAGATCTCACAAATATTTGGAGAGCTCCTGGGGATATGGCTCGTGGCAGAATGGATGGCTCAAGGGAGAATCAGCAGTGGAGTGGAGATCATAGAAGTTGGACCAGGAAGAGGGACATTAATGGATGATATGCTAAGGGTATGGTATGAAGGTGCTTCCACAGCACCGGGCCAAAACTGACGAGGCAGTAGACTATCAGCAACTTTCAACCATTGGCCTCGAGCATGGATTGTGTCTACCTGGTGGAGGCTAGCCCAGCATTAAGGGATAAGCAAAAGCATTTGCTTTGTGGTGATACACCACTATCAGAGATTGATATCGGCTTCCGAAGCACGAGCAAATACTCGAAAACTCCAATCATATGGTGTGAGGACATACGTTTCGTCCCTAATGGTAGATCCTCCTACAAGTCGAAAGCCCGTAAGCCTGACTGATCGCACTGTTAGAGACCACCAAGACGCCCTACATCTTCGCTCATGAGTTTTTCGATGCGCTACCGATTCACGTCTTTCAATCTGTGGCTCCAAACCCAAATGAGGCCAATCAGACCCTTGCAGACCCTACTGAGCCGCTTCCCCTTTCCAAGCCATCGCCTCAGTCAAAAACACCGCAGTGGAGAGAATTGCTCGTCACACCCACGCAAAGTCCCCCAACAAGCATAGTCACAGCATCCCATTCCACCGTCGCAAAGGCGCAACCTGACTTCCAGCTCTCGCTAGCCAAAGCCTCTACTCCCCCGTCTCTGCTCCTCCCCACGCTCTCCGAACGCTACAAATCCCTCCTAGCCACCCCTGGCTCTGTGATTGAGATCTCACCCGAGTCCCAGTCCTATGCCGCAGAATTCGCGCGTCGCATCGGTGGCTCGCATCCAAAGTCATCTGCTACACCGAAGCGCTACATCAACAACCAAGCCACACCTCTACCAGTATCCAAACCAAGACCAAGTGGCGCAGCACTAATCCTGGATTATGGTCCCGCCTCCACAATCCCCACCTCTACCCTTCGCGGCATACGCGCGCATAAGCCTGTCTCGCCTTTGACTTCGCCGGGTCTGATCGACATCTCAGCGGATGTGGATTTTACAGCCCTGGCGGAATCCGCACTGGAGGCGAGCCCTGGGGTGGAGGTCCATGGACCCGTAGAGCAGGGTGCGTGGTTAGAGACAATGGGAATTAGGCAGAGGGGTGAGATCTTATGTGAACGATTGGATAAAGATGGAGGTGGAAATGCGGAAGAGGCAAAAATGAGAATCAAAGGCGCGATTGAGCGACTGGTGGAGAGACACGGCGGGGCGATGGGGAAGATCTACAAGGTCTTAGCTATCGTGCCTGAGAGGGGAGGAAGGAGGCCTGTAGGCTTCGGTGGGAGTCTAAGTGAGTGAATATCAGCCCAGAGAAGTGGTGTGCTGAACTGTCTTGCTTGCCGTATATCCTCGATAGCTAACAAAAGATCCTACAAACATTTCACTCTTCGACTTTGTATTGACTCGGGGTGCAGTTGCCTACCCTGCCGGTCCCACCGGAAGTGGTACCCCATCTTTATTGTTAAGCCTAGCGTTCCACCTATGGTTCACAACCTCACGGTTGCCCTCTAAAATTATTGACTGCAACTACCCAAATCTTATCTCCTCGCTCTTTGGCCCGACGGTCTCTACACAGAATTTGGCCACATTCCTCGCTGCACTTCCATGGTCGCACTGTTCTGCTGCCTGCTTTGGAGCCTCCAACTCACGCGTGGTTGCAATGATCTACCTGTATTCATCCTGTCCCTTGTTTGTCTTGGGGCCCATTCAAATTCAAATACTTCTGTGCATGCGAGTGTCTAGTCACTTGGTTGGCTGCGGTCTCATCGTCCGGATCCCGATCTGCTCATGCTAGCAACACGTCTATGCTCAAGTCTGCCTGTGCAAGCCAGCTAGCAAAATGGTGTTTGGTGCTGTGCCTCATCAGCAGAAATAGGTTTCGTTTGTCTACACCTGCATTCTTGTGGTTCTGCCAACCACATCGACCAGAAATCTACTGCCTCTCCACACCTCGAGTCCTTGGTACAGTAAATCTCAACACCACGCCATGCTCTTCTCTCGCTTGTTGATGCACTGGAACAGAGTCATAGTTCGGGGAGGTTGGCAACATGGATCTCAGACTTGTCAAAGAATCTGAATTCGCTAATCTCACAATCTATGCATGGCGATCTTCTGGCCTACAGAACCTAGTTGCCAGCGCTGTGACGACAATGACATGTAAAGCTCTCGTTGGGAATATAGTCAAGAAGCTTATGAAGGTGCCCCAACTTGTCAAAAACTGCATTCGATAAAGCACCCCTTCTAACAGCTCGCGCAGCCTGCATCCTCACTTATATGCCACACACCCTGTGCCCACGGGGCCCTCTTTGTGCGGTAACCATTCATACGATCATTCCCCATCGCCCACCCACAGGCCTTGCGCCGCATAAAACGAACATGGCAAGGTCATGTCTCTCAGGCAATTGCCAAGTGGTACGAGAAGGACTCAGATATACAAGTCACCCAAATCGCCTTCTTGGACCCCGCGCGCATCTTGATCTCATGTTCGTTGTTGAGTCATACACAACGCTCGTGCCCAACAGCCGACTCCAGTACGGACAGGCCCATACCGCAGGCCCACTTAGCCACAGCTTGGCAGACTTTTGGTATAGGGTGATGTATATAAATACTATACTTAAGTTCGTACTTACTTATTATCATTATGATACATAGTGGTATGGGTCAAGTTGTTACTAATAAGGTGGACGAATTTGGTGACAGACCGCACATCATGAGTGTAGCTTAGTAGCCAAATTTCAGTGGCGTGGGCCTGCGGTATGGGCCTGTCCGTACTGGAGTCGCCCAACAGCGATGAAGAAGGGAAACCATGGAGTCAAATTTCCTGCAGCTCGGAGCTCTGGTAGTGGAGCAAACTGTAAGCAATATTTGACGAGAAAGCCACAATCCCCCTACTTGAGACACCTGCGGTGCTCATACCGGATAAGCTAATGTGATGAAAGTGGAGAGTATGTCTTAGGTGATAGGCCAAATTGGATAGACGGTGAAGAAAAGGCCCATCGCACCGCTCTGGTTCGACCGCGAAAAGACCGGAGTCCACGACATAAACGAGGTACCCCCTGACGCGAGGATAGACAAGTATGTCAAATGAACGATGCTTAGTCTGTGAGGGCAGTGAGGACTCGCAGCTAGAGGTGCTGCGGCTAATTGCCTACGATAAGGCACAAATGACGAGGTGACATTCCACGTGGTAAAGGCACTCAGGGTTCCACTTGCCCGAAGAGGGTTGATGTGGGTGTCAGACTGTAAGCGAAAGGCTGAGGGTGTGGTATGGAAGGCCACTAGAAGTCCCAGCACTCTGGTTGGCCATTAAGGAGCTGACTGTGTTTTGGCATGTGGGTGAGAGCATGGTCTTGTATGAGTCAAGGTGAAAGATGTCGGTGTAGCAAAGAATATTCGTCGAAGGTCAATCGCAAAGAGACGTTGCATGATTATAAAGCAAGACGTTTGAGCAGCTAACAAAAGCACGTAGTACATTATCCTCATTGAGTAGGAGATAGGGAGATAGGGTGATATGGAAGCAATGAAGATCGATCTATCCAATTGGCGTTTGTGGGGGTGAATAAGCCACAAGTTCTGGATCTCCTTTGTCCTTCTGCCGCGGTGTGAAGCGCACGATTGAATTTCACTTTGGCAGCGTACTTGGGATGACAAAGAATACTTTATGTTGTACAGTACCGAGGTGACATCTCCCTGCATGACTTGCTCGATGAAGAAAGAAAGGACAAGCTATGCGGTGCAACGTTACGTTAGCATGCACGGCATGGAGTCTGCTGCCAACGGAGACCCCGACCCGGGGTGCCCAGCACTTACGACAGGCCAAGGCCAAGATTTCAGGCTGCAGGCTACAACTTCTGCGACCTCCGCTCGCAAACTGCGCCGTCTCAATAATTACTTGTTGGCGTTAGCACTTCGTACATTTGTCCAACGCACTTGTCGTATCAGAGATGAAACCAGCAGATGGCTCAGCGTCAAGTCTATTTTATGCGGTCCGCAGTCATTCACCATCTGAGTGCGTCAGTCAGACTTGGCTTGGCGAGGGTGAAGAAAGATGTGTTCGTTGACGACTCAGGATGGAAAATGGTGCAATTTGATGTTCCGTTGTGTGAACAGTAATCCGAAATCGTACTCGTAGAAGTCACGCTCGTCATATCTTCAACCCCACTTCGTCGAGCATTTCAAATCCTAGTCGTGAATTCCGAAACAAACCATCCAGTGAAGGATTGGGTAATCAGGATTATCACCAATCCTGACGCTTTGACTCAATCCAGCAAGACGTCAGACTTCTGAGACGTCAACAAAGCGAATTGCGCGAAAGCGAGAAAAGGCATGGGGAATTGCCGGATCCGTAGCAGGCGTCGTAAAGCATCGTTGCAAGACTGCAGCACGGCTTGGGAGAATGGCACCGCACAAAAGTGACTGCCTGAAAGCGACCGTCGGGGCTTCAGTCGGTGTGTAAATTGGTTGCTGCCAAGTTGCGTCCTTGCTCGCTGTTGTGACTCAGCCTTGCCCGCTTCCTGATCTGACCCTCTAGGCGCATCTTAGATGAAGGGCACGAGGACTGTGATTCGTCCGCTCGTGCTGACGGGCGGTCTGAAAGAATCCCGAGCAGCTTTCTTAGCCCGACTCGGAGCCAGCTTGGTAAGACCGTGCTCGCGTGGATCGGACTTTGTTCAGCTCCAGCCGGACCACATCTGCGATTATCATACCGAGACACAACATGCTGATGCATAAAGGAATCACCTTCCCTCACTCAGCCTTCCATCAATTCACCCTCTCACACTTCCAATACAAAGAAACGAGAACAAACAACATCGTTGCTCCACTATCAAGCAAACTTCTTACCTTGGCATACTTCCACAAGCCGCCTTGACCTTATTGGACAATTCGCCTACTGCCTAGTCATATCAGGCACTGACTCACCCACACAATTGCAAAGCCAAATCACACCATCTACAAGATGCCTTCTTCCCTCCGATATCAGCTCTCTCCCTCCACCACACCAGCATCTCCAATCGCCCGAATCAGCAGTCAATCTCCTCCAGCAAAGAAGCAGAAGATGTCTTTGACCCAGACTTACTACCTTGCCCACACTGCCCGCGGCAAACTCTCCAAGGAAGCTGTCCGCGGGGACCACAATCTCCGCCTGCTCGTCGGCCATGCCAACCTTCTCGACGGCTTGATGCTCGACCTCGCCAACGCTGAGCAAGAGCAGGAGAGCTGGTTCAACCAGACCGTCAACAGCAACGCCAAGGCAGCCGAAGTGCCCAAGCACATTCAATGGGCCGACACCATACCAGAAGAGATCGCCGAGGCAGTGGAGGAGGAATTCTACGCAGAGAGCTCAGACAGCGATTCAGAATCAGATGATGAGGAAGAGTTCCAATATGCTCAACCAATGCCTGTCCGCAAAGCACCACAACCACAAGCAAACGTCGTCGCTTTTGATATGGATGAGAATGAGGATGAGGATGAAGAGATGGAGGATGAGGATTTCGAGGAGTCACTTGCTCTCACACGCACATCATCCGCACAACCACCAGAGCTCTTCCATGAAGACTCCGACTCAGAATCAGAAGACGACTCAATGCCTCCTTCACCACCATCAACCGAAGTACTTCTTTCGGAAAAGCAAAGACAAGCGATCGCCACCACATCATTCTACCAATCAATACCAGCCACGTCAGACTCGCCGTCTCAAATACCGGAGTCGGATCAAGCATCCTTCTTCGACGAGGGCTACTACCTCCCTCAACGACCAACAGCCATCGCGGCCTTTTAGGCAGCTGGCTTTTGACGATTGATTGGACCATGATAGCGATTTAGCGCGATACCCAAGCAATTCATTTGAGCGACCTCTCGAGCGTACAGATTTCTTTGGTTGGATTCGACATGAACTCTACTCACATGGGCTACTGGCAATGGGGACAATGGATATATCTGGCAGCCTAGCTATAGCTTTCTCTCACTGAGCTTCTACATACAAAGAAAACAAATCCCAAAGTTTTCAATCCAACTACCTCTTCTGGCACTTGCACGTGATTCCTATGATTCTCTGCAGCATATTACTACTATATTACTCATGCTATGGCCCCACTTCTGGTGACAGCAAAAGGTGTATGAGCATGACAGCACCTCCAGCACTTCGATTACGTCGCACTTCAAACTGGGGGACAGGTTGCGCGTAATCGTACTCGTCGGCACTCCGTGGCTAAACTCCGCAAGATGATGCGAAATCGTCCCGCAGCAATTATCCCTGTCTGAAGATCCTCTCTCGCAACGTGGACGCGGGATGTTATCAGTGTCCGAGCCGAAGAAGTTAAGGCTGAATTTGCCGAGCAGCGACGGAGACGTCGGAGAGAGCGGCGGGATTTTGGTCCGAACGGTTTGCGACATCAACATGAACTCAGAAATCGGATGCTTTTGACTCTCGCACACTTGTCAGACGGCTGTATCACCCGCTGAGCTTGAGCTGCCATTGTTTGGAAGATGCTTGATCTTGGCTGGATAGGGCAGTGGTAGAAGCTGGTGCTGTAAGATAATGGCGCAGGTGCTGCCAAGCAGACACCACGATCCTTCCCCACAATCTCTGCGCTCTGCAACTAACTACACCACTGTTTGCGGTCCCACAACATTGATTCATCATCATCCATCCGATCCTGCCCCAAGCGGCATCTGGCTGTGCAGCCGCCAGGATTGGGCCTGAGACGCTTCTTCATCTGACTTCCACCAACCCGCATCTACGACACTATGATTATCGGGACAACCACGACTTCAATTTGACTGCTTTGCTGTCGCATACATCTCTAGCCCTTGCTCAAATGGCATCATCTTATCCTTCTCGCATGGTCTGATCATCGGTCAAGGCTACCAGTCAGCGAAATGTCACAAACACCGTCACCCACCGCATCCCCATCCCTACAAACACCCACGTCACCTCTCGACACCAAACCCGTCTTCAATCTGCCATCGTCCGGAGCTGCAGAAGCAAGCGACGAAGCAAGCGACAAAGCAACAAGACCAAGTATTTCCTTTCCTGGCGTGGGGGCTTCGAGAGATGGACGACGTCCCTCCATCCAATTCCACTCTAGCGCTGATACCGCTGTGCGCACCACAAAGATGCCTGCCTCCAAAATTCAGAAGAGGATGTCCTCGCCTCCACCACCATCGTAAGCCCTTGGGCCTTGGCTCTGTTCAGTCTCACACATCCTTGCTACGTTGCGATTACCACTCATCAATAATGTATCCTTGTCTACTCTTATCGTTTTTTAAAATAGAACTAAGCCGTAAACGCGAGTTCCTTTAATTCTTAAGCTTGGCTGTTTGCATTCTACTTTTCATCCTGCAAAGCTGCCGCAAAGCATACACAGAAACCCATCATGTCAGGGGACACCCAGTCTGTCGCTGAGAACATCATGGAATCGTATGCAAGAGCTCGCGGACTATTCCGGGATTACAGAATGATACTCAAGGCGCCACATACAGAAGCTCACCCATCTTGGCAGTACTTACGAGACCCGTATCTCCTTCAACACCTTTGACAACAAGGACGCTACCGATATCAGCTTCACTCTCGTCTCGAAGCATAAAAACTTCGTGGAATCACGCCGTTCTCGCACTTTTCTCTGTGGTACGTAGAGTCTTCGTCCTCGGTCAATGCCCACCGGGCAATGGTGAAGCTGTAAACGATGTCCCGAGGGACCCCCATTCGTCTGCTATCCAAGATCACACTCCCCAAGGTCTCGCAGAATGAATAGCACTGATCCAATGTCCATCAGGCACCGACCAGAACGATTATTCTGAATTCGCTCTAGAGTGGCTTATCGAGGAACTGGTAGAAGATGGCGATGAGATCGTCTGCCTCCGCGTCGTCGACAAAGACAGCAAGATCGCTAGTGATCCGAGTGTTCAGCAGGGTCTCTACAAGGAGGAGGCTCGTGCCTTGCTCAAATCAGTGCAAAAAAAGAATGAGGATGGCAAGGCGATCCGCTTGATCCTCGAACTGGCAGTGGGCAAGGTCCCGGAAACCATCCAACGCATGGTCAGTCAAATCCAATCTTCCTATCTCCCCCACGAATCTTCCATTCATTCGGTGGGGCTCGGCGGCTTCCCAATGAGTTTCTTACCCACTTCACAGGTCCACATCTACGCACCGACCTCTCTTATCGTCGGCACGCGCGGTCGTTCCCTCGGCGGTATCACCGGCCTCCTCCCCGGCAGCGTCAGCAAATACTGCCTGCAAAACTCGCCAGTCCCTGTCGTTGTCGTCCGTCCTGAAGATAAGCGCGCCAAGAAGAAAGCCAAACGTCTCGCCAACCCCACGCGTAGGGGCTACAGCTCCATTCTCGACAACGCCAACGCGAGTGGCGGCGGAGATTTCCATGCGCTTGCCACAGAAGCCCCAGGAGAGGCTGACGGCGAGGAAGCAATGGCGGTAGCGAAAGCTATCGGATTGGACCAGGGAGCTTTTGGAGAACGGAAGGGGTTAGAGAGCGAAAGCGAGGGGGCGCCGTTGGCTAGAATGAGAAGCGTCAAGAGCGACATCGGTACCGAAGATAGTCTCAGCCCCGATGGACCGCTGGTTATGGACGATGCGGAGCTCGAGGAAGTGCCCGATCAGCTGGAGGCGTTGGAAAGCCCAAACACAAGTGCCGCTACCGACGACCTGGGAAAGAGCGAATCTTTGGGGGATATCGAGAAGCTGAATTTGACGGATTGAGGGCATTGCACTGGTTGGGGCACGTTGCTGTTTTTTCTGATGCATAGCGTTCATGATACCAAGGAAGGGAGACCTCGGGTGGGCTTCTTGCTCTTTGTTTCATAACCATCATATCCAAAACCCGAGCATGAAGCTTACCATTCCATGCTTCTGACCAGCTGTTCATCATGGCTATATGTATCTTACTGTCCAGCTTCCTGTCCGATTTGGATTAGATTGCTGATTGCAATTGGATGCTTTGAACAGCAGCCATCTCCTGCAAAGCAGGATGGGAATAAGGACTGATGGAAGGGGGTCAGCATCGAGAGCTGCTAGCCAAGTTGCAGCGGCTTTTGCTCCTCACACAGAGCGGTTGTGCTATTCTCGAAAGCATCGGAGAGTCAAGGCTAGCCTGTTCACGGGCCTCGAGTGTCTCATCTGCCATCTTCAAAACTGTCACTTGACATGATGTTCCGCTCTATTCTATCTTGAGGGTGTGATGGCCTCAACAGCATTGAGATATGCCCTGCCGTCCGTTGCACTGGTTGCAATCAGCCACGTTAGGTGGCTGTGATCCGCTAAAAGATGAGAATCCTGGTGGGTTGGAGGGCATAGGGATAGGCATTGTGGGCTTCTGTTCCCAACTGAAACGGATGTTCGTTCAATTGCTAGCGTGCCGGAGTACCATTTAGGAGCTTCAAAGAGTTGGAGACGGCATTGTCACGGGCTCACAGTCGAGTAAGTATGTCAGTTTCAGCTCGAAAGCAATACGAAAGACGCATGTCCAATTGCTCAATAACTGGTACATCTACCGCTTACATACACTCCTGACCTAGAAATCAGAAAGCTTTGAGACCTTTCAAAGCACCCGCCAGACGCTTGTAATCTTTCAGCAGTTCCGCAATGTCGCCAATCTTCAAATCTTCCGTCCTGTCAACGTCCATAAAGCGCGGAACAGGTGGTGCAAGTTTAGCCGTCGGGCCCTCGGACGATGCCTCCTTCGTCTCTTTGGCCTTTTCGTCAGACGCAAGCGTCGGTGTAGAGGTTGGGCCGCCAGATGAGTTCCGGACGCCGAATCCCCGCATGGAGATGCCTCCAAAGCCTTTCAGAGGGTTCAGACTGTTGCCAATGCTGAGCATCGATTCGACTGCAGCATTACCATGATGAGTAGAAGATGGACTTGGTGCTGTGATTGTCTCCGCCGCAAATGCCACTCTTCTGCCACTGCCAGAGCTTTGCACGCTATCGACGCTGCGATCACGACTCGGGTTGCGACCGGCAAAGGCACTGAGCAAGCTGTCTTCAGATTTCAGAGTACTCGAAATTTGCTCATTAGAATGGTTGGCAAGGGGTGTGATCGAGGGCGTTCCATCTTCCTCGTCTTCGGTCTTTGGCTCGACAAGCTTGCGGGCGTCGTCTAGAGTTTTGGGAAGTATGATGGTCCCATCCGCGTCAGCGGCGTCCCCTGCTACTTTTTGTTCCTTCAGGCGGCCGAAGAGAAGCTTGAAGCTGTTATCGAGCGTATTGCCTATGGTTTTGAAGCCTTGGTCTGCAGTCGTCCGCACCGCATCACCAGCAGCCTCGAGGGCGCTGGCAGGTGGCTGAAAGAGGTTACTTAATTTTCGGTGATGAGATGGTAAGGTCGGTCCAGATGGGTCGAGGAGGTCCTGAGGCTGCAGTGGAGAATCGATCATGGGCGGCTGGGAAGTGATATTGACAGGCGTAGGAGAGGGCGGAGACATAGCGGCCGAATTCGGCGTTGCTGGAAACCACTTGGAGTGAGAGTCATCGTGCGGCGTTGACGGCCTGCTTGCTGATTTCGGTGGTCCTTCAAGTGGTTCGTCGGAACGTAGACTGGCCAGATCAACGGTCTCCAGGAAAGTAATGGCTGCTTCCAAATTCACCAGGCAGTAGGCTGCTTCCCCATCAACTTTGCTGGCAGCTCGGAACCGTTGTATGAAGTGGAGATTACTGATGACATTGATGCCTTCGGGAGGAGTGGTGATGAGCGTGTAAATCAAAGTGGGAAGAATTTCATCGGCCGAGGAAGAGGACTGGTGTAAGGCCGTAAGGAGGTCGACGATTGTTTTGTGAGCTGCAGCCAGTTGCTGAAGCTTTCCCAAAGGATGCTTTGCATCGTTCATCCTCAGCAGGCCATTCCTAGCTTTTGATATCCAATCCTCTATTTCCATATCCATGGTCTTTGACTGGGAAGTATCGAAAGTGATACCCAAATCTTCCAAGCCAATCCCTACCAATGCCAATGCCGCTGTCCTCGAACGAAGTTTTTCGTCTCTGACTTCGTCCAATGTGCTCCGGTGGCGCCATATTCGATTGTACACCCGCTCGCAAACCCTCCTCTCAACAGCCTCTTCCAATGCAATCCCCTTGCGGGTGAGCAAGCGTCGAGCCTTTCTTCTATTCGATATCTCTTGAGGAGTGAGCATCTGCTGCTCAGGACCAGCACCATTCAATGATCCCAGTGGATCTTTAGCTATGGATGATGCTTTGGAAGACATTGAGGGGTTTGGGGAAGCGCCACGAGACTGATGTGTAGAAAGCGCGCCGATATGTGTAGCAATGTGTGCTTCAGCTTTAACATAGAAGTCTTGAAAGATATCTGAGAGCTTCTCAATTGAAGGTGGAGTATTGTGTACTTTGGCACCCAAAGATTCAATAAATCTATCTATCAAGCTGATAAGCTCGATAGGTAGTTCGCCAAAGTCTGCTGGGACATCCTGCGGCGAGTCGAGCTCACCAACATCTCTTAGAGTGCCCGTTGTACCACTTACCAGGGTACCTTTCTCGAAGATAACGTCTTGGTCAAGCCGCCTATTCTCGTCCGACGGGGAAGCCGTTAGCTCGAGATGCATGGTTCCAGCTCTGGTGCCATTCTGAATGGTGCTGGCACGACTTCTTGACAGGGGCGATCGTGGAGATTCGAGGCGATTAAAAGAGTGTGATTTGAGAGGTGTACGGGGTCTATACCCTTCCATGACTTTGGAGCTAGGCGTCAATGCCTATTTGAACAGATCAGCGAAGGGGTTGTCTCTGGAGCTTCAAACGTGAGATGTTCCAAGACTTACATCAAGCTGCAAAGCAATGTACTTACATTACAGATGTTAGCGACGGCGCAAGCTCGGTAAGCCAGGCTCCTGTCCTTGGCTCTCTTAACAGCTAGGTGCAACCTTTATCTGACATGCCTAGTCAGCGATATGGTAACGCATGGGAAATGACCATTGATCCTGCTCATCAAAGAGCTGCCTGACTAGACCCATCCCATGATATCCGAGTGAGCTAGCAGAGCTTACCCAGGTGCCCGATGACGCCGTACAACGGTTTCGGATTTAGCGCATGCGCCCGAGATCCCCGCTAGAATCGACTGCATATGATCGTCGCCGTCACCATCACGACCAAGGCAACTGCCTAATCTTTGATGCCAATTTTGATGTTTACCTCTGCTGCCCGCCATATCGTTTTCCACCATGGAGACTCGGAAATCAAGCACAAAGATGTGCCATTCCGCCGGCCGAGTGACCGCGAAGCTCCTGTTCTCATGGCTAGCCGCCTCAGCCATCCCGACCAAAGCATTAGCATCCTGGGCTGATGGCTTGCCCAACGGGGGAAATCAAGTGCCTTTGGCTCCGTCCCCTCCGTCCTTATCTTTCGACCCTCAAGCGCCTTTACCGCTTCCTAACCAGGAGCATGAATTCTCCCTCAGGCATATATTCGACCATGGCCTATACGAGTACCAGCATCGTCACAGGCGCTTGGATATACACCCAGACGATATTGTCTGGATCACGGCGAACGGGCAAAATGATAAACATGTTTTGGGACCGCTGCACCTTAAGTCAACGCGTACCCAGATTGAGAGGCTTTCCGATCGCAGGGTGTCGACAATGCAATCCATGTATCACACTGCAAGGCTGACCGGCAGTGCTGCCGCACTAGACGCATCGGCGTGGACCATAGACGAAGTATCCGCGCCCAATACTACCGACAAAGAAACAGTATTGGCTTTGGCTAGGATGTCGTGGGACGCATATACTGCTGAGCCCGGCACCGGGGAATGGCAAGACGCAACTGGCAAATTCAACAACTCGCAAGGCTTTGGGTGGGAAGGAGATAGTCTGAGGGGTCATATCTTCGCGGATCAGGATAATTCCACCGTCATCGTCGCGATAAAGGGAACCTCTCCAGGTAGGGCCTAAATTTACTTGTCTGGGCTGTGCTGATTCCAGTCCAATTGTAGCAGTCTTCGACGGAGCTGAGACGACTACGAACGACAAAATCAACGACAACTTGTTCTTCGGCTGTTGCTGTGGTCAAGGTGGCCATTATCTGTGGCATCAAGTCTGTGACTGCATGACGGCAGCTTTCACCTGTAACGAGACCTGCCTCGTAAAAGCTATGAGGGAGGAGAATCGATACTACTCGGCCGGAATCGAACTCTACGGAAATGTGACCCAGATTTACCCGAATTCAAGCGTATGGCTCCTGGGCCATTCCTTGGGCGGATCGACGAGTGCTCTCTTAGGCTTGACGTTTGGCATACCTGTTACGACATTCGAGGCTCCTGGTGAGGCACTTGCGGCGATGAGGCTGGGTTTAGTTTCGCCACCAGGCGCGGAGCCAAATGCTCCACAGACAAGGAAGCACACCGGTGCAGTTCATTTTGGTCATACGGCTGATCCCATTTTCATGGGAAGCTGTAACGCGGCAACTTCTGCATGCACTTTAGGAGGTTACTCAATGCAGACTGAATGTCACACTGGCTGCGTTGCACGATATGATACTGTTGAGGACAAGGGGTGGCGCGTTGGAGCTAGTTATCACAGGATCGGAAGCGTCATTCACGATGTCATTGAGGTCTACGATGATGTGCCCGCTTGTATTCCAGACGAGGAGTGCATTGACTGTTTCAATTGGAAATACTTCTCTAGCAATGGTTCCGAGGGAAGAACATCGAGCAGCAGCAGTTCCTCAACAGCATCACCCACTAGGACCGCAACATGCAAGACGCCTGGATGGTGGGGTATGTGATCCTTTCTTAACATTGCTTCAGTACAATGATTTACGTTTGCAGGATGTCTTGACGAAACCCCAACCACATCCTCCGCAACCTCCATAAATCCTTCAACCTCGACATCCGAAATACCCGCAACATCATGCGTAAAGTATGGCTGGTTTGGGGGATGTCTTGAAACGACAACATTGTCTCCAACCACTGCACCAAAGACTTCTACCTCAGCGCGAGGCCCTACTATAACAACAACGCGACCATTGGCGAAAAGTCATCCCATCACTTCTCCAATAGCCTCCCAAACATCTCACTGAATGGGCAAACGTCCATTGAATAGACCCTATAGCTATTTCTCTTATCATTTGTAGTCGGCATTTAGCGCTTTTGAGGAGTTACGTGGATCTTTGAACATTGCGAAGGAAATTGAATATGCATTCTTTCGTGGGAAATGGGGCCATGAAGCCTGGCATTGCTAATCGGCGTTGAGCGTCCATGGCGTTTTGTGAACGGAGTGGGAGCATGGAAACGGGGGACGAATGAATCCATTGGACTCCTGTGAGGTGTGAGTGTATATTTGGGTAGTCAGGATCCATGGATATCATGGATTGAGCGTTGATGATAGCATGAGTAGCATTTGAGATCCATGAACCAAGTTCAAGTTCCTTATAGCAGAAAACTTTCATTGCTGTCTAACATGCTGCTCTAAGGTTACGCATGACCCCAGTGAGGTCTTCTCAATGCCTTTTACCTCCCTCCAGCCCGCCTCCCTCATCAAAATCATCTTCGTCCCATTCAACATTTCCACCCACTTTTCTTCCCACCCAGATTCCCAGCGTCGTAATTATGACACCGGCTAGAAACCACCTTTCGAACCATCCATCTACCCAGCTTACACTGTCCTTTCCTCCTAGTGCTCCAAGTCCTTCCCCGACTACGGCCCCAGGCATCATACCACGGAGCATCAACGCTGCACTAATGACATACGTTGCACACACTTGAGCGACTACCAAAGCTAGATTCGCTTGTATGGTTTTCAGAAGCGAAGGCAGGAAACGAGCGAACAGGTGGAAGGTTTGCATGACTGATGAAAAGGAGGCGAAGAGAATGATGCCAGAAAGGAGGAAGGATATCTGCCGGGCCCAGGCGGCTTGGTCAAGCTGTGGGTCGTAGTGTTTCGCTAGGAGAGCAAGGATATTGTCCACAGGATCGGAGGTGGTGAAAGTCTCTGACGTATAGCTATGCGACGATAGGGAGCGGCGGATAAAAGTCAGGGTAGTGGTGGCTATTCGGTAGAGGCAGAACAGCGAGAAGAAGTATGAGGTGGTAATAAGAAGCCGGCCTGTGGGGGTGCGAGTGCGATGTTGCTGTTGCAGTCGGGATTGGAGATTGGCGTGAGTAGTTGTAAGGGAGACAGCCATGGTTTCCAGGCCGGATATTTCGAGAAGTAGGGTTTGTCGTTCTGTAGCATCGGCATTACCCCGGATGGAGCCGACAGCTCTTTGAAAGAAAGACTCGGTGGGCGCCGCGGATATCTTTTGTTCAATTGCACGAAGCCGAGAGCGCTTGGTGGAGAGCATGTCCTGTGTTGCTTCGAGGCCAGCCGCCTTACGAGCAATGGAGGCTTCAGTGACTGGTTTGGGACGAGAAAAGAAGTTCTGCCATGGCGAACTGACAGAGGCAAATCCTGAAAGAAGAGACATTACAGAGATTCCGATAACGCCTATGCGCTCGAGAGATGCCTCGCTGAAGCTTTGCGAATTCTCAGTCGCAGGTGTCTGACCCAGTCGGCCTAGTAGCCAATCACCACTCCACCAGAACCCTAGTAACCACGTTGTGAACCCAACCACCTGCAACATCCATGCCAACCTCAACCTGCCTTTACCACTGCCAGTGAAGTCATATCCCGCTGCAGAGATAGTTGAATGAATCTCAAGGAAAGGTATGGCGATTATCAAGAAAAAGAGCAGCAAGGTAATGGTTATGCGAAAGGCGAGCCCACGAGCAGCTGGATTGATTGTGTTTGATATCTCGCACAGTATCAACTCCACAAGTACGGTAGCAAGTGCGACGGTCGAAGCAAATGTCAGCGCTGATAGGCGTTTGATTGTTGGTCTCGTCTGTCCGCCATTGGAGGAAAATGGCTTGGCGTATGAGCTTGTCTTCAAGGAACCAGCCTCGCCAGAGAGAAAGGGGAACAACTTTTGCAGGACCAAAGTCGATACGAAGAGAAAAGAGACGACGAAGGGAAGGGAAGAGAAGATTATGGCAGTCGGAGCAGGCATTCCTACGGGCCTGCAGTCATCGCAATTGTTGCCCTCGGGGAGCATGGGCGAGTCAGAGGGCTGGGGGTCGTTATGTGGGTGCCTAAGCCGGATCAGAGGCCTATGTCACGGGCGAGCCTCTTGGATCATGGAATGGTCCATGGTGGGGAGGATGGGGTTGAGGCAAGCTCGACTATGTTGTCTAGTGCCAAGAGTGCCAGCGCCATCACGAACCCTAGCCCTAGCTCGGTGCTGGGTCCGCTTTTACACTCAATGGAGCTAATGTTGGAACTCAGCTTAAAGTCGCTTTCTTCACAGTAAGGTAGCGAGTAAACAACATGCCATTTGACTTGTAGACTAGCTGACTTTTACGCAGAAAATATGAGCAAGAGACAGAACTGAAGAAGCCAACAGATAGAGCGGGTACTCCTCGGATTTTTTACCTTTAGATACCGACCAGTCAACTTCATTTTGATTGAGTATACACCTTCAAATTCACACAGGCGCGTACTTGATATCAATCATCCAGAATAGTGACTGCTGACTAATGACCGTCGATTGAACATGCAAACAAACTCCTCATCATCCGAGCTGCACCCGAGAGCATTTACTACGGCGGACGGTAATTGACACTAGGACAAAATCAAAACCACTGAGAAAAAATATTTCTCAGGGCAGATATAACGCGTAGTTGTAGGCGTATACTATCTATATTAGGCTTAGCGGTCTACTAGTTAGGTAATATTCCGGGCGTAACCCTGATAGTATCCCCCGGAAGCAGCCCGCCGTGCGCTACCCCAATAGTGTCCCCTGGAAGCACCCCCCCCGGGCGCTACCCTAATGGTGTCCCCCGGGCGCTACCCCAATGGTGTCCCCCGGAAGCAGCCCCCCAGGCGCTACCCTAATGGTGTCCGCCGGAAGCAGCCCCCCGGGCGCTACCCTAATAGTGTC